>ERZ1026892.334-NODE-334-length-22366-cov-8.098023_pt1 | contig 22366 bp, 18 predicted proteins | sample MGYA00380176_ERZ1026892 | MGnify/ENA primary metagenome ERZ1026892 (study PRJEB33269, sample SAMEA4719812) | human gut metagenome | biome: human-associated habitat; feature: organic feature; material: feces | place: Cameroon | collected 2013-10 ... | reverse complement strand
ATTATTAAGACCAAGCTCGGTCTTAATAGAAGACCAAAAAAAGGACAAGAAAGGGCATGTTTTTGAGAGTTTTATTTCCGGCTGTCCAGACAGAGATTTTGCATAGGTTGTTATGTGATTGTCTGTAAATGGAGTTTTTAAAGAGATTTTTAAATCAGTAATAGATTAATGAGATTCTTTGGCTTTTGAGGCTAACAAAAACTCTCTGCCGAGAGAGTTTTTGTTCTCTGCCGAGGAAATAAATTTTTCCTGCCGAGAGAGTTAGTTTTGGGCTGTCCGGAGAGGTGGTTTGGCAAAACATAAATTCCCCATTTCCCTTTACATTTTCGACAAATCCTTTGTTTATGGGCGACCCCGAGGTGTTTTGTCCGTTTTGTTTTGCCATTTGTCCAATATGTGACGCTTGATATTTGTCAATAAATGTAATTTTGCAACCGAAAAAAAGACCTAACCGTTTCAAGTCTTCAATTCGCGTATACAAATAAAAACCATATTTACCTAAACGTTTTCAACATGAACCAAACAAAAGGAAACAAAACCGCTGGGCGTTTCTCGCTGCTGCTCGCCGGACTGCTTGCCACGTCAAGCCTCTCGGCACAGGCACAGAACCGCGTGATTAAGGGCAGCGTAGTAGATGCCAATAACCAGGAACCTCTTATGGGAGCCACTATCATGCTCGACGGTGGCAAGACGGGAGCCGTGACCGACATCGACGGCAACTTCTCACTTACAGTTCCTGAAGGAACAAAACAGATTTCTGTAACATATATAGGATATGTGGCAAAGACTGTGCAGCTTAAGAGCGGCATGATGACCATACAGCTCGACTCCAACGACAAGCAGATTGGCGAGGTTGTGGTTGTGGGCTATGGTACAACACGCAAGAGCGACCTCACCGGCTCTGTGTCGACAGTCAAGGCTAAGGACTTCAACAAGGGAGCCATCTCCTCGCCCGAACAGCTTATCAATGGCAAGGTGTCGGGTGTGCAGATTATGTCGAACTCTGGCTCTGCCACATCTGGAAGCACTATTCGCGTGCGTGGCGGTGCTTCATTGAACGCCTCAAACGACCCATTGATTGTTGTAGACGGTGTGCCTTTGGAGCTTGGCGGCATCTCTGGAGCCGACAACTTCCTGAGCATGATTAATCCGCAGGACATCGAGTCGATGACCGTATTGAAGGATGCCGCCTCAACAGCCATCTATGGTTCGCGTGCCTCAAACGGCGTTATTATCATCACCACCAAGAAAGGCTCCGACGCTAAGCTCAACGTGCAGTTCTCGTCGACCAACACCATGCAGACCCGCGCTCAGATGGTGGACATATTGAGTGCCGACGAGTTCCGCTCGGTAATCAACGCCAACGGCACCGACGCACAGAAGGCTCTGCTTGGCAATACCTCTACCGACTGGTACGATGAGGTCTACCGCACATCATTCTCAACAGACAACAATCTTTCGCTCTCAGGAAATATTGTGAAAGGTCTGCCTTTCCGTGCATCCGTGGGCTATGCCAACCAGAACGGTATCATTCGCGGCGACAAGTCGGAGCGTTTCACCGGTAGTCTTGTGCTCAACCCGAGCTTCTTCAACGACCACCTCAAGCTCACACTCAACGCCAAAGGCTCGCTCACCAAGAACTCATTCTATAACGGCAACGCCATCTGGGCAGCCGCAACATTCAACCCCACATTGCCCGTCTACTCAGGTTCGTCGGCTCTTGGCGGCTACACCGAGTCGCTCGATGCAAGCGGCAATCCTATCAATACATCGGCAGGACAGCGCAACCCGCGCGGACTCGTTGACATGTACGACGCTGGCAGCGACGTGAAGCGATTCATCGGCAACTTCGACGTTGACTACAAGCTCCACTTCTTCCCCGATGTGAAGCTCCATGCAACAGTAGGTACTGACGTGGCTGAAGGCAAGGGCCACACCCGCATCCCCGACTATGCAGCCTCCAACTACTTCGATGGCGGCTACGATTATAACTATGGTCCGCAGAAGAAGATGAACAATCTGCTCACCGTTTACGCCAACTACGGCCACTACTTCGAGGACGCGAAGAGCAATGTCGATGCAACCATCGGCTACGACTACCAGTACTGGAAGTCGACTTCGCCCGAAACCATTGAATATAATGTGGCTGGCTCGCAGCTCAAGACCCACAAGGCAGAGGACTATCGCCACACGTTGCTCTCTTACTACGGTCGTGTGAACTATTCGTTCGACGGACGTTATCTCCTCACAGCCACTATGCGTCGCGACGGCAGCTCGCGCTTCGGCAGCGACTATCGCTGGGGCACATTCCCTTCGGTAGGCTTGGGTTGGACAATAAGCAACGAGTCGTTCCTCAAGGACAACAAGGTGCTCAGCAACCTCAAGCTCCGTGCCTCTTATGGTGTGACGGGTCAGCAGGAGGTTGGCGGCAACTACAATTATCTGCCAGTCTACACCTACAGCGCAACTGGTGCCGAGGCTTATGTCAACGGCACATGGATTAAGACTTATCGTCCGGAGGCTTACGTGTCGAACCTGAAATGGGAGACAACCGACTCATGGAACGTAGGTTTCGACTTCGGATTCCTGAAGAACCGCATCTCTGGCTCGTTCGACTTCTACACTCGCAAGACCAAGGACCTTATCGCAACTGTTCCGGCTGCCGCTGGCACACAGTTTGGCAAGACAATCACAACCAATGTGGGTAATGTTGACAGCCACGGTATTGAGGTGACGCTCAGCGCAACACCGGTGCAGACAAAGGACTGGGAATGGAACCTCTCATACAACTTCACATGGCAGAAGATGACGGTGAAGAACCTCTCGCTCGTGAAGAGCGACAGCGAGACCAACATGATTGTTGGCCCTACGGTGAAGGACCAGAACCAAATTCAGGTGCTCACTGAGGGTTACACTCCAAACATGTTCTACGTCTACCACCAGCTCTACGACCGCAACGGAAAGCCTATTGAGGGAGCCTACGCTGATGTTAACCATGATGGAACAATCAACGAGTCGGACCGCTACCGCTACCACTCGCCGATGCCCGACTATATCATGGGTCTCTCAACCTCGCTCCGCTACAAGCAGCTCACACTCGGCATGAGTTTCCGCGCAAACATCGGCAACTATGTCTACAACGCTACGGCTATGAACACGGGTGCTTGGGAATTGGAGACTTGGGCCGACGGACTGCAACTCAACAATCTCAATCGCAGTTATATGAAGACTGGATTCCAAACACGCCAGTATCTGTCGGACTATTATGTGGAGAATGCCTCGTTCCTGAAGCTCGACAACATCAACCTGAGCTACAACTTCGGAAAGGTGTCGAAGTGGTGCTCGCTGTCGCTCTCGGCTATGGTGCAGAATGTGTTCTGCATAACCAACTATTCGGGTGCCGATCCGGAAGTGCCAAACGGTGTTGACAGCAGCTTCTATCCACGTCCAAGAACCTACTCGCTGAGCTTGGGACTGACGTTCTAAGGGAAAAGTGAAAAGGGAAAAGTGAAAAGTGAAAAATCCTAATGCTTTAAACATATACTAAAAAGAAAAATAATGAAACTAAAGAATATATTATATGGTGTGATGATGGGAACATCGCTGCTGACACTTAACACAGCTTGCACCGACGACCTCAACCAATATCCTCACAACGAAACCACATCTGAGCAGGTGTACACCAACGTGCAGAACTATGAGGCTGTGTTTGGAAAGATTTATGCCTCGATGACAGCCACAGGCCAGGAAAGCTCTGGCGTGGACTATTCATCCAATCATGGCGAGAACTACATGCGCACCTTCCTTAACCTTCAGGAAGGACCAACCGACGAGATGGCCTACTCGTGGCTTACGGGCGACGACATGACCAACATCTCGTTTATGAAGTGGGATGCCAACGACACTTGGGTGTCGGACATGTACTACCGTATTTATTACAACATCACACTCTGCAACGAGTTTCTGCGCAACTGTTCTGATTCTAAGATTTCGTCTTTCTCGGAAGCCGACCAGCAGAAGCTTCGCCGCTATCAGGCAGAGGCCCGTTTCATGCGCGCCTTGTTCTATTTCCATGCTCTCGACCTCTATCGCAACATCCCGTTCGTGACAGAGAACGACCCTATCGGCTCTTACGTTCCGCCACGCTACACTCCGCAGGAGACATTCAACTACATAGAGTCTGAACTGAAGGACTGTGTGGCTAATCTTGCCTCGAAGGCCGATTGCCCTTACGGCGAGGCTTCGAAGGGAGCTGCCTACACATTGCTGGCAAAGCTTTATCTCAATGCCGAGGTTTACACTGGCACAGCCAAGTATACTGAGTGCATCGAGGCTTGCAACAATGCCATTGCTCAGGGCTACTCGCTCAACAGCGACTATGCTCAGCTCTTCAATGCAGACAACGACAAGCGCACTAACGAGATTATCTTCGCCCTGCCGCAGGACCCCGACCATCTGCTCACATACGGTTCCACCACCTATCTTATATGTGGCTCGGCAAGCAGCACGTCAACAGCGCAGAACTCTGCCGACCTTGGTGTGGCTTCGCCTTGGGGCAACTTCCGCTCACGTGGCAATCTTACAGCTAAGTTTGCCGATGGCGACAAGGACCACCGCTACATGTTCTTCACCGATGGACAGCAGCAGTATATCAGCGACTTCACCAACCAGCAGGATGGCTATCTCTTCATGAAGTGGACCAACCTCAAGGACAATGGCGAGACAGCATCCAACACCGCTTCTTATGGCGCAGCCACCGATTTCCCTCTCTTCCGCTTGGCTGATGTCTATCTGATGTATGCCGAGGCTGTGGTGCGTGGAGGCAATGGAGGTTCGCGCGAGCAGGCACTCAGCTATGTCAACGCTCTTCGCAAGCGTGCCTATGGCGACGAGAGCGGCAACATAAAGGAGAGTCAGCTCAACAAGGAGTTCATCATCGACGAGCGTGCCCGTGAGCTTTATATGGAGGGCTATCGACGCACCGACCTCATCCGTTTCGGCGAGTTCACCACCTCTTCTTATGTGTGGGAATGGAAGGGCGGCACAAAGGACGGAATGGCTGTAGACAATAAGTACAACTATTATCCGATTCCGTCGACCGACCTTACGGCAAATCCTAATTTGAAGAATGAGGAGTATTAAATAAAAGAAGCCCTACCCCCAGCCCCTCCCCAGTAGGGAGGAGAGTGGTATGTATCGCGAATGTAAAGGGTGGGGCTTTTAATCTCAAAAAAAATAATTATGAACAAGATATTCAATCAAATATTTTTGTACCTTTGTGTTGCGTTGTTCTTTGCAAGCTGCAACAACGACGGCGACACAATCTACGTTGACGGAATGGCTCCGTCGGAACTGATAAGCACAACATCCGAGGTGAAGCTCGACATCAGTCAGCGTGCCAAGGTGGTGATGCAGCTCGCATGGAAGAACCCGACGCTGCTTTCAAGCGACGAGAACAATCCCGTGCCTGGCAATCTGCTTAAGACCTATGTTGAGGCTTCTGCCTCGGAGGACTTCTCTGGAGCAACATCCACAGCCGTGACATCTCTTTCTAAAGCCTATACCGGCACAGAGCTTAACACTCTCGCAAAGAGCTTGGGCTTGCAGGTGAACGTGGAAGGACAGCTCTACTTCCGCATCAAGTCGATGGAGGGCGACAATATGGAGCCACATTATAGTAATGTGTGCCGTGTGTCGGTTACTCCTTACTTCGTAGACATGACTAAGCTTGCTGTGCTTGCTTCCAACAAGACCGATACTATTGCCTATCTGCACTCTCCTGAGGCAGACGGAGTGTATACTGGCTACATGAATGCAACGGCTTGGCTCAACTGTTGGTTCTATGAATATTCTGGTGACACCTGGGGCAACTATGCTGTTGATGGTCATGCTTTCGAGATTTCAAACGCAAGCGACGCTTGGAACTGCTGGTTTGCTGATGGTAGTGGCGCTTGGTTTGTGAAGGTTGACACCAAGGAGATGGAATGGACAGCTACTTTGCTCTCGCAGATTCGTGCCAACGGCAACGACATGACCTACTATTCTAAGCGTCAGCAGTGGGGCTACTACATCACTACCACAGCCGACAATGAGAAGGTGACCATAGATGCCGATGGCATGGAGTATAACAAGACAACACGCACCGACTATGCCGAGGAGAAAAATCTCCACTTTGCCGCAGCTGACGGAAAACTCTCGCAGGCTTCTGCCTCAACCGACATCAACATCGCAAAGGCTGGCACATATACTGTAATTGTGGCTGCAGATGGCAGCGGATACCTTACTTACTCGGTGGTTGAGGGCAAGGTTGACTTCACAGCTACCGATGAGCCTGAGGCAAAATATCCTTCAGAACTCTTCATGGTGAACAAGGACGACGTATCTATCGACCTTGCAAATCTTGCAAAGACGGGCGACACAACCTATAGCGGTACATATACTCTTACAGCCGACTGGGAGAACTTCAAGATTGTTGACCGCGAGAACTCTGTAGTCTATGGCTCTGATCCGAGCGACCTCTTCACTCTGTCTTCAGATGCCGGAGCATGGAACATCTGGTTCGACGAAGGTGCTAAGGCTGGCGAGACCGTGAACGTAACGGTTGACTTGAAGACATTGAAATGGAGCTACAGCGTGGTGAAATAGTGACTTCAATAAAATCAACAGTATCAACCGTAATAACCTACTTGATTTATGAAGACGTTATCGTTGGCTTATGAAGACGTTATCGTTTTCCATCAAGTAAAAGACGGTGAACAAGCTCTGTATTAAAACAAGAAAAAAACAAAACGACAAAAAACGCTCATTACTTCATTCCCTCTCTGTAAGGGGGAGGGGTGGAGAGGGGCTTATATCTTATAAATTATGAAAAAATCATTCCTTAAACCGCTTCTCCTCGCTGCTCTCGCGTTTATCACGTTCGCTTCGTGCAGCGACGACGACAATACAATTCCACAGACAGAACCAACCTACGACATGACTGGTTTTGCCAAGGGTGCCGACGTGAGCTGGCTCACTCAGATGGAGGCTTCTGGCAAGAAGTTCTATAATGCCAAGGGTTCGGAGCAAGACTGCATGACGCTGTTGCGCGACCTCGGTGTCAACTCTATTCGCCTTCGTGTTTGGGTTGACCCTGCAGATGGATGGTGCAACAAGAAGGATGTGCTTGCAAAGGCTTGGCGTGCGAAGAGCCTTGGTGAGCGTGTCATGATAGACTTCCACTACTCCGACTCATGGGCTGACCCCGGTCAGCAGACGATTCCTGCCGCTTGGAACGACTATAAGGACGACCTTGAGAAGATGAAGACAGCCGTGGCTGACCATACAAAGGACGTGCTCAAGTATCTTAAGGACAATGGCATCGACGTGGAGTGGATTCAGATAGGCAACGAGACACGTGTGGGTATGCTTTGGCCGCTCGGTCTTGTAAGCAACGATAAGTTTGACAATTATGCTGCCCTCAACAATGCCGGCTATGATGCAGCCAAGTCGGTTTACCCCGAAGCTCAGTGCATCATACATATCGACAAGGGCAATGAGCTTGGCGCTTACACCTGGATGTTCGACGGATTGAAGGCTGCAGGAGCCAAGTGGGACGTTATAGGTATGTCGCTCTATCCAGAGGACAACGACTGGCAGAAGGTGACCGACGATTGTCTTGCCAATATCTCTACTCTCGCCTCACGCTATAATACTAAGGTGATGATTTGCGAGATAGGTATGCCTTGGGACTCAGATAATGCTAATGCAATGATGCAGAAAATGGTGGACGGATGCAAGGCTAAGACAGAGTGTCTTGGCATCTTCTACTGGGAACCGGAATGCTACGGAGGGTGGAACGGCTACAACAAGGGAGCGTTCGACTCTAACGGCAAACCTACTGCTGTGTTGAACGCGTTCGGCAGCAATGAAAAGAAATAGAAGAAAATATTAGTTAATTCTGGTGGCTGCGACAGTGATGCCGTGGCCGCCTACACATTATTTAAATTAATAAAGCAATGAAGTTTATTCTATCATTTTTACTCCTATTGTCATTCTCGACAACCAAAGCCCAGACACGTCTGCTTGGCGGCGACATCTCCCTTCTTCCAACTTATGAAAAGGCAGGGACAAAATTCGTTGACGCTAACGGCAAAGCCCGTCCGTTGCTTAAAATTGCAAAAGATAATAAATGGAACGCGGCTCGTGTGCGCCTCTTTGTGAACCCCGCAGACGCTCCGTCAGAAAATAAGGACGAGGGTGTTTGCCAAGACCTCAACTATATCACTCCGCTCTGCAAGCAGATTAAGAAAGCTGGCATGAATCTTATGCTCGACTTTCACTATTCCGACACATGGGCCGACCCTGGCAAGCAGTTCACTCCAAAAGCGTGGATGAAATGCTCACCAGTACAACTCTGTGACTCTGTTTATGAGCATACGGCACATGCCCTGAGACATCTGAAGAAGAACGGTTGTGCTCCCGACTTGATACAAGTGGGCAATGAGATTACTTTCGGAATGCTTTGGCCTACAGCAAAGACCGACCCGTTTGATGAAAAGAACTGGGATGTGCTGACCGATTTGCTGAAGAGTGGTGTGCGTGCGTGTCGTGAGGTTTGCCCCAATGCACGCATCATAATCCACACAGAACATGCCGGTGAATGGGACGCAACAAAGAACTACTATATGCGCTTGCGCAACCATAATGTGGACTATGACATCATAGGTCTGTCCTACTATCCTATGTGGCACAAGGACATACCCAACCTCTCACGAACGCTCGACTCACTCGCTGTTGATTTCCCTAAGAAGGATATTATGATTGTAGAGACTGCGTTCTATTACTCTCACGACAACGACAGATGGGCAAAGTCAAAGGACGAACACTCCGACCTGTATCCTATAACGGAAGATGGTCAGGCTCAATTCACTAAGGAACTTGTGGATATGCTTAAGAAACATCCTAAAGTGACGGGACTCTACTGGTGGTTTCCTGAAGAGAACGAGAGTGGGAAGAAAGTAATAGGCAGTTGGATAAACCGTGGCCTTTTCAACAACCACACTGGAAAGGTGGTGAGGGCAATGAAAAACTTCGCTGACTATAGAGTAGATAATAATTATTAATGTGACAAACAACAGTCTGAATATGAATAAATTAGCATTACTAACCCTTGCGCTTGCCACATCGGCTCTTACCGCCTCGGCTCAGCGCAGCACAGTAAATCTGAAGACATGGCAGTTCTCGCGTGACAGTGTCAACTATAAGCCGGTGACCATTCCCCATGACTGGGCTATCAACGGACCCTTCGACAAGAAGTGGGACCTGCAGTTTGTTGCCATTGAGCAGAATGGTGAGACTGAGAAGACAGAGAAGTCGGGACGTTCGGGTGCTCTGCCTTGGATAGGACGTGGCTTTTATAAGACTACGGTTGACTTGAAGAAGTTGCCTAAGACTGCCATACTTGAGTTTGACGGTGCCATGGCCGATCCTCATGTGTATATCAATGGTAAGCTTGCCGGACATTGGGCTTATGGCTACAATGCCTTCCGAGTGGATGCTGCGCCTTACCTGAAGAAAGGAAAGAACGAGATAAGCGTAAGCCTAAACAACCGTGAGGAGAGCTCGCGTTGGTATCCTGGCGGTGGTCTCTACCGTCCGGTGCAGCTTGTCACCAATGCCGATGCTGCAACAATAAATCCTTGGGGCTGCTATTTCCGCACCGAGTCGATAGGCAATGGCAAGGCAGAGGTGAGTATCTGTACTAATATTAATAATGTGGACAAGACGCTCTCGATAGAAAACCAGCTTGTAGATGCTGCTGGCAAGGTAGTGGCACAGTTTAAGTATGGCGACTTCGACGCTCAGGGAAATGTTGTGAAGAAGCTTACTGTTGACAATGCGCAGCTTTGGTCGCCAGAGACACCTTATTTATATAAGCTCGTAACACGTCTTTATCGCAACAACAAGCTTATAGACCAGACCCAGCAGAAGGTTGGTATACGCACAGTACGTGTGGCACAGTATGATGGTTTTCAGTTGAATGGAGTCTCACGCAAGATAAAGGGTGTTTGTCTGCATCATGACCTTGGTCCGCTTGGCGCAGCTGTCAACAAGGCTGCACTCATCCGTCAGATTCGCACTATGAAGGATATGGGTTGCGACGCCATTCGCACGGCTCACAACATGCCTTCAACTTGGCAGATGGAGGTGTGCGACTCTATGGGTATGATGGTGATGGCTGAGAGCTTCGATATGTGGATTTATCCTAAATGCAAGAATGGCTATGCGCTTAACTTCAAGGAATGGGCAGATAAGGATATCGAGAATCTTGTGCTCAACCACCGCAACCATCCGTCAATCGTGATGTGGAGCATCGGCAACGAGATTCCGGAGCAGTGGAGCAAGGAGGGCAGAGACATCTCCAAGCACTTGCAGGACCTTTGCCATAAGTTCGACCCTACACGCCCCGTTACACAAGGCATGGACCGTGCCGAGGATGCCTTGAAGTCTGGCTTTGCTCAGGTGATGGATGTTCCGGGCTTCAACTATCGTGTGCATAAGTACGACAACAACATCAAGCAGTTGCCTAAGGGATTCCTTCTTGGTTCGGAGACTGCTTCAACTGTAAGCTCGCGTGGTGTGTATAAGTTCCCTGTTGAGGCTTCCGACTCAAAGACTTATGCCGACGGACAATGCTCAAGCTATGACGTGGAATATTGTCCGTGGAGCAATCTGCCCGATGACGACTGGCGTATGCAGGACGACCGCGATTATACCATAGGAGAGTTTGTATGGACAGGCTACGACTATCTTGGCGAACCTTCGCCTTATGATGAGTATTGGCCTTCGCGTTCAAGCTATTTCGGCATTTGCGACCTTGCCGGATTGCCCAAGGACCGCTACTACTTGTATCGTTCTCATTGGCGCAAGGACGACGCAACGCTTCATGTCTTGCCTCATTGGACATTCCCGGGCAGGGAGGGAGAGACAACTCCAGTCTACTGCTACACCTCATGGCCATCGGCAGAGCTGTTTGTTAATGGCAAGAGTCAGGGTAGGATAGTGAAGAATCCTAATACTCGTCTCGACCGCTACCGCCTGCGTTGGAACAACGTGAAGTATGAGCCAGGCGAGATAAAGGTTGTGGCTTACGACTACGACGGCACTCCTAAGGGCGAAAAGATAATACGCACAGCAGGTGCTCCAGAGCGTATCGTGCTGAAAGCCGACCGCAACAGCATATCGTCAAAGGGTGAGGACCTCTCGTTTGTCACAGTATCAGTTGTTGACAAGGATGGCAATCCGTGTCCTACGGCAACCAACAAGATGAAGTTCAATGTGTCGGGAGCTGCCAAATTCCGTGCTGCCTGCAATGGTGACGCAACATCGCTTGTGGCCTTCAACTCTACAGAAATGCCACTCTTCAGCGGAGAGCTTGTTGTTGTGGTGGAAGGATTGAAGCATGGAGCTGCAACGCTTAGTGTTTCGGCTGACGGACTCACAACGGCGACGTTGCCAATAACTGTGGAATAATAATATAGAGGAGTCAGGAGTTAAGGAGTCAGGATTTAAGGAGTCAGGAGTTAACTCCTGTCTCCTTAACTCCTTAACTTCCGTCTCCTTTCTTTTTATTTCTCTTTTTTCATGCTCTGCTGACGTCTGTATTCTGTCGGTGACACTCCAAGATGGCTCTTTGTGAATTTTCCAAAGAATGAAAGGTTGGGGAAGTTCAGTCGGTCGGCAATCTCCTTAATCGAGAGATTAGAGTGCTTGAGATAACGCTCAATCGCCTTCACCGTATATTCGTGTATCAGTTCAAGAGCCGTCTTGCCGCTCACACTCTTGGATATGAACGACAGATACTTAGGCGTTATGCACAGTTCCTCGGCGTATTTCTTCACGGGGTAAGTCTTGCCATCGTTCTGGTTGAGCATTTCTATGAATTTGCTGAACAGCAGATTGGCTTGCTTCATGCTTCCGCCATCGTTGCTGTATTCCACGTGTGGCGCAATGATAGCGCACAACTCGAAAGCTGCACATTGGAAGATGCCGTGCATTATCTCCTTGTGGAAATAACCGTGGGGATGTTTTATCTTGTGGGCGATGATAGCATAATACTTGCTAACGAGAGCCTGACGCTCAAGGTCGAGATGCACTACCGGATTCTTGGCAACATAAGCCAAGAGGTCAAGTGCGTCGCGGGTCATCTGCATGGTATTCTGCATGGACTTATAGGAGAAACCAATGATTTTGCACTCGAAATCGGGTGACATCATCGAATTGCTGAGATATGAACTTGGCAGGCATATCACCACGTCTCCCGCCTTGGCAAGATGCACTTTTCCGTTCATCTCACCTTGCAGACGTCCCTTTATACAATATATCATAAGAACCATATCCACCTTCACCGTACCCTCCATTGACGATGCGTTGATGTTGTCGAGCACCATGATATCGCCATCGGAATATTCTGTTAGTCCCTTGCCTATGAAAAAGTCGTAGTCCAACTTCTTCTCGTTATTGTCGTTCATCATGTTCAGTTTTCTTTTATACGTTTATTGTGCAAAGATAGTCATTATTGCCGAATGTAGTATGTACTATTTGTCTGTTTTTCTGTCCAAAAGGTTAAAATTAAAACTTTCTAATACTTTAAGCCAGCTGTATGCACGTTTTTGGACATGTAAAATGGAATAATTCCTCAAATCGTTATATTATTGCAATAATAATGTCGTAATTGATATAAATATACGGTAGACATGTATAAAATAGAAATAAATGATGCTTAATAATAAGAAAATATGTAACTTTGCACCTTGATTTACATACATAACGTATAACGCTTTTAAACAGATTAGAACATGAATGTAGCTATTGTTGGTGCGAGCGGAGCCGTAGGTCAAGAGTTCCTCCGTATTCTCGCAGAAAGAAATTTCCCGATTGATAACCTTGTGTTGTTCGGTTCTCACCGTTCAGCAGGCACTAAATATACTTTCAAAGGTAAGGAGTATGAAGTGAAGCTTCTCCAGCATAACGATGATTTCAAGGATATCGACGTGGCTTTCACATCAGCAGGTGGTGGCACTTCAAAGGAGTTTGCCGAGACTATCACCAAGCACGGTGCTGTGATGATCGACAATTCCTCAGCTTTCCGCATGTGCGACGATGTGCCTTTGGTAGTGCCTGAATGCAACGCGGCTGATGCTCTCAACCGTCCGCGTGGCATTATTGCCAATCCTAACTGCACCACTATCATGATGGTTGTAGTGTTGAAGCCGCTTGAGGAACTGAGTCATATCAAGCGCATCCACATCGCAAGCTATCAGAGTGCGAGTGGTGCCGGTGCGGCTGCTATGGCTGAGTTGCAGCAGGAATACAAGGAGCTTGTTAACAACGAGCCTGTGACTGTTAGCAAGTTCCCCCATCAGCTCGCCTACAACGTTATTCCACAGATTGACGTGTTCACCGACAACGGATACACCAAGGAGGAGATGAAGATGTTCAACGAGACTCGCAAGATTATGCACAGCGACGTGCGTTGCTCTGCAATGTGCGTGCGTGTAAGCTCGCTGCGCTCTCACTCTGAGTCGGTGTGGATTGAGACAGAAAAGCCTATCTCGGTTGAGGAGGCACAGAAGGCTATTGCTGCCGCTCCTGGCTGTACACTCAAGGACGACCCCTCAAACCTCGTTTATCCTATGCCGCTTGAAACTGCTGGCAAGGATGATGTGTTCGTAGGACGTGTGCGCAAGGACCTTGCAGACGATTGTGGTTTGACATTCTGGCTTTCTGGCGACCAGATTCGCAAGGGTGCAGCACTCAATGCAGTGCAGATTGCAGAGTATCTGCATAGCGTGGGCGACTTGAAGTAATTTATAATTTACAATTTATAATTTACAATAAAAAAGGATGAGTATATGTCTACACACTATCGTTGAGTGTTTTGGCATATACTCATCCTTTTTTTTTCTTTTGTCTGTTAAGCTTGCAAGCGCAAGTTAATTATCTTCCCAAATATTTGTCCTCAAGATATTTGCCGAGCGACTCTTTGTAAATGTCGCCAACGGGCAGATAGGTGTCTTTGTCCATCACGATGCGGTTTTTGGTTACCTCTTGCACCTGTCTCATGTTTACTATATATGAGCGGTGGATGCGTAGGAAATGTGAAGGCAGATGTTCCTCCATCTTTTTCATACTGAGCAGCACAATAAGTGGTCGCTGGTCCATGATATGCACCTTGAGATATTCCGACATTCCCTCAATATAGCGTATGGCTGAAATGTCAACACGCACAACACGGTGGTCGGTCTTGAGAAACAAATCGTTGTTGTTGTCTGAAGGCAATGGCGTAGTTGTCTGCCCAATGGCATTGGGTTGGGATGAAGGAGCCATACCTACATTGTTTTCAAGTTCATACCGTTTCTTCACTTTCATTGCCGCACGTCGGAAATCGTCGAGGCTGAATGGCTTGAGCAGATAGTCCACAGCATCAACCTTGTAGCCATCTACGGCATACTCCGAGTATGCCGTGGTGAACACCACAATGGGCGGAGCTGCCAGTGAGCGAACGAAGTCCATACCGTTGATGTCGGGCATGTTTATATCTACGAATATGGCATCAATCTGCTCGTTGTCCATTATCTCGCGTGCTTCCATGGCGCTAAGGCATTGTCCCACGATTTCAAAGTATGGTATCTTTGTGGCGTAGGCGGCGAGCTGCTGCAAGGCGAGTGGTTCGTCATCTATAACAAGAATTCTAATCATATATATGTATTCAGTCTATTTGTTGTTGTTTGGTGCCAGCGGAATGTCAAGCTCTACCTCGTAGATGTCTTTTCCTTCCTTTATGTCTAATTTGTAATTCTCTGGGAAACGCAGGTCGAGTCGTTTGCGCACGTTTACAAGTCCCATGCCTCCATCCTTCTTTTCTTCCTCCGGTTGTGGCGGTCGGCTGTTGCGGCAGCTGAAGAGCAGTCGGTCGTTGCTAATGTCTATTGTAACTTCGACAAACGAATCAATGCGGTAGCTTATGCCGTGCTTGAAGGCGTTCTCCACGAATATGATGAGCATTAGCGGCGGCATCATAAGGTCGGGCAGAGTGTCGGGGGTGTTGACATCAATGCGCACGCGGTCGGTGTAGCGTAGTCGCATCAGTTGCACGTAGTTTTGCAGAAACTGCACTTCGCGTGGCAAGGCAACGAGTTTGTTGTTTCCTTCGTAGAGAATATAGCGCATCATTTTCGACAATTCCACGATGGTCGACTTAGCCCTTTCGGGATTGATGTCGACAAGGGCATGAATGTTGTTTAGAGTGTTCATGAAGAAGTGTGGATTCACCTGATACCTGAGATACTTGAGTTGTCGTTCCAGATTGTGACGCTCTATTTCCACGAGCACCTTGGCATCCTCTTGCGATTTGAAGTAGAGTTTTACACCAAGGTTCATGCCCATGAGCAGAAGTCCGCCAAGTATTGCCACCATCTCTCCAGGACCCATCATTGGCAAAGGGTTGACAGGACGCATTTCTGGAGCATGTTTGGCTGGACGCGCAAAATCGGGGCGCTTGTCTTCGTATTCCATCATCTCTTCGCCAGGAAACCATCTTTCTCGCTTGTCTTGGTCGTGAGATGGACGAATAAGCCATAGACACAACATCGCAACCATGAGCAGACCCATGCTGAGCGTGGTGTAAAGACAAGTGCGTCGTTTCAATATGAGTAGTGGGGCAAGCAGGAAGTTGTGTATGGCGAACATGACAATCCACACAGTATAGAATTTCCATGCGTTGAGTATTTCTGCCCACGAGAAGTCGATGTCTGGGTTGCCAGACATTCGCATATACAGTCCCATCACGGGTGATAGATAGATTACTATCCACATTATTGTATATATAACATGTTCCTTGCGGTAGTTCATTTTGCTTGAGTTTAACTGGGCAAATGTATACATATCTTATAAATTGGAGAAATAAATTCAACGAATGGGCGAATAGTTTAAGTAATCTGTGGGCTTAAGCTTCCGATATTTAAAAACTTGTTAGTATTCAGTTTTTTCTGTATTCTTTTCCCACATGCGGAAAGCCTCAATTGCTTCTGTACCGAGCAAACGCTCCATAGTCTTATGGCGTTTTGAAGGCGGCAAGGCAATCTCCTGATATATGAAGTCGTCGTCGAAGCCAATGGCTGCAGCATCTTTACGGTCGTTGGCATAGTAGATATGGTCGAGATGTGCCCAGTATATGGCTCCCAAACACATGGGGCAAGGTTCGCATGATGTGTAGATGTCGCATCCGCTGAGGTCGAAAGTGCCAAGTAGGCGTGTTGCCTTACGGATGCAGTTCACCTCAGCATGGGCTGTAGGGTCGTTGTCGATGGTTACACTGTTGGATGCTTCGGCTATGATATCATTGTCACGTACTATGACGGCACCAAACGGACCGCCACCAGTGCGCACGCTTTGCTCTGATAGGGCAATGGCGCGGCGCATGAATTCTGATTTCTTTTCTTCCATAAAAGTTGTTTAATGTTAATGTTATGTTTGTTTATCCTACCAGTTCTACGTATGTTCTAATAGCATCCTCTATCTCACTTATTCGTATGAACTCATCAGCAGAATGAGAACGCGAAGACTCGCCAGGACCAAGCTTCAACGACTCCCAAGGCATAAGGGCCTGGTCGCTCAGTGTGGGTGAGCCGAAAGGTTGCTTGCCCATGCTTATGAGCCGTTGCACAAGAGGATGACTCATAGCTATGCTTGAGGAGTGAAGACGGAAGGAACGGGCTTTGCATTCGCTGCGTATGTTGGAGCAGATAAACTCGTATACCTCCTCGTTGGTGTAAAGCTCGTTGGTGCGTACATCCACAATGGCTCGACACTCGTCGGGCACCACATTATGCTGAGTGCCGGCATTTATCACGGTGGCATTCATCATCGTTGGTCCGAGAAAATCGCTAATGCGCTTAAATCTATAGTCGCGTATCCATACAAGGTCGTCGAGCATTGCATACAGAGCGTTGATGCCCTCGCCACGGGCTGCGTGTCCGCTCTTGCCATGGGATGTTATGTCAAGCACCATAAGTCCCTTTTCTGCCACGGCGGGCTGCATGCCCGTTGGCTCGCCTACGATAGCCACATCAATATGTGGCAACAGAGGTATGGCTCGGCTTATGCCGTCCTTGCCCGACACTTCTTCCTCTGCCGATGCGAGATACATTATATTATAGTAAAGGTTGTCCCGAGTGGAGAGGATGCGGAAAGCCTGTAGTAAGGCTACAAGTCCTCCGCCACAGTCGTTGGAACCGAGTCCATAGAGTGTGTCATCTTCGATAGTGGGCGAGTAAGGGTCGCGTGTCCATGAAGCCACAGGGCGCACTGTGTCGATATGTGCGTTAAGCAGCAATGTGGGTTTTGATGCGTCGTAGTAAAGTGGTTCAACCCATACGTTGTTGGCTTCGCGGTGTGGAGCAAAGCCAAGCCGTTTTAGTTCGGCCTCCATAATGTCGGCTGCAGCTTTCTCGTCGCGGCTTGTCGATGGTGTGGCTATGAGTCGTTGTAGCAGGTCTACGGCATCAGTGGTGTATTGCTTGATGTTGTCCATGTATTATAATATTATGTTGTCGAGTTGGTGTATAGTGGCTCTCACTCTTTCGGCTGACGTGTACATGAGTGTGGATTCGTCGGCTCCGCTGTCGCCCATGTAAACATCGCTGTTGATGTATTCCATACGACTCTTCATTGGTGTGCGTGCCGAGAAGTGGAACTCGCTCACTCCGCTTTGTTCTTGAATCTTGCGTATGTTGTTCTCGTTTACTCCACATCCTGCGAGAATGGTTATCTTGCCGTTGGCTTGCTCCTGAAGTTCTTTGAGCAAAGGAATGCCTTGTTCGGCTGTTGGTTGTTGTCCTGATGTGAGCACGCAGTCGATACCAAGTTCTATCAGTTGGTCGAGGGCTTTATAGGGATTGTTGCAGCGGTCGAAGGCACGGTGAAAAGTTATGGACATGCCTTTGGCTGCATCCACAAGTCGGTGGCATTGCTCCATGTCGATAGCACCATCTGTCTTGAGGCAGCCTATCACAACGCCATCCACGCCAAGCTCACGACACATATTTATATCTTCTTCCATGCGCTCCACCTCAAGAGGTGTGTAAAGGAAGTCGCCACCACGTGGACGTATGATTACGTGCATACGGGTGGTGGTGAGCAGGCGTCGTGCCACCTTTATCTCGCCATACGATGGTGTTGTGCCTCCTTCGGGTATTCCTGCACACAGTTCAACACGGTTGGCCCCGCCTTCCTGTGCGGCAAGGCAACTCTCAACGCCGTTGGCACATATCTCAAATTGAAATTCCTTTTTCATGTAGTGTGTTGCTTATTGTTTCTTTATCGACTACGAATATACGGTAAAAAAATGATTACTGCAAATTTTCATGGCATTAACTATGTGAACACTATGCTAATATACCGATAGGTTATTAATGAATGTTAATATAGTATAAACAATAAAAGATAAAGGTTTGAACGAAAAGGAATTTGAACATATCGCCCCACAGTTGCGTCGACGTGCTATAGCTGCTGCACGTAGCTGTGGACTCGACAGTGACGAAGCGGAGGATGTGGCACAAGACGTGTTGCTGAAGCTGTGGTCGCTGCGTGAAGATATTGCTTCAAATGTAGCGGCTGGCCCTCAGCGTACTACGTCCGAACGCATGGCTGCTTTTGCCTACGTGGCTGCCCGCAACCTTTCTCTCGATTGTATGCGCAAGCGTCATACAGTGCCAATAACCGATCGTCCCGTGATTGACGAACGCAATGCGCAACCTGATGTTGTGCTTGAGAATGCCGAAAACGAGCGTTGGTTTGAAAGTAAGTGCCGCTCATTGCCATCCACGGAATACCGTGTGCTTAACTTGCGTCAGGTGGAACGGCGTAGCGACGAAGAAATTGCTGCTATTCTTGGTATTGGCGTTGCCTCTGTGCCGACACTTTTGTCGAGAGCGCGAAGGAAACTGCTTGAGGCGGTGAGGAAGCGTGGATTAGGCTGAGAGGAATAGTAAGCAAGCCAAGTTGGCAATAAGAAAACACAATAAAACTTGGTTAAATAATAAACTGAGTTAAGTTCCAAAAGAATTAATGACTAATAATTAAAGATATGACCCGACAAGAAGCATCAATACTTATCACTCGTTTTCTCGACGGCAATACAACCGTAGAGGAAGAGGTGGTTCTCGCCCGTTATTTGCGCGATGCTCGCGACTTACCCGATGAATGGCGGGCATATCGCGCGATGTTCGCCTACTTTGATAGTGGAATGCCATTAGGCGAATTGCCTGAATTTGACGTGAGCGCAACAAATGCTGACGTGCAAAATAAGACAAGTGACTCTGACGTTTGCAATCAACAAGCTTCGCATCGCAATAAACTCTACAGGATAGCTGGATGGATAGTGGCTGCTGCCGCTGCTGTGGCTCTGATGGTAGTGATGCACAGGCCTTTTAGTATGGAACCTTCAGTTCCTGCTAATAATATAATGTATAGTCATGTGGCAGAACCAAAGGATTCGACCATACAGGAGCAGATGCCAGAGGCAGAGCTTGAACATCGACATGAGAACAAACTCCGCAAACAGGACAATTCTCACAGGAAAGCAAAAACTCGCAAGGAGGATGCCGGACAGCGTATATTGCGTCATCGCTATGATGTGGCTCCGCCAAAACGCTACTTTGCTACGGCTACAGAACAGGTTGCTGATAGCCTTCTCATGGAGTCTGATCGACTTGTCGCAGAACAAAAAGTACTTGTGGAAGAACAAGAAAAGTTGTATGAGGATGTACAGGAACTGGAGAAAATCATACAGGAGACGATACGTCTTGTGGATGACGCCCGAAATGAACTTATAGCAAATGGCGATTTTGAGGATTATGACGACAGCATGTAAATTGCTGTGCCTTCTTCCTTATTGGCTAATGAATACATACACAATTATTAAAAACCAAATAAACGAAAATATGAAAAAGGTAAAGATGTTGCTTATTGTCATGGCAATGTTGCCTACATTTGCCATGGCTCAGACAGGTATAGACAAGGCTTTAGAACAATTAAAGCGTAGTGGTGTTGAAGAAATCTCGGTAAGTAAGGAGACTGACATTGATGATGATGGCAAGCGTTGTGTTTATGAGGTTTATGGATATGAAGTGCCTAAGAAAAGCTCGCAGTTCAAGAAACTCCTTGCAGCGTTCGACGACGAGAAAAAAAACGCTTATTCAGTAAATAAGCGAATGAAGGGTGCGTCTGGCGAACCGCTGAGTATAGGATATGGCAAGAATGCAGAAAAGTCGAAGGAATTTGGAACAAGCACCGACCGTAACTACTTCATGCTTTTATTTCAAGATCCGAAGGATGGGTTGCGCCGTATGTGCTATGTTCTTACATGGTATGATTCCAAAATGTCTTCGAGTTCCTATACTGTTTATCTGACTTATATCTATAGCAAAGACCCGAAGCGCATAGAGAAGAAAACGCAGTCTGACGATGACAGGCAAACATCGGTAACTGTACGGCCTGATGGCACAATCATTAAGATGAATCGTATAACAGGCAACACCGTGGTACTACATCCACAGAATGCTGACGGGAAAGATTCTAATAAGGAGGTTATAAAGACCGGCTACGACTTTATAGTTGCCTTCAACGATTTGCGCAGCCAGTATGTGAGGGCTGTGGATTTTGCCGGCAAAGACCAGACGTTCTTCTCTGAGCAGATAATGAAGATAGTGAATTCCATTCTCGAACTGTGTCATAATCACAACAAGGTGCTTAGTGTAATCGAGAAGAACACATGTTGCAGTATGCTTGATGATATGAAGCGCAATTCACGCGACAAAGGTGTGCAGGAGGCTTTGGGACTTGCTGAAAAATATGTGAGAGGCCTTTAATTCTTGATAGTATGCTGTTAAATAAGATTAAATAATATGCATAAATAGTCGGCAAATACTCACGTGTGATAGAAAATGTGTAATTTTGCAGACCGATTAATCGGGGATACACTTAGAGTCCCCATGCATGAGAGTGTTAATAGCGCTCGCTAAAGAATAGGCCAAGCGGCGTGGTTAGAGAATCGCTCGTGCAAAATAAAAAGAAATGTTTTTTAGTAGTAATTTTTAAATTTAACAATGAACACTTTAAGTTACAAGACTATTTCCGCCAACAAGGAAACAGCTAAGAAGGAGTGGGTGGTTATCGATGCCACAGACCAGGTAGTAGGTCGTCTCTGCTCTAAAGTAGCAAAATTAATCCGCGGAAAGTACAAGCCAAGCTTCACACCTAACGTAGACTGTGGAGACAATGTAATCATCATCAACGCAGCCAAGGCTGTTTTCTCTGGTAAGAAGGAAACAGACAAGGTTTACACACGCTATACTGGCTATCCTGGAGGTCAGCGTTTCAATACTCCTGCAGAGCTCCGCAAGCGTCCTGATGGCATGGATAAGATTATCCGTCACGCCGTTAAGGGTATGCTTCCTAAGGGTCCTCTCGGTCGTCGCCTCCTCGACAACCTCTACATCTATGATGGAACAGAGCACAAGCACGAGGCTCAGCAGCCAAAGGCTATTGATATTAACCAGTATAAATAAAGCATAGAAGATGGAAATGATTAATGCAATTGGTCGCCGTAAGAGTGCCGTAGCTCGTGTTTATCTCACAGAGGGCACTGGTAAGATCACTATCAACAAAGTAGAACTCGAGAAGTACTTCCCATCAGCAATTCTGCAGTACGTTGTTAAGCAGCCGCTGCTTTTGCTCGATGTGGCAGAGAAATATGATATCAAGGTAAATCTTGACGGTGGCGGCTTCACAGGCCAGAGCCAGGCTCTCCGCCTCGCTATCGCACGCGCACTCGTTAAGATCGACGCTGAGGACAAGAAGACACTCAAGGCTCAGGGCTTCCTTACACGTGACGCCCGTGAGGTTGAGCGTAAGAAGCCGGGTCAGCCGAAGGCACGCCGTCGCTTCCAGTTCAGCAAGCGTTAATATTTGGACACTGGCTGATACACCTTATTATATATATGTGTGGCTTAGCCAAACTCCAAAGTTTAGCATCCAAACTCGTGAGACCGAATACGAATTGGAATATTTGAATCTTGAATTAGGAATTAAAGTTTTGAATTGAAGATTTCTGAATAGTGAGTTTATTCTCAATATTCAAAATCATCATTCAAAAATGAACAATTCAACATCGGCGCAGCCGACAATTCAAAATTCAACACTCAACATTCAAAATTCGTTACTCTCGGGCTGGTTCAATTCAACTCAAAGGAAAGTAAACAAATTAACAAACAAAGAAATGTCAAGAACTAATTTTGACCAGTTGTTAGAGGCAGGCTGTCAC
>ERZ1026892.333-NODE-333-length-22415-cov-3.929696_pt1 | contig 22415 bp, 14 predicted proteins | sample MGYA00380176_ERZ1026892 | MGnify/ENA primary metagenome ERZ1026892 (study PRJEB33269, sample SAMEA4719812) | human gut metagenome | biome: human-associated habitat; feature: organic feature; material: feces | place: Cameroon | collected 2013-10 ... | reverse complement strand
GTCCTGGGTTACAAAGTCGGTGATTTTCACCTGTCCGGAAGGAAGATAGCGGAGCAGATGGCCGGTGATGGTGCTTTCCTTGAGTTCGCGCTGGGCTGCAATTTCGGCCACTGTGAGTCCCTGACGGAAAAGATTGAAGGACATTTCCACGGTGTTGACTTTCGGCTCGGGCTCTGGCTCGGTTTCCGTCTCATGCATCAGGTCTTTGACTCCGATGGGGGATTCGCTGATCTTTCCCTCATTGAGGTATTGCGCAAACTTCTGGGTGATGTCAAGCAGTTCGCCTCCATAGCGATCAAAGGTGGTGCGGCCAACGGAGGGCATGCTGAGCAAATCGTGCTCATTGGTGGGCACATAGTTGGCTATGGACAGAAGCGAACGGTTGGACATGATGCGATAGAGGGGCACACCTTCCTCATTTCCCTTTTCCGCACGCCAGCTCTTGAGCCAGCGATAAAGTTCGGGGTGCTTCACTTCGCTGGGGACTTCCACTTTCTCGGCATTGACAGCTCCAGAACGACGAGCGCGGGGGGAGGGCTCCGATGTTTGCTCCACTTCAACCTGGATTTGGGCACGGGCCGACATGAATTCCTTCATGTGGAAGCCATGCTCCATCACGTATTCAAGCAGACGGGTGCGAATGTGGAGATCGAGGCGCAAATCATCAAGGGCCGCTTTCATGCGTTTGTCGACCTGGGCATTGTCGATATCGAGATTCGTTGACTGAACTAGGCCGAAAAGGGGTACCAGCTTGGAACGGAAATATTCAGCACCTTTTCTCACGCGTTCCTGCAGGGTGGCGTTTTCGAGATCTCCACCAGCCTCAACGACGAGGGCTTGATATTGCGCATGGAAACGGGTGGCCACACTCATCACTTCCGATGCAAAAGATTGCAATGCAGCTTCATACTTCGCTGCCGTTTCGCCATATACGCGCGACAGGAATTCGAGGAGCAAACGCGTCACTTGGCGCAATCCGTCGTTTTCCTTCTGGAAATTGAACACCTGCGAAAGGAGGTAGACGCCATAGTTGTTACGCATCACGTCGATCTGCGTATCGTCCGGTTCGCGATTACGCATTTCGGCACTGAAGCGATCGATGTCATCATCGGCAATGATGGCCGATGGAGGAATGGGAGAAGTGAGCACGATTCCCTCCAACGTTCGGCAACGACTGAGCGCCACGTAGGTCTGGCCGTGGGCAAAGGAATGGGCGGCATCGATCATCACGCGGTCGAAGGTCAATCCTTGACTTTTATGGATGGTAATGGCCCAAGCGAGTTTCACGGGCATCTGTACGAAGCGGCCATCCACTTCTTCCTTGATTTCACCGGACTTTTCGTCAAGGATATAACGAGCGTTGACCCATTCTTCGGGTTCCACATTGATCAGTTCGTTGGGCTGGGACTTCGGACGTACGGCAAATCCCTTTTCGTTGATACTGACCACTTCGCCAATCATGCCGTTGTAGTAACGCTTGTTGGAATCGTTCTTGACGAACATCACCTGCGTGCCGAGTTTGAGGGTAAGTACAAAGTCGGTGGGGTAAGCCAGTTCGGGGAAGTTGCCTTCCACCTTGGCGGTGAACTCATATTCCGGCTGAGGGATTTCATGCAAACGATGGACATTGATTTCGTTGGCTTTCCAGTTATGGGTGACCAAGCGGATGTATCCCTCGCTGTCGTCGGGTTCAAAGTTGGGCAGATAGCGGCTGTTGAGGGCTTGCAACACCTTGGGGTCAGGACTTCCCTCACGCACGGCATTGAGCAATGCCAGGAATCGCTCATCGCTCTGACGATAGACCTTTTCGAGTTCAACCGTGACGAATTGCGTTTCCTGCAAAGCTTTGCTGCTGAAGAAATAGGGGGTGTCATAGTATTTGTTCAGCAATTCCCACTCCTCGTCCTTCACCACGGGAGCCAACTGCTGGAGGTCGCCGATGAGCAGAAGTTGCACACCTCCAAAGGGGCGACCGTTGCGGCGATGGCGACGCAAGGCATCATCGACAGCGTCCAGCACGTCGGCACGCACCATACTGATCTCATCAATCACCAAAAGGTCGATGCTGCGAATCAGACTGAGCTTGTTCTTCGACATCCGATAGCGCTTCTGCGTGTTGAAAGTTCCTCCTGGCACATAGGGGGCAAAGGGAAGTTGGAAGAAAGAATGGAGCGTGACGCCATTGGCATTGATGGCTGCAATACCTGTGGGGGCCAACACCACCATGCGTTTGAACGATTCCTGGCGCAGACGGCGCAGAAAGGTTGTCTTTCCCGTACCGGCCCGTCCGGTAAGGAAAAGATTGGTATGAGTGTATTCTACGATTTTACGGGCTCTATTGACTTGTGGATTATCCAATGTGATTGCGGGTTATAGATGAAAAAGAGGAAATCCCTCTATGGGGCTTCGAAGCCGTAAAGTTACGAGTTTTTGATGAGAAGCCCACAAAATAACAAACGAAACAATCACACAATGGTTGCGCGTCGGCTTTTTCCTTCTACAGTGGGAAAAAGAAACGCGCAACCATTGTGTGATTGTTTCGTCAATTTTGGCTATTCCAACTATTGGACTGTCAGGACAGTTAAAGCCAGCGATGGGGTCACTTCACCAATTTGGTGGTCACCACCTTACCCTTCGATGATTTCATCGTCACAATGTATGTGCCCGAAGGACAAGCGTTGAGATTCACGCGGAGATTATTGCCCTGCTGAACAAGGCGGCCATCCGTTGTGAAGACGCTGACGGTGCCTGTTTCGCCTTCAGGGAATACGGCCACATACGAACCTTCGCATTCCACGAGTTCAGGCTGACGTTCTGACACAGTCTGGTCAATACCCACCGTTCCCGTTATCTCTACCGGAAGTTTGCATGCATTCACCACTTCCTTTGTACTGGTGTTAAGCACGAATGCCACCAACGTGAGGTTTGATTCTTCTGGAGCAAGAGGATTCTTCAAGTCACGGACCTTGGCAGGAAGGGGCACCGCGTAGTCAGCCTCATACACTTTCCCTGCCTCAATTTGCGCGGGGAGGGCATCCTTGATACCGGCAAAAGCTGTGGAACCTTCACGCACGACATTGACGTAGTAGTTGAGGGGAGAGGCAAACTTGGACGGAAGATAGAAATACTCGTTGCAATTACGAGTGGAAACGAGGCTTTCCTGCGGCAGAGGCACATCGACAATGTTCTCCGTGAGTGTCACACCGACAACAAAACGATTGTTGGCATTGCTGAGATTGCCTGCAAATTCACATTTGACTTTCGCTCTCACCGTCTGTCCATCACATGAAGCGGAAGCTATTGTCGGCATGGCATAACAGGGACGCATGAAAGCATTCTGCGACATTTCTTCCCGCTGGTTGCCATTCTGCGATTCATACGCACGATTGAAGAACAGCGTGGGCAGATTGTAGGTCTTGATATTTTCAAGGTAGTCGCTATTGGTCATCTGTCCGGGATCACTACCATTGAGGGATCTCCACTGTGCCACGACCTCCGCCATCTGTTCGCCATAACGATGCTCGAGAGCATAGGCAAAGGGGTTCTGTTCGGGACATGCCGTACACCAGAAGGCTGTGGCTTTCTCCATGAGCAGCGTACGCGGATAGTTGGAGGCAAAGATAAAATCGTTGTTGACGAGCGTATCGACCACGTTGCCCTTGTCGTTGAGCAGTTCGACGGTGTAGCGCGTGGTTTTGTTGAGATTGACTGCCACGTCAAAATGATAGTCGAACGTTTCATTGCTCTTGAGCGAAGCGACGGGAAGCGTCTGCACGGCTGTCACGTCGACCGGCACCACGCCGTCAGCCCCCTTGAGTTGCGGAGTGACGGTCGTGCAACGGAGAGTATAGTTGGCCGCATCCGCTCCAATGTTATGAAGTGTGCCGTCAACGCCTGTGGGACGTGACGTGCCGGTCGCATGAAGCGTGCGGTCCGTATTTTCAAACTTTCCGACGGGAAGTTCACCCACGAACACGTTGTCAATGGCAAAGAGATATTTATTGGTACTGGTGTGGACAAAAGCCACATATACTTTTTTGCCGACAAATTCCTTAAGCGAAACGAGGTGGTGGGTCCACCAGTAGTTCTCGGCGTTGGTCGAATAGACAAGTTTCATCGAGTCGAAATCGTCCTTGTCCGTACACACATACACCTCGTAGCTTTCCCGCAAATGATAGTGGATGCTCTGTGCATCCCAAGCCAGCCATGCATTGTCGCTCTTGATGTCGAGCTGGGGAGTGAAGAGCCAGTTGTCCGTGGCTACATCCTCGTAGGTGCGACGCGAATAGCTCATCATGACGCGACTGAAGTTGCCGTTCACACCATCGGCCAGGAACCAATCGGCCACAGGCTTTGAGGCCACACCGTCCTCGCCAGTGGCACCACCAGTGTCGAAGATACGCGCCACGTCCTGAGCTTTTACGCTCATGCCGTCTTCATTGACCCAGGTGTATCCTTCGCGGGGATTGGCACCTTCGAAGTCGGAGCTTAGATATACTTCCTGTGCCTGCATACCCATTAGAGGAGCGGCCAAAAGAAGAAGGGTGGTATAGAATTTCATACGCTGTTTTTCTTTTTAAGTCAGGGGGAGAAGGAAAAACGGAAAAGGGCCATAGGGCCAGAAGCCATATAGCCCTTTCCGGAATATCATGTGTTCACACGTGCTGTTATTTCACCACGAGTTTCAAGGTCTTCATCTCACCGTTGGTGAGCTGCATGCTGAGCACATAGGCACCAGCCGGTACATGGGTCACACTGAGCACATTGCCCTGAGCCGTTGCCACCAGTTTTCCGTCAGCGGCTACCAACGAAAGCGAACGAACATCAGCACCGTTCACCTCAATTGAGGAACCATTGCGGTTAACAGTGATTTCTGAAACAGTGGCATCATTGATACCTGAATTCACATCGAAGGTGAAATAAACGACAGTACCACGAACGGTGCCCTTTACATCGTAGACGGCATCCACACGCACACGGTGGTTCTTCGCATCAATCTTGGTCGGCTTATAGTCGTAGGAAGTGGCATCAGCACCCACTTCGAAGGTATTGCGCTGGTCAACGACCACCTTGTATCCCTTGAGTTCAGGAATACGCTCTTCGACACCGTTGTCAAGCTTGAGGCCAATCATCCAGTTACCGTGCAGGTCGTTGTTGTACATCAATGTGGAGAACGTTTCGCCTGCATCCTGAGAGAAGAGGTTTGAATAGCCGTCCACCTCCGCACCGTTGTCGACAGGAAGCACCGTGCTTCCTTCGGGTACGTCATAGCAGTCAACATCGTAGGTATAAGTGACACCTTCCTTGACCTCCACAGGCTTATCAAACTTCACTTCATTCCACTGGTTGGGAACGATGTTCTCGGCTTCCTTCTCTGCCACTTTTACACCGTCTGCATAAAGCGAAAGGGTGTAGATGGCATCGCAAAGAGGATAGAAACGGCCTGCCACGATGCGATGACCTTCCATTCCCTTGAAGAGGCGGGGCTGATATTCTGCACGTGCCAGAAGGTTCCAATAGGCATCCGCACCGGTTGCCATACCTGATCCAAAGTCACCGTAGGCATAGCTGATGAGCTGCATATCGTTCTTCTTCGGGCTTTCCCAGTTGAATGTGGCACCATTCTCGCCCTTTGAAGTAACAGAGGGAGTGATGGCCTGGAAATAGTTTTCGTTTTCTTCGATTGCCACGGTTGTGGTGGCCAAATCCGAACGGCGTCCGTCGGCATAGTTGGCTACTACGCCGAGCGTATGATTTCCAACGGTGAGGTTTTCAGTCTGTGCGTTGAGCTCGCTGGTGTTCTTTGTCTTCTGACCATCAACATACACATCGTAGGAAACAACATGGTCAATCTCGGGATTCACGTTGTCGGGCGTGAGGATGGCATCAATAGCCCAAGTGTCGGCTGTTGAATAACCCGTTTCGAGCGCCTTCTGATAAATCGAATAGAAGTCCTCACCGGTGTCCGTCTGACGGATAAGGTCAGAACGAGTGGGAGTGGTCACACCGTTCACTTCACCAATCACGTTGAAGTCAGCGCTGGCATTGACCTTTACGGCCACACCGACATAGAGGTCCTTTCCTGCAGGAAAGTCTACGGGAGTGGAAAGTGCCACACGGTTGGGCTTACCATAGAGGAGCGTCTGCGTGATGGGCTGGCTGGCGATGTTTTTCACTTCGCCCGAGACAGGATCGTGAGAATAGATGTTGAGCGTCCATGCCTGCTGTTCCGACATCGGATAGAAGCTTACAGCAGTCAATTTGTGGTTCTTATAGAGCGCAAGCTCGTCAGCGGGGAGGCTAATGGCCACCTCGAAGTTGTTCGAACCACCTCCGAAACCTGTCACTTCATCCGTGTCGCTGTAGTAGTTGCGAGTGGCGAGGTTGCTCTTCGGGGTGTTCCATTCCATGAAGGCCTGAGCCTGATTGCACTGACGGGCGAAGAGGCTGTTGGGGGCATGGGGGGTGAGCTCGGAGAGGGTGATGGTTGCAGCGTCGGAAGCTTCGCTCTCAACGTCGGCATACTGTGCCTTTACCACATAAGTGTGAGTTTCGCCTGTCTTCACGTTGCCATCAGTGTAGCGGAGCGTCTGAGCATCAGTGGTGGCTATGAGCTGGCCATCGCGATAGACTTTATAGTTCTTCACACCTTCGGCACCTGCCAGAGGTTCAAGCCACTCAAGGAGAACACCGTCGGCAGCAGCCACACGATTGGCTGTGAACTGCACAGGGGGACGTGAGGTGAGGTTCTCATCGAGCTTGATGATGAGAGGATATACACCGTTGTCAACACCAAAATAACGAAGGGCAAAGGTCTTTCCATCGCCCGACACCTGCATCATGGTGTTGTCGAGAGAAGAGAAAAGGGGAAGGCTGCTAAAGTCCACGCCCTTCTCTTCAAGGTACTTATAGAAGTCGGTGAATTTATTCTGCTTCAAGTCGTACATGAGCAGATAGGTGCTATCGTTTTCCAAAGCGCCTTCTTCATTGGGGAGGTTGAACGCACCTGTTTCCATACCAATCAACACACCGTCGTCAGTGATGTCGCGATAGAAGATGGACGTGGAATAAGGTAAATAGGCCGGAATATTCGTCACCTTATCGTTTGCCACGTCATACACGCCATACTGGGTCACACCGCTATCGTCGCCCTTTTCGGCATCATCAAGCTTGTAGTTACCCCAATAGAGAAGGTAACGGTCGTTGGCAGCAAAGCGAATACCTCCGTGCCAGGGATGGAGATTATATTTGTACGTTTCGCCCACAGGAAGGTCGATACGTGTTCCGTCCTTTTTCCAAAGGAAAGGCATACGGGTCTCGTCCAAGCCTTGATAACGCCAACCGGAAGCCATTGTTCCGTCGTCAGAAAGACAATATACGCGGATGTAGTTCTCGTTTTCGGCTTGCCAATCAATCGTTCCGTCAGCATTCCACACCGTCAGACGCTTGTCAGCACAAGCACCACCGACATGCTTTCCATCGTTGGAGATAGCCGAAACATTCCAGTTCACACTCAACGTGGTTCCTGAACGGTCGCTGGAAATAGTCGGAACACCAGACACATTCATGGTAGTCCATTTTCCGTTCTTGTAGACACCTTCATTGTGGACATAGGCGCCATTCTTCACCACGGTGTTGTCAAGGAAAAAACCGGGGAGTGATCCATCGTTGGAAATACCGCTGGGCTCGCTCGTGACGGCTCCGCGGGAAAGCATTTCAATTTTATTGTTTCTCAAGTTCCAACGGAAACCAAATGCTTGGTCGTTATAGTTGAGATAGGCACCATAGGCCCATTCGCCATTACGCGAAACGCCCTTCAAGTAGTACTCGGCGTTGCCGGTGAGCACCAAGGGCTTAGTGGGAGTCTGCGCCCACACGCTGCCGGCTGCGATCATAGCCATAAACAGCGGAACGTAAACTTTCTTCATGTATTGTCTTGTTATTTTGGTTTGGTTTTGTTCGTGTGTTATATGGAAGTCGTCTGAACTTTCCTGACTTATCAACAAAGAGGAATATGCTCCACGATAGTTCCAGGAAAGTCCAGTTCTTCTGGATTAACGCATCAGCTTGAGCACAGCCACTTTACCAGCCGATTCCATGAGCACCACGTAGGTTCCATTGGAATAGTTTTCAAGCGACACATTCTGCACGCCGGATGCAGCATGAACCATCGCACCTGCTGCATCATATATCTTCACGTTGGCAGGTTGCGAAAGCTGAAGCTGATGGCTTGCATAATGAGCCTCAACGCCTTCCGCCACATTCTGACTGATGCCGGCAATGATGTCCTTCATATTCACGTCGATGTAGTTGTGACTACGTCCGTAGTTATAGTATGCCTGAACATCCACCTTGGTGCTATAGGAGCTGGTATAGGCGAAAATGCCCCAACCGGCCTTCTGACCTGCATCCTCAAGATTGTCGGCCGCACGCATACCTTGAAGTACGACATCGTAGCGACGGAACTTGTAGGTTTCCTTATCGGCATCTGAGATTTCGTCCCATGCGAGCTGCACGCTATAGCCGCCCTTGTCCTTTTTGTAGTCGGCAATATGGAGATTCTTCACAACAGGGAGTTCCTCATTGTTAGTGAACATCACAAGGTTCGACACGTTGAAAGCGTCATAAGTTTTGCCTTCAGCATCTTCCACCAGCGTCTGGAGCATATAATCGTGGTTACCATTGCGCACGTCTTCATGGATGAAGGTGTAGGTCTTTGCCGCAGGATCTGCTAAAACGGCAGTGTCCAAGACTGCACCGTCGCAGAGCAGACAGAACAGGTACTTTCCGTTCTTGGCAAAATCGGGGACATCGAAAGTCACTTCATTCGTACCCACAGCGCCTTCCTTTTTCTTCACGCTGATTGTGGCAGCAAGTGAAGCATCGAAAGTCTTGTAGGTGTAGATATGGCTGGTTGACAATCCTGCCCAACTGTCGTCATACCAAGAGAAATCCTCACGCAGATAGCTGTCGGGCATTCCTTCCACAGGTTTATAAGTCACACTGTCTGTAGGCATGAGATTTCCGTAATAGTCCTTGCCATAGTTGACTGTGGACTTGGGGTCACCATTTTCATAGTAGGTGTTTTCCTGAAGTGCAATGGTCTTCTTGGTTTCAACGGGCATTCCATCGTCACCGAAGTCTTCGCCCAAAACGTATTTGTCCGACTTGAGGAGGAGATGCTTATCGTTGTAGGTGCGATCCTCGGTGTAACGAAGGTCATCGAGCTTGTCGCTTGTGCTCACCACCTTGGCAGGAAGATTGGGTGCCACAAAATGGCTATACTCCTGCTGCTGGTAAACGACACCGTTGGAATTGTACTTACGGGTTTCCTTCACGAGATTACCGTCAGCATCATATTCGTATTCATTGGTGAAAGCGTATTCCACCTGCTTCACAAGCTGTCCGGCCTCGTTGTATACATAACTGATAGAGTCACCTGCCGCTGCACGGAAAGTCATTTCGTCGCCAATGCCGTAAAGCCCGTACTGGCGATAGTAGCTAGAAAGAAGCTTGCCTGCTTCATCGCGCTGATAATAGTAGTATTTGTTCAGCCCAAATTCACCAGTCTTATAATTGCGTCCAGTGGAGGCAATACGTACCAGGTTGTTGTGGTTGTCGTAAAAATAGGTATCCCTCAAAGTAACACCCGAAGCATCTCCCATGGAGCTACCTATGGTCTCTATCGTATAGAGCATACGTGCACTTGTAGAGGGGGTGGCACCATTAGCAAGAATTCCTGCAGGAATATGCTGTGCACTCAAGGCACCAGTGGACATCATGGCAAAAAGCGCCAAAGAAAGCGGTTTGAAAGTAATGTTTCCCATACGCTATAACGTGATTTTTGTGTCTTTGATTTTTCCTTCGCTAAGGGTATGTGGTTGAACTCGGTGTAAAGCGGCTTGGGTAACTGATGCATAAAGATACAATATGCGCACCTACTGTCTGCTGCTTTCACTTGCAAAAATACACATTTAAAGAATATTTCAGACCTAATCGAAACTAAAAAATATAGATGCTTCTTCTTTTTGACTTTTTGATATATTTGTAAGCCATAAAAGCATGGCTGTGGTTCTCTGACCTGACATAATGTTATGGACAAAACATAAAAAAATAATCCATATTTCAGCCTTTCATGAATATGCCGAAAGCCAATATGCATATTTTGCATCCTCGGCAATCAGGAATCTCTACCAAATGGACGAGAACAACTTCCAACAAATAACCACGGACTTCATGAGCAAGAGCTCCATGAAATCCGTGGTCAAGAATCGTAGCAGGACCCACATCAGTCCTTGCCGAATTTATCCAGTGCTCGCTGGGCACACTCTTTGAGGTAGGCCGTCAGTTCGGGAGCGTCCACCACTTCGATGTCGTCGGCCAATCCCATGACAAAACGTCCCACGCCCTTACAACTGCACACCTCCGTCTCGAGACGATGACGGCCATCGGGCATTTCCTTCAAGTGGATTTCCGATGAAGGAAATTCCTCAAGCAGCAACGAGGTGGCCAATTTGCCCATCAAGAGCGTCACCTTCATGCGCTGTTCGCCAGAGAAGTGGAAAAGGTCTGTGAAGAAGGGAGAATGGGATTCCTTGTTGGCCCAAAGCAGATCCAGCGGTTCCACACTTTCCATACGGCTGATTTTGAACGTCTTGTTCATCTTCGAGGAAAGTTCGAAGCAGCGCACTTCATTGTTGGCATTGAGGAAAAGATACGGCTCGACAATGCGGTCGCTCACCTTTCCGCTTGAAGGCGAATCATAGTTGCGAATGAGGCACACCCGTTCTTCACGCATACATTGGAACAACGTGGTGAGATTGCGCGCAAAGCGCGTGTTGACACCATGTTTGGCCAAGAGGTCGGGCGTGTAAAGGCGCGTCAACTTGTGGCGAAGGTTACGAATCTGGGGCGAATTGTCATAGACACTGTTGAGCACTTGACTGATGGTCAGCGCTTCGTCCTCCGTGAAATGCACCTCTTCCGTCAAGCTGCGGAAGAAGGGCGAAGTATGGTCCAGACGATACACTGTGCCTGATTTGTCCACCACGAATCCCAACTCCTTGAAAGCATCAAGGTAGCGATAGACCGTGCGGCGGCTCATACCTAGTTTCTGACCAAGGTCTTCCACTGTGAAGCGGACATTTTGGGTGAGCAGCAGCATGAGTTTAAGCTGCCGCCCTAATTTTTCAAGTTCCATTCCTATCGTTGTTTTTGTTCCTATTTATATTTCCAAGTGCGAAATTACGAAAATTGTACCAAAATCGTCACAAATGCTTAGATAAAGGATATTAATGCGCCGATTTAAGCCTTTTTATTGGAATTGCCAAGCCCACTTTGGAAACTAAATGCTTATTTTGCAGCCTTCTTGGATTAACACACCCCCACCCTCTCACCCTATCCTCATTTATGTCAGCTATAGCAAAAAACATTCTCTTTTTCATTCTCTCCACTCTGGCTGGTCTGGCCATGATGGGATGGCTCTACCGAGGCTTCCAGTTCGAAGCCTTGGCCCATTTCTTCACGCTACGGTCGAACTATCTGTGGATCACCATCACCCTGCTGGCTGGCGTGACGGCCAATGTGCTGCGTTCCATGCGGTGGCGCATGTTGCTCCGTTCGGCCCACATTGAAGTCAGTTTGCGGCGTGCAGTGGAATTGGTGTTCATCGCCTACCTTATCAATAGCGTGACGCCCCGTCTGGGCGAACTGACTCGCTCGCTGCTGGTGAAGAAAGGGGACGCTGACGTGAGCACAAGGGCATTGGGCACGGTGGTGGTGGAAAAGCTGGCTGACGTGGCCTGTCTGGTGGTGGTTGTCGGTCTGGCCGTAGCCCTTCGTTGGCATGCCACCGTGGAACTTGTGCGCAACATGACTGCCGGTCTCGAACATGCAGTGCCGAACTATGCAAAATATGTGGTGGCGGGAGCTGCGGTATGCTTGGCCATCGGTTTTGGCCTTCCGCTTCGAAAACAGTTGAAACGCTTTTTCAGCAATCTTTGGCAAGGCGTTTCCGCTATCGTCCGCCTCCACCATCCGCTGCGCTTCATCGCGCTCTGCGCTGGCATCTGGACCTGCAACTTCCTCCAGCTTTATCTGCTCGTCCCCTGCTTTGCCGAACTTTCCCATATCGGTTTTGGCGAAATGGTACATGTGTTTGCAGCCGTCAGTGTGGGAATGTTGCTCCCCACACCAGCAGGGGCAGGACCTTGGCACTTTGCCATTGTCAAAACGCTGACCTCGGCCTACGGCATTGCGCGCCCCATATCACAAAGTTTTGCCCTCATCAGCCATGGACTGAAAACGGCTCTCGTCATGCTACTCGGCCTTCTCGGCTACGCCAGCTACTACCGTTCGCTCTTCATGTGGTGGAGGAAACATCATTGAGGGAATAACGTGACGAAAAGAGGAAGGAAGGATTTTGCTCCACAAGCAAGCCTAGTCCCGACGTTTTCCCTTGCAAATCCACTATTTCTTGCCATCGTGAAAACAAAAACGTTGCTTTTAAGGCTTTAAGGCCATAATTATGGGTTATAAATGCACACGCACGGATATAGTGTGCGGATTTTTTACTACCTTTGCCCCCAAATTCGGTGACAAGGCCCCAGGCCCTCGAAGAATATCAACACACCATATTATATATATCACACGTAATGAGTGAACAATTGAATAAGATCAAGCAGCTCGTGGAGCTTCGCCAGAAAGCACGCCTCGGCGGCGGCGAAAAGGCCATCGAGAAGCAGCACGCCAAAGGTAAGGCCACCGCTCGCGAGCGCATCGAACTCCTTCTCGACAAGGGTTCGTTTGAAGAAATGGATATGTTCAAACTCCACCGTTGCCACAACTTCGGCATGGAGAAGAAGCAATTTCTGGGCGACGGCGTCGTGACCGGTAGCGGTACGATCAACGGCCGCCTGGTCTACGTGTTTGCACAGGACTTCACCGTGAACGGCGGCTCGCTGTCAGAAACGATGGCGCAGAAGATCTGCAAGGTGATGGATCAGAGCATCAAGATGGGTGCACCCTGCATCGGCATCAACGACTCAGGTGGCGCACGCATCCAGGAAGGTATCAACTCTCTCGCTGGATTTGGCGAAATCTTCCAGCGCAACATTGAAGCATCGGGTGTTGTTCCCCAGATCTCAGGTATCTGCGGTCCTTGCGCTGGTGGTGCCGTATATTCCCCCGCACTCACCGACTTCGTCGTGATGCTGCAGGGCGTGAGCTACATGTTCCTCACTGGCCCGAAGGTGGTGAAGACCGTAACGGGTGAGGACGTAAGCCAGGAAGACCTTGGCGGTGCCAAGGTACACAGCACAAAGAGTGGTGTCTGCCACTTTGTTGCTGAAAGCGAAGAGGAATTCGCCACCATCATCCGCGAACTTCTCTCCTATATCCCCCAGAACAACATGGAGCATGCTCCCCGTGTGGAATGCACCGACCCCATCGACCGCAAGGAGGATATGCTCAACGAAATCATCCCCGACAACCCCAACATGCCCTACGACATGTATAAGGTGATCGGTGCCATCACCGACAACGGTGAATTCATGGAAGTACACCGCAATTTCGCACGCAACATCATCATCGGCTTCGCTCGCTTCAACGGCGAGAGCGTCGGCATCGTGGCCAACCAGCCCAGCGTTTATGCTGGTGTGCTCGACTGCAACGCCTCACGTAAGGCTGCCCGCTTCGTGCGTTTCTGCGACTGCTTCAACATCCCCATCGTTTCGCTCGTTGACGTGCCGGGCTTCCTCCCGGGTACGGGTCAGGAGTACAATGCCGTGATTGACCATGGTGCAAAACTGCTCTACGCCTACGGCGAAGCCACTGTGCCCAAGGTGACCGTTACGCTCCGCAAGAGCTATGGTGGTTCACACATTGTGATGGGTTGCAAGCAGCTGAAGGCTGACCTCAACTACGCATGGCCTTCTTCAGAAATCGCCGTGATGGGTGCTGCAGGTGCTGTGGCCATCATCAATGGTAAGGAAGCCAAGACGAAGGAAGACCCGAAGGCATTCCTCGCTGAGAAGGAGAAGGAATACAACGACCTCTTCAACACACCTTACAAGGCTGCCGAATTCGGCTACATCGACGATGTGATCGAACCGCGCAACACCCGTTTCCGTATCTGCCGCGCCCTCGCCCAGCTTGCCAACAAGCGCGAGACCCGTCCGGCAAAGAAGCACGGCAACATTCCTCTCTAATGGTGGGACGTCCGTCCACATTCTTATTCCATTGAACCTATGAAGAATTTCGAATACAAGGTGGGTGACAAGGTCATCAACATCCGCTTCGACGAAGCCCGCGGCACAGTGGCCGAATTCCTCGTCGACGGTGCCACGGCCCAGCCCACTGAAGAGCAGATGCCGGCCTATGCCGCCGCCATCGCCTTGGCTCTCATCGAGCATGAAGTGGAAGTGGTGCACGACGACGAACCGGGAATGATCACTGTGAAGCCGACCAAGACTTCATGGAACCATCCCTCTGCCGTGTGGAACCATCCCTCTGCACAGATGTCTCAATTTTAACAACACGATTCCAGAATGAAGCAATATAAGTATACCATCAACGGTGCCCAGTTCGATGTGACGATCGACAGCATCGTTGGCTCAAAGGCCAAGGTCGTTGTCAACGGTCTGCCTTTCGAAGTTGAGATGCAGGGTTCCACGCTCACAGAGGGCGACCTGCCCACCATGTCGACCGATGCACCTGCCGCTGCTGCAGCTCCTGCCGCTGCTCCGGCTGCTGCTGAAGCTCCCGCTGCCCCCGCCGCCACCAGCGGTCCTGGCGCAGGCGCTCCCGTGAAGGCTCCGCTCCCCGGTGTGGTAACCAAGATTCTTGTCAACGCCGGACAAGCCGTGAAGAAGGGCGAAACAGTCCTCGTGCTTGAAGCCATGAAGATGGAAAACAACATCACCGCCGAAGCTGATGGCACAGTCACCGGCATCTGCGTAAGCGCTGGCGACAGCGTGATGGAAGGCACAACCCTGCTGACCATCGGCTAAACGCATCGTTGTTTCAGCCCCATCGACTCTATATTTATATAAGGGGGGATTTGAAGGCCATACGCTTTCAAATCCCCCTTTTTCGTTGTCCCAAAATCAGAATCGACAGTATGAAGTCGTCTGAACTTTTATGAGATTCAAGATTTGCCTTTATTTTTGAGGCGTTTTTTGGCCTTGAAGAGGGAGTGTAGCGAGCTACACGACCGATGAAAGGTTAAAAAACGACCAAAAAGAAAGGTGAAGATTGAATCTAGAAGAACTCAAACTCCAAAATAGATCTTCGTCAGAAAAGTTTAGACGACTTCTATTCCTTTGATTTCGCCAAGGACGGAAATACGAGGATTTTCTTTCTATTCGAAAAATAATACCTCGAAATGGAAGAGAGTTTCCGAAAAATTCCCTTACTTTGTAGGCGTATATAGGCAACATTGCCACACAACCAACAACCTACAACCTACCAGCCTTATGAAAAAGATGATTCTCGGCCTCATTCTGGCCATCACCTCCATGGGGGCTGCCCATGCCCAGAAAACTCCTCACGCCATCGGTGCACACTTCGGTGGATCGACCATCGACCTCGAGTATCAATATCACTTCAGCAAGAAGAACTTCCTTGATGTCACGGCAGGCGTGTTCGACCTCGACGATGGATTTGCCGCTCAGGCCATCTACAATTGGAACATCAAGCAGTGGCCCAACTGGACACCGCAATTCGCCACTTGGAAATTCTGGGGTGGTTTTGGTGGCGGCATTGGATTCTACGACTGCGAAGACGGTGGCGACGGTTTCTTCTTCGGTCCCGCTGCCACACTGGGTTTTGGATTCCAACTGAAAGCCTGTCCCCTGACCTTCGGTGTTGACTATCGCCCGATGGTGGCTTTTAATGTCGGCGACGATTTCAACATCCTCGACAAAGGTTTCCGCAACATCGGTGTGACACTCACCTATCATTTCTAAGATAAACCATAGCGGCCGCTCCTTCTGCCACGTCAACACGCGCGGAGGCTCGGCCGCTTGCTTTTCAGACAACCTTACCATTCATTCCGCATCATGCAACCTTCTGACCAACAAATCCCCAACCCATCGTCCACTGACCGAACAAACTCCCAACAGCCCCAACCTTCCCGTTCCTCCCACCTCTGGCTTTGGCTGACCATGGGCATCTTGGCGCTGATATTTGCCGTCATGGTGGTGACCTGTCCGAACACCGAAGACCACTGCGACGCAGTGAGAAAAGAACTGACGAAAAGCATCCATGCTCATATCGACCAAGACAACACCGGAGTCTTCGGCGCCTTCGGCAAACTTCTCACAAACCAAATCAGCGAAATGGCGGTCAACAACCTGCTCAGCGTTGACAACTACGCCGTATGCTCCGTAGGCCGCTTGGAATGGCAAGGCGACAACAAAATTGTTTCATTCGGTCTCCTCGGCCATGTCTACACCTTCGACGCCGAAGATCTCGAAGAAGCATACGACAAAGCCAGCAACAAAGCGAAAGACAAGAAACGCGACCGTTCCGACGAATATTCCCCGTCAGATGCCACCTCCTCGTCAACCCATGAAATGCAGCGCACAGACGCTGACCCACTCAGCGACGAAGTGGAAGGACTGCTCAATGACTCCGACGTTGAATCCTCCGTTCGCGAAGTGAAACGAGCCACCAGCGAAGCGGCCAAGGGAGCAAAAAGCGCATCAAGGCTGCTCGACAGAATCAGCGACGAACTGGACAAAATGAGCAACTGACGCGAAGGTTTTCACAAAAGTTTGAAAAAAACAAAGGCACGCACACCATTTTTGTAGGTTGTGCGTGCTTTTTCTATTCCACAAATCAGTAATTTTGCAGTGGCTTGATGCCATCCCCTTCATTCCCCTTCTGCATCAAGCCATTTTCTGAAGAAACAATACAACAAACAAACTGTTCACACATATGGTCAAGATCACAAAAGAGGCAGCCCTCCACTATCACGAGATGGGCAAGCCGGGCAAGATTGAAGTGGTGCCCACCAAGCCCTACCGCACCCAAACCGACCTTTCACTGGCCTATTCCCCCGGTGTGGCCGAACCTTGCCTCGAAATCCAGAAAAACCCGCACGATGCCTACCGTTACACAAACAAAGGCAACCTCGTGGCCGTCATCTCCAACGGCACTGCTGTGCTCGGATTGGGTGACATTGGTGCCATGAGCGGTAAGCCCGTGATGGAAGGTAAGAGCCTTCTGTTCAAGATCTATGCCGGTGTGGATGCCTTCGATATCGAAGTAAACGAGAAGGACCCCGAAAAGTTCATCGCAGCAGTGAAGGCCATCGCCCCCACATTCGGCGGTATCAACCTTGAGGACATCAAGGCCCCCGAATGCTTCGAAATCGAATCCCGCCTGAAGGCTGAACTCGACATCCCCGTGATGCACGACGACCAGCACGGCACCGCCATCATTTCCGCCGCCGGACTGATCAATGCCCTCATGGTTGCAGGAAAGAAGATTGAAGATGCCAAGATTGTGGTGAATGGAGCCGGTGCCGCCGCCATTTCCTGCACCCGCCTCTACTGCGCTTTCGGTGCCCGCAAGGAAAACGTGGTCATGCTCGACTCAAAAGGCGTCATCACAGCTGACCGCGAAAACCTCAACGCCCAGAAGCGCGAGTTCGCCACCAGCCGCACCGATGTCCACACGCTGGCCGAAGCCATGAAAGATGCCGATGTATTTGTCGGACTCTCAAAAGGCAACGTGCTCACCCAGGACATGGTACGCTCCATGGCCAACAACCCCATCATCTTCGCCTTGGCCAATCCTGTACCCGAAATATCCTACGAAGATGCCACCTCAGCCCGTCCCGATGTGCTGATGAGCACCGGACGTACGGACTATCCGAACCAGATCAACAACGTCATCGGTTTCCCCTATATCTTCCGTGGTGCCCTCGACACCGCCGCCAAAGCCATCAACGAAGAAATGAAAATGGCAGCCGCACGCGCCATCGCTGATTTGGCCCGTCGTCCGGTGCCCGACATCGTCAACCGCGCCTACCACGTGCGCAACTTCACCTTCGGCCCTGACTATTTCATTCCGAAACCCGTTGACCCCCGACTCATCACCGAAGTCTCAATGGCCGTTGCCAAGGCTGCCATGGAGAGCGGCGTGGCCCGTCGCCCCATCGAGGACTGGAAAGCCTACCGCCAGCACCTTCGCGAGCTCATGGGTCAGGAATCGAAGTTCACCCAGAACCTCTACGACACCGCCCGTTCGAATCCGAAGCGCGTCGTGTTTGCCGAAGGCACCCACCCCACGATGCTCGAAGCTGCCGTTCGTGCCAAGGAAGAAGGCATCTGCTTCCCCATCCTGCTCGGCAACGACGTGCAGATCCACAAGATTGCCGAAGAACTCAAGCTCAACCTCGACGGCATCGAAATCCTCAACCTCCGCAATGACAACCAGAACGAGCGACGCCACCGTTACGCCCAAGTCTTCGCCAAGAAGATGGAGCGTAAGGGCTACACGCCCCAGGAAGCCGAGGACAAGATGTACGAACGCAACTACTTCGGTATGATGATGGTGGAAACCGGCGAAGCCGACGCTTTCATCACGGGTCTCTACACGAAATATTCCAACACCATCAAGGTGGCCAATGAGGTCATTGGCATCCGCGAGGGCTACAACCACTTCGGCACCATGCACCTCATCAACACCAAGAAGGGTATCCTTTTTGTGGCCGACACGCTCATCAACCGCCATCCCGATGAGGAGACGCTCTACGACATTGCCCGTCTTTCCGCTTCAGCCGTACGCTTCTTCAACCGCACCCCGACCATCGCCATGCTGTCGTACTCCAACTTCGGCACCGACACGGAAGGAAGCGCCGAACGTGTCCACCACGTGATTGAACGCATGCACCGCGAATTCCCCGATTTGGCCATCGACGGCGAAATGCAGGTGAACTTCGCCATGAACAAGGACTTGCGCGACGAGAAGTATCCCTTCAACTCCCTGAAGGGCATGGACGTCAACACCCTCGTATTCCCCAACCTTTCGGCAGCCAACTCTTCCTATAAGATCGTAAAGGCACTCGAAGAAGACGGCGAGGTTGTAGGCCCCATCCAGATGGGTCTGAACAAACCCATCCACTTCACCGACTTCGAAAGTTCCGTACGCGACATCGTCAATGTCACCGCTGTGGCCGTCATTGATGCCATCGTCTTGGAAAAGAAAAAGAAGAATATCTGATCTGGCCACGACGCCAGTCCATCCGTCATCCACTGACCTTTCCACTCCGGGGCTTCTTGCCGATGCAAGGAGCTTCGGAGTTTTCATAGCTCCCAACGGGCAGGACTTCAAACATTCCTCCCCGTTCCTAATCTCTCCAACATGAAACGATTCACCGTCCTCCTGCTCGTGGCTTTCGGTGCATTGACCATAGCCCCCTTGCAAGCGCAGACCATCATCGAACTCAAGCCCGGCGGACGCGTACGCTCAAAAACGGCCGATGACTACCGACGAGAAAACGGCACAATCAAGAAAGCCCAAGCCGACTCCGCGCAGTATGCCGACAATCTCCGTCGCGCCTTCACCGCCTTGAGCACCGACTCCCTGGCCGAAGCCGAACGCCTGTTCAATGAGTGCATCAAATTGCGCCCGACCGGCGGAGGCAACTACGTGTTGCAATACAATCTGGCCCTCATCCGTCTGGCCAAGGGGCAGCTCGCCGAAGCCGTCGACATGCTCAACAAAGTGGTGGAAGAACACCCCGACTACGCCGATGCCCGTATCACGCGAGCCGAGGCCAACCTCCAGTTGGGCAAAGCCAATGAAGCACTGCGCGACGCCAACGCCTTGTTGCCTGCAGCCACCCTCCACCAGGAAGTGCCGGCCGACATTCAAAATCGTGCGCGGTTCATCCGAGCCGCCGCCCACTATCAGCTCCACCTCTACTCCGAGGCCAAAACTGACCTGTTGCAATTGCTGCGCATCGAGCCGCACAACGAAAACGCACAGGTGATGGAGGCGCTTTGCCTGCAACACATGGGCCAACCCAAAGAAGCGCTCAACCGCTTGAACTTCATCGTGGCCGCCCATCCAGACAACATCGACGCCTTGTCAACCCGCGCCCAAGTTGAAAATGACCTGGAAATGTTTGCCCTGGCCAAAGGCGACTATGACCTGCTCGTGGAGAAGCAACCCTCTGTGCCCGAATGGCGCGTGGAACGGGCCCGTGCCCTCATCCGCCTCGACCAGAAACAGGCAGCCCGCCGCGATCTCGACAAGGCCGTCAGTCTCGGCATGCCGATGGGCATGGTACAAGCCCTCTACAATCTAACAAAAAAATAGCCCTCGGCCAAACGCTCCTCCATCCTCCCCCGACTGCCGTTCATACGACATATTTTCACCCCTCCCCATCATGAAACAATTCCAACGGTGCCTCCTCTGCACCCTGCTGCTTTGCCTCTTCTGCCCCGTTCTGTCCGCCTTCAGCCAACGGCCCCAACATTCCCCCGTGGCCGCCGACATCCGCTATGAAGTGCGCGCCGCATGGCTCACCACCCTCATGGGACTCGACTGGCCCCGCCGTCCAGCGACCACGACCGAAGCAGCAGAAACCCAACGCCACGAACTCTGCCGCATCCTCGACCGTCTGCACGATGCAGGCATCAACACCGTGCTTTTCCAATCACGCATCCGCGCCACCACCGCCTATCCCTCAGCCATCGAACCTTGGGACGGCGCCTTCACAGGAACCCCCGGACGCGCACCTTCCTACGACCCCCTTCGAGTCGCCTTGGAAGAATGCCACCGACGCGGCATGGAATGTCATGCCTGGGTCGTAGCCTTCCCCATCTGCAAAGCGACCGTCAACAAGCAATTGGGCAAGCGTTCTCTCCCCAGCCTCCATCCCGAATTATGCCAACGCTGTGGTGACCAATGGATGATGGACCCCGGTGTGCCCGGAACGGCTCCCTATCTGGCCAACATCTGCCGCGAGATTGTGGAAAACTACGATGTCGACGGTATCCATCTTGACTATATCCGCTATCCCGAGCCAGGCATTCCGTTCAACGATACCCGCACTTTCGCACGCTACGGGAAAGGTGCAGCGAGCAAGTCCCAATGGCGAACGGACAACGTGAACCGATGCGTCAAAGCCATCCACGATGCCGTCAAATCGGTGCGCCCATGGGTAAAACTCAGCTGTTCGCCGGTTGGCAAATACTCCGACCTCTCGCGCTATTCCTCCCGAGGATGGAACGCCCGTGATGCCGTTTCGCAAGATGCACAGCGCTGGCTACGCGAAGGATGGATGGACCTGCTTTTCCCCATGATGTACTTCGACGGTGACCACTACTATCCCTTCCTGGCCGACTGGCATGAAAACGAAGCCGACCGCTGCGTGGTGCCCGGCTTGGGCATCTATTTTCTCAACCATCGCGAAAAGGACTGGCCGCTTCAGGTTGTGCAACGGCAGATGAACGTGGCCCGATCGCAAGGTCTGGCCGGTCAGGCCTTCTTCCGCACCAAATTCCTGCTCGACAACGAGAAGGGACTGCTCGACTGGCTGCGAACGGACTTCTATGCCCATCCTGCCTTGGTACCGCCGATGAAGACCACGCCCGCCGTCCTGCCTCCGTCCCGGCCCGAAGTAAAGGAAACACTGGAAGGCATACACTTGAAACTGGAATGGAACGCCGTGGCGAATCCCACGCCTGTCACATACAACGTCTATCGCCTCGACTCCATCCGTGGAAATGTGCTGCTCTCCGTTCGCCAGAAAGGAACAAGCTATGCGACCACACTCGCCCTTCCCGCCCTGCGCCACAGTCGATATGTGGTGACCACCGTAGATGCCTACGGCAATGAAAGCGAAGGAGGCTGTAGTACGCACCCCAACATTTCTGAAAGTCTGTAACCCACTTCGCACCGAAAAAGGGCATAAAGGGCTGAACTTTAACACGAAGTCTTTGCAGCGTGCCGCAGATTGACAATATTAAGTCGTTTCTTTGCAGCATCAAACATCAAACAACCAACGACTATGGCTACAAAGAATGAAACCCTCCTCACCCCCTCCCAGCGTCCGTCATCCCTTCACCTCAGCACCTGGGTAGCCCTTTTGACGAACTTTCTGGCTTCGCTCAGCCTCTTCCGCAAGCTGGCCGGCATCTACTCCACGCTGTTCGAAGAAAACGTATCGGCCCATCAGGCCGTCTATTTCTTCTACGCCCAACTCTCCGGCGTGTTATTCCTCCTCCCGACTGGCCTTGGCAGCGGATGGCGCATGTGGTTCTTCGTCCTGTTCTGCGTCAGTGCAAAAGCCGCCATGGGCAAATGTTTCCACAAGGACTAACGCCAGTCCCCGCAGTGCCTTGCAGAACAAGAGTTTCAGAAACTGATGAAAAAGCGAAAGAGCTTTGCACCCCAGA
>ERZ1026892.325-NODE-325-length-22861-cov-13.180216_pt1 | contig 22861 bp, 22 predicted proteins | sample MGYA00380176_ERZ1026892 | MGnify/ENA primary metagenome ERZ1026892 (study PRJEB33269, sample SAMEA4719812) | human gut metagenome | biome: human-associated habitat; feature: organic feature; material: feces | place: Cameroon | collected 2013-10 ... | reverse complement strand
TGGCGCTGCGCGAAGACGGTTACGAGACCATCATGGTCAACTGTAACCCGGAAACTGTCTCTACCGACTACGACACCTCCGACCGTCTGTACTTCGAGCCGGTCACTCTGGAAGACGTACTGGAAATCGTGCGCATCGAGAAGCCGAAAGGCGTCATCGTGCAATACGGCGGCCAGACCCCGCTGAAGCTGGCGCGTGAACTGGAAGCCGCAGGTGTACCGGTTATCGGTACCAGCCCGGACGCCATCGACCGCGCGGAAGACCGTGAACGCTTCCAGCACGCGGTTGACCGTCTGAAGCTGAAGCAACCAGCCAACGCCACCGTCACCGCCATTGAACAAGCGGTTGAGAAGGCGAAAGAGATTGGTTACCCGCTGGTGGTGCGCCCGTCTTACGTCCTGGGCGGCCGCGCGATGGAAATCGTCTATGACGAAGCCGACCTGCGTCGCTACTTCCAGACTGCGGTCAGCGTGTCTAACGATGCGCCGGTGCTGCTGGACCGCTTCCTTGATGATGCGATTGAAGTCGACGTTGACGCCATCTGCGACGGCGAAATGGTGCTGATTGGCGGCATCATGGAACACATCGAGCAGGCGGGCGTACACTCCGGCGACTCCGCCTGTTCCCTGCCAGCCTACACGCTGAGCCAGGAAATTCAGGATGTGATGCGCCAGCAGGTGCAGAAGCTGGCCTTCGAGCTGCAGGTGCGCGGTCTGATGAACGTGCAGTTTGCGGTGAAAGACAACGAAGTCTACCTGATTGAAGTCAACCCGCGTGCGGCGCGTACCGTACCGTTCGTCTCCAAAGCCACCGGCGTTCCGCTGGCGAAAGTGGCGGCGCGCGTGATGGCCGGCAAATCGCTGACCGAGCAGGGCGTGACCAAAGAAATTATCCCGCCGTACTACTCGGTGAAAGAAGTGGTGCTGCCGTTCAACAAATTCCCGGGCGTTGACCCGCTGTTAGGGCCAGAAATGCGCTCTACCGGGGAAGTGATGGGCGTGGGCCGTACCTTCGCGGAAGCGTTCGCTAAGGCGCAGCTGGGCAGTAACTCCACCATGAAGAAACAGGGCCGTGCGCTGCTCTCCGTTCGCGAAGGCGACAAAGAGCGCGTGGTTGACCTGGCCGCTAAGCTGCTGAAACAAGGCTTCGAGCTGGATGCCACCCACGGTACCGCGATTGTGCTGGGCGAAGCGGGTATCAACCCGCGTCTGGTGAACAAGGTGCATGAAGGTCGTCCGCACATTCAGGACCGTATCAAGAATGGCGAATACACCTACATCATCAACACCACCGCAGGTCGTCAGGCGATTGAAGACTCCAAGCTGATTCGCCGCAGCGCCTTGCAGTACAAAGTGCATTACGACACCACACTGAACGGGGGTTTCGCAACGGCCATGGCGCTGAATGCGGATGCCAAAGAGAAAGTGATTTCTGTACAGGAAATGCACGCACAGATTAAAAAATAAGTGCGAGTAATACGCTAAAAACGCCGGGCATCTGCCCGGCGTTTTTGTTTTTGTAGCCCGGCGGCGCTTCGCTTGGACGGGCTACGGTTATAGGTGAATTACTGTTCCGTTGCTGGCATTGCCGCGGTGGTCTGCTGCGACTTGCTGGCCTGCTCCTCGCGATATTTCAAATTATCCCAGATGCGGAAGAACGGATAATACATCACCAGCGAAATCCCCAGGTTGACGATTTGCAGCACCGAACCGGAGATATGCCCGCCGGTCGCCAGATAGCCGCTGACCACAATCGGCGTGGTGAACGGCAGCGCAATCCCGGCCGGTTTGGCCACTAAGCCGGTGGTCATCGCCACGTAGGAGACAATCACCAGCACCACAGGCGTGAGGATAAACGGCACCACCAGGTACGGGTTCATGACGATCGGAATACCAAACACCATCGGCTCGCTGATGTTAAACAGGCTGCCCGGCGCGGCAATTTTACCGAGCTGCTTCATCTGCACGCTGCGGCTGCGTAGGATCATAAAGATAACCAGCCCTAACAGCGCGCCGGTACCGCCCGGCGCAATCCACAGGTCGTAGAACTGCTGGGTGATAATATGGGGAATCGGCAGACCGTTCTGGAACGCTTCCAGGTTTTCGGACATGTTGCTCAGCCAGACCGGGCGGATAAATACCAGCACGATGGTGTCGCCGTGCAGGCCCAGCATCCACAGAATACCAATCAGCAGCACCGAAATAATCATCCCCGGCAGCGAACCGCCGACGTGGCTCATCGGAATGCCCACCAGTTCGGTAATCATGGTATTGATATCGCCAAACGGCGTCGCTTCAACCAGCAGACGCAGCGCCAGCACTACCGCCAGCACGCAGAAACCCGGGATCAGCGCGAGGAATGATTTTGCCACCGCCGGTGGTACGCCTTCCGGCATGCGAATCACCAGGTTGCGGTCGTTAACAAAGCGGTAGATTTCGGTGGAGAGCAGGGCAATCAGAATCGCCACGAACAGCCCCTGACTGCCAATTTGCCCCATCGGCATGACGCCTTTGACCAGCTGCGCCACGTCGCTACCCGCCGGGGTAAACATGATGTGCTGTGGAATGGTCATCACGAAGGCCACCAGAGAGACTGCTCCGGCGGTCAGCGGGTCGAGGGTGCGGTACTTCTCCGCCAGACGGTAGGCGATGCCGAAGCTGGAGATCAGCGCCATGATGTCGTAGGTCGCTTTCACCGGGTAGAGCACTTTTTCCTGCCACGTTGGGCCGAAAAGCTCGGTCATCAGCGTGCCGTAACCCGGCACCGGCAGATAGGCGAAGATCAGGAAGAACGAGCCTATCAGCATAAACGGCATGTTCAGGATGATCCCGTCACGCACCGAAAGCACATGTTTTTGTCCGGCGATTTTGAGCGCGGTCGGTAAAACGTATTTATCTATTATCGACTTATTCACAGACACCCCCTGCCCGGCGCAGACGTTGCCGACCGGGCTATTGTTGTATTTATTGTTGGCTAAACTGCGGCAGCCACGCTTTATTGATGGTTAACACTTCATCGACCAGCGCCGACGCCAGATTCACATCGGCAACCAGCGGGTTGGCAACCAACGCCAGCAGCGCTTTTTGCTTATCACCGTGCACGGCGGCATCAATGGTCAGACGCTCAAAATCCTTGACCTGCTGGGTCAGGCCGTTCATCAGCGGCGGCAGTTTGCCAAAGGCCAGCGGATGCGCGCCCAGCGCATCAATCAGGCAGTTGGTCTCTATCACCGCGTCGTCCGGCAGTCCTTGAATGGCACCGTTATTGGCGGTATTCACCACCATCTCAACGCCAAGATTGTTGTGCAGCGCGTTAATTAGCTGCACCGCCACTTCGGAATAGAACGAACCGCCGCGTTGACTTAGTTCTTCCGGTTTCTTGTCCAGATGCGGGTCGGCGTACAGTTTGAACAGCGACGCTTCAACCTTCATTACCTGCTCGGCGCGAGTGCCTTTGCTGTCGGCATCCGCCAGCTCGTCTTCCAGCATGGTGCGGGTCTGCCAGAAGTAGCGATGGTACGGACAAGGAATGGCGCGCAGCGCGCGCAGCAGTTCCGGTGGCCACGGAATGGCCTTGATATTGTTCATCGACAGCTGCTCGCCGTCGCACAGCATCTCGATAACCTCGTCGGTTGCATCGCGGCCCGCCGCCAGAACCTGATGTACCCACACCATATGGTTCAGGCCGGCAAAGCGCAGCGAGACGTCGTCGTAAGGCAGCTTCAGCATATCGGCAATCATGTGGTGCATGGTCACCGGCACGTTGCACAGGCCAATGATCTTTGCCTTGCTGTGGCGCGACACCGCTTCAGTAACGATACCTGCGGGGTTGGTGAAGTTGATGATCCACGCGTCAGGCGCCAGGCGTTCGACGCGCCTGGCGATATCCAGCATCACCGGAATGGTGCGCAGCGCCTTGGCGAAGCCGCCAACGCCGGTGGTTTCCTGGCCCAACAGTTTATGGCTCAGGCCCAGACGCTCATCGGCGGCGCGGGCCGGTAGCTGACCCACACGCAGCTGGGTGAGCACGAAACTTGAGCCTCTGATGGCGTCGTCCGCATCGAAGTGAACCGAGACTTTTACCGCCTCCAGCCCGTTGCGATCGAGCATGCGACGAGAGAGCGCCGCGATAATTTCGACCTTTTCGCGGCCCGCTTCGACATCAACCAGCGCCAGTTCCGCCATTGGCAGGGAAGCATGACGCGCAATTAATCCTTCAACCAGTTCCGGGGTGTAGCTGCTGCCCCCGCCAATCACGGTAATTTTCATCGCTTTCTCCTGGGCCTCAGGCCATCAGTTGGATCGCTTTATCGAGTACGCGATCGCCGCGCATGGTGCCGTAGTCCATCATGTCGATCACTTCGACCGGTTTACCCAGCGGCGCGGACAGTTCGCGCAGACGAGAGAGTTCGAACTGCACCTGCGGGCCCAGCAGTACCACATCCGCCTGCGCCATCATGCTTTCGATTTCGGCAACCGGATAAGCATTAATCTCCACCGCCAGCGCGCGTTTTTCCGCTTCGGCACGCATCTTTTGCACCAGCATGCTGGTGGACATTCCGGCGGCGCAGCACAACATGATCTTTTTCATGACAATATTTTCCTCGTTTGAAAACATATTTCACACATTAGCGGTTTTACGTAGCATGTATGAAAATTATTTTCGTGAGTGTGATCGGCGTTAAAATATTGCTTTACGGTATGTTATCCACGTTAAAGTGTGATCAAGGTAAGCAAAACGAATATTTGTTACTCAGATAGCGAAGACGTTAGCGTCTGTTGAACGAATGAATTGAAAAATAATTTCAATAAATTATGATGTTTTTAACGAGCAGAATTTGCCGACATTAGGACTCTCTGGTTATGGATATTGTTTATCAGCTGGTGAATGGGCTATCGGGCCTGCCTGCGCAGGAATCCCGGCTGGCGCGCTTTTTCCTCGATAATTTTGCCCAGATACCTGAGGCAAGTATTGAAGAGCTGGCGGCGAAGGCGGGCGTGAGTCCCGCGACGTTACAGCATTTCTCGCGCAGTATTGGCTGTGCCGACCTCAATGACTTTATTGGCCAGGTGCGCCATCAGCAGCAGGAGAATCGTGTGAAAACGACGGCGGCACCGATGCTCGGCGACGCGGCATGGGTGGACGCCGGTACGCTGCAAAAGCTGGCGAAAAACGCCGGCATTGGCAGCGATATCCTCGATCGTTTCTCGCATTCTATCGGTCGCGACGGCAGCGATGACATTCTAAGCCTGATCCACCAGAGGCTACAGGACTTCAGCCAGCAGGAGTCTCGTGTAGCGCAGACTATCCTCAGCGACGTAGCGTTTGCCGCCTCAGCGACCATCGACCAACTGGCGACGGCGGCAGGGGTCAGCCCGGCGACCATCACCCGCTTTGCCCGCGCGGCAGGCTGCGACGATATTCGCGATTTGCGCATGAAGCTGGCGCAGGCCAGCGCACCGGTTGCCAGCGGCGATATGCCGGGGCCGTGGCGCGAGCGGCTTAACCAGATCCAGTATTCGCTGAACGCGCAGCTTCACGAGCTGTCGCCAGCGGCGGTTGAGCGTGCTGCAAGCCTGCTTAAACAGGCTAAAGCGGTGCATATTTTCAGCGCCAGCACCGCCGATAATCCGTTCGCCAGCGTATTGCAGTACCGTCTGCTGACGCAGGGATATCCGGCCAACGTCTGCCAGGACCCGGCGTTAATGGGGATTACCGCCTCGATGCTTGGCGCAGGGCAGGTGCTGGTGGTCTTTGCCGGTACGCCGCCGGGCAGCGCGCTGATTGCCGCTGTACATCAGGCGCGCTGGGCAGGGGCGGATATTATCGTGATTGGCCAGCAGGAGAGCGCACTCAGCCATCAGCAAAACGTCACGCTACCGCTTAACGACTCGCGTTACGGGTCGCTGCTGATTGTCGATTTGATATGTGATTCGATGTGAGTGTGGTGCGATCCCGGCGTCGCGCTGCTCGGCCGGGGGCTACTGCAGTTTGTAGGCCGGATAAGGCGATGCCGCCATCCGGCAATCGGCATCAACCCGCCTGATGGCGCTACGCTTATCAGGCCTACAAAACCGTATCGCAGCCGAGCAGCGCGACGCCGGGGCGTTCTCAGAACGCCGTCTCTAACGTATCCAGCACGTTATACCCGTCATCAACCAGCAGCAGCGCTTTCCACTTATCAAACGTCAGGCAAGGGTGCGAGGTGCTAAAGACCAGAATGTCTCCCACCCGCACATCGGTGCCGGGCGCAAGCTTCAGCATGGCGTGCTGGTCCATAATACCGGTGGTTTCAATGCTGTTCGCCACTATTTCTACCGATTTCCCCGCACGATAATGAGCAACCGGCTGCGGTAGCCCGGCATCAAACGCGCTGTCGCGCTTGCCGAAATTAACGATCGCCCGGCCGCATTCCGGCACCGACTGCACCATCGCCACCAGTTCCAGCGCAGAAACCAGATCGCCGCCGAGGTCGCAGGCCGTCCGGTCGCGCGCGACGATCGCGTTCTGCGCTTCCAGATAGATCCCCGCATCGTGAGTGATATAGCAGCCAGGACGGATCACCACCCGGCAGTTGGCCGGTTTCGGCTCGGCAAGCCAGACGTTACACACCACGTCGTACCAAACGGAGCCCGCGCCGGTGAGGATAAACTCGCCCGTGACATAGCGCTCAAGCTGGCAGGCCAGCGCGGCGGCATCGCGCAGCAGCGCTTCCACCTTCGGCTGTGGGTTATCGCCGTGCAGCACGCCTTCATATAGCTCAAGGCCGCGCAGACGCAGCGCCGGTAAGGTGGCAACCAGCTCCGCAAGCGTGAGCGCCTGTTCTGCGGTTCGGCATCCGCAGCGACCGCCCGGTACGCCCAGCTCCAGCAGAATATCCAGCGTCTGGTTTTGCGCGGCGAAGAACGTCGAGAGCGCACGGGCGTTATCGAGGCTATCGACGCAGCACAGGTAATCTACAGCCGGGTATTCGGTCTTGAGGTGGGCTATCAGCGCCATATTTGCCTTACCGACGAGTTGGTTCACCATCAGCACACGTTGGATCCCGCTTGCCGCAGCAATGCTTGCCTGCCAAGCGCTGCCAACACCAATGGCCCAGGCTCCGGCTTGTTGCTGCTGTGAAAAGATCCACGGCGTCATGGTGGTTTTACCGTGTGGGGCGAGTGAGACGCCGCGCGCGTCGGCATAGTGCTGCATCCACTGAATGTTGTTGGTTAGCGCCGCTTTTTTAATGACTGCGGCGGGCAGGCAAACGTCTTCATTGAGGATGTTTGTTGGAGTAAATAGCGTCGCGGATTTGTGGGGTACGATGAGGCTTTCATGGTATTTCATAACATAAATCCTTCCGATTTTCAGTTCATATCATGAATATTTGATTGCTTATATTGTTGTAAATATTATATTTTTATTATTTTATTTTATTCTCATGAATAAAAGTATCATTAATTGATGCATGTTTTGCGTAGTCTTTCACTGTTTTCAGCGCTTGTAAATGGTCAAATTCGAGGCAGGAAACGACAGGGGTAGAGAAGAGATGCAGTTCGATTATCTGTTCAGGAACGTCACGGTTATCGACGGTAGCGGCGGCCCGCAGTATCGCGGCGATGTTGCCATCAAGGGCGATCGCATTGTGGAGATAGCGCCTGCTATCGACGGGCAGGTGCAGCATGAGATTGACGGCACCGGCCGCGTGCTGGCGCCGGGGTTTATCGATGTTCACACCCACGACGACATTAACGTTATCCGCATGCCGGAGTACCTGCCCAAAATCAGCCAGGGCGTGACCACGGTGATCGTCGGCAACTGCGGGATCAGCGCCGCGAGTGCGACGATCGCAGGCGACGTACCGGATCCGATGAACCTGTTGGGCAATGCGGAACAGTTTATCTATCCGACGGTTAACGCCTACGCAGATGCGGTGACGCAGGCGCGTCCGGCGGTGAACGTTGGCACGCTGGTCGGTCATACCGCGCTGCGTAATAACCAGATGGACTCGCTGTTTCGTCCGGCCAATGAGCAAGAAATTCAAGCCATGCGCGGGCAACTTCGGTTGGCACTGCAGGAGGGCGCTTTGGGGCTAAGCACCGGGCTCGCCTACGCCTCTGCCTTCCAGTCGACGACCGAAGAGGTGATGGCGCTGGCGGAAGAGCTGGCGGCGGAGAATGGGATCTATACCACCCATCTGCGCTCGGAGTTTGAACCCATTCTCGATGCGCTTGACGAAGCGTTCCGTATTGGCCGCCACGGCAAGGTGCCTGTGGTGGTCTCGCACCACAAATGCGCGGGTGCGAATAACTGGGGGCGTACCGTGGAAACCCTGGCGCTGTTCGATAATGTTCGCCAGCAGCAGGACGTTTCCTGCGACTGCTATCCGTATTCTGCCAGCTCGTCGACGCTCGATATGAAGCAGATTACCGCCGATTTTGACATCGTTATCACCTGGTCAACGCCGCATCCGGAGATGGCCGGGCAGACCTTAAAGCAGATTGCGCAAAGCTGGTCGCTGACGCTGGAAGAGGCGGGCAAGCGGTTGATGCCTGCCGGCGCGATTTACTACAACATGGACGAGCAGGACGTGCAGCGGGTGCTGCGCTATCCGCTGACCATGGTGGGCTCGGACGGTTTACCTAATGACCCGATGCCGCATCCTCGCCTGTGGGGCGCATTCCCGCGCGTTTTGGGGCACTACAGTCGCGATGAAAAACTGTTCCCGCTTACCGTCGCGGTGCACAAGATGACCGGCCTGTCGGCGGCGCGTTTTCAGCTCACCGACCGCGGGCTTATCAAGCGCGGCTATTTTGCCGATCTGGTGCTGTTTGATCCAGAAACTATCAGCGATGTCGCGAGTTTTAGTGACCCACAGCAGCCCGCCGCCGGTATCGATGCGGTGATGGTCAACGGGGTGATGAGCTACGGGCAGAATCACAACATTATCGGGCGCGCCGGGCGATTCCTACGCCGGTCAGCCGGAAAATTAAGGAGCAGCAATAATGAGCATTAAACGTTATGGCGTCGGCGGCAGCACGGGGACCGGCGGGCAGTCTTTGCCGTTTGCCAAGGCCGTAGAGGCCGGTGGCTGGCTGTATGTCTCCGGGCAAACGCCGATGAAGGACGGCGAAGTGGTGGAGGGCGGTATTGTTGAGCAGTCGCGTCTGGCGATTCAGAACTGCGTGGATATTATGCAGGACGCAGGATACAGCCTCGCGGATGTGGTGCATGTGAAGGTGTATCTAACCGATGCACGCTACTTCCAGTCCTTTAATAAGGTGTTCCGCGAGTTCTTTGCCGACCACCCACCGGCGCGCGTGTGTTGCGTGGCGGATTTGGTGGTAGATTGTAAGGTTGAGGTGGATTTGACCTGTTACAACGCGGAGCGGGTGAAGTAACTTGTGGGGTGAGGGTAAAACCCGCACCACCCCGGCCCTCTCCCTGGAAGGGAGAGGGAGAAAAGCGGGCCCATTTTGAGCTCCGAAGCGCCAACTCGCACAAACCGTCCCCTCGCCCCTCCGGGGAGAGGGCTAGGGTGAGGGGGAAACCCCCGCACTAATCCCCCAACGGCTGCCGGTCAGCACCGCCCCGATGGCTATCCAGCGCAAGCTTAATCCGCCGCAAACGGTTTTTCGTCTCCGCTTTATTCACTACCGCCAATTCCGTCGCCAGCACGTCAACCATCGCCAGCATCGCGTAGCGCGAGGTGCTGGGCTTAAAGATATAGTCGTTTTCCCGTACGATCAGCGGCAGCACCAAATCGGCGTTCTCGGCAAGCGGCGTGGCCTCTGGGGTAATGGCAATCACTTTCGCCCCGTACTGACGCGCAATCGCCGCGCTATCCACCACTTCCTGCGTATAGCCGCCGAGCGACAACGCCAGCACCACATCGTTTGGCGACACCGCTGAGCACATCATCCTCACCAGCAGCCCGTCGCTCTGGCTCACCACCGGCAGGCCAAGGCGGAACAAGCGGAACTGCACCTCCTGAGCGCAGATGGTGGAGCCGCCGCCCATGCCGATTGCGAGGATCTGCCGCGCGCCGCTGAGCCACTCGACGGCGCGGCTGAGTGAGTCGGGATCCAGCGCCCGGCGGTTCATCTCCAGCACGTTGATGATCGTTTCGTAGATCCCCTGTACCCCTTCCAGATCCGGCACATCGAGAATAAAGCGCTGCCCTACCGCCAGCGACTGCGCGAGTTTCACTTTTAGCTCGCGGACGTCTTTGCAGCCAATGGCGCGGGCGAAACGGGTAATCGATGCCTGACTGGTCTCGGTCAGCTTCGCCATTTCGGCAATGGGTAAGGTGGTCGCCGTCTGAACGTCATCGAGAATAAACTGGGCGATCCGCTTCTCGGTGGCGGTCAGCTCGACAAAGCGGTCGGTAATGCAGGAAATGATGTCGATGGATGCAGACATGGTAAACCCCTGAAATAAATAGCTGATACTTTGTACCATAGAAATTGTGCGCCGGGGAAACGGACTCGCCGCACCGTGACGTAGGGTTCAATGTTGGGAGAGGGCGCAAGTTTCAGCACTTGAGCACCCGGCATAATAGCCCTCTCTTTTGCCAATATTACTCATAACTACGGAATATATATGGCTATTTTGTTATTTGATTGGGGTGGGAGTTCTATTAAATACGGCGTCTGGCACCAGCAGACGCTGAGCGACACGGGCGCGGTTAAAACGCCAGATAGCTGGGAGAAAATGCAGGCGCAACTGCTGGAAATCTGCCGTCAGTACCAGCAGCGCTATGATATTCAGGGGGTGGCAATCAGCGCCCCCGGTAGCGTAGACCCTGAACTTGGCGTGATAGGTGGCCTGAGCGCGATTCCTTACATCCACCATTTCCCCATCGTCGAAGCGCTGACGGCGCTGTTTGGCCTGCCGGTCAGCATTGAAAATGATGCCAATGCCGCAGGCATTGCCGAAGCGGCGTTGGGCGCCGGGCGTGACGATCGACACGTACTGTTTGTGATTGTCGGCTCCGGTGTGGGTGGAGCTATCCTGGAAGATAAAGTGCTGCGCCGCGGTAGCCACGGCTATGCGGGTGAGTTTGGCCTGATGACGCTGGAGGGGGGGCAGACGTTCAGCGAGCTGGGCACCGCCGTGGCGATGGCGCGTCGTTACGCCCAGCGGATGTCGCTTGAACGGGATTCTGTCTCTGGGGCCGAGGTGTTTCGTCTTGCCGAGCAGGGCGATGAGGTTGCGAAACAGGAAGTGGCGCAGTTCTATCACTGGATGGCCGTTGGCCTGCTCAATTTACAGGTATGCTACGATCCGGATTGTCTGGTGATTGGCGGTGGGATCTCAGCCAGTGATGCCATTTTTGCCGGGATCGTCTCTCGCTTAACCGATCTGGTCGCGGAAAAAAATCTCGCGGAATTTATGCCGAAACTGCTGCTGTGCCAGTACCGCAACGATGCCAATCTTATCGGTGCGGCGGTGAGCTTTACGCAACAACACGGCTAAAATGCCGCTTCGGAGTGTTCTGGTTTCCCTCCCGCTTTCAGCCAGCTAACCTAAAATGGTTAGAGTGATAACGATTTTAGCTGAGAAGCAGGAGGGAAACATGATGCAATATAAGCGACTCACCGTAGCGATTCTGACGGCTGGCGCACTCTTTACCGTTGCTGGGTGTTCATCCAACCAGGCGTTAAAAACCACCGATGGGAAAACTATCATCACCGACGGGAAACCACAGGTCGATGAGGATACTGGTCTGGTGTCGTATAAAAATGCCGAAACCGGGAAAACCGAACAGATTAACCGCGATCAGGTCCGGTCGATGGGTGAGCTCGATAACTAAACGTTATTCGTGGCCCCGCGAATGCCGTGCGGGGCCAGCGCATAACGTTTAAATGAGTGCGCTATTGATTTTGATGATGATCTTACGCAGCGGCGCGCCCGCGCCAAGGCTGCTCATCGGACGGTGCAGTTCACCCGGGAAGATGATGGCTATCTCTTCGGGGTGCAGGTGAATCAGCGTTTCGCTGCTTATTTGCGTGCAGAAGCCGATGTCATGCGCGTCGTTAAACGCACCGTCTTCGACAATCTCCAGCCCCTTATTTCCCGCCCCAATAATCTCTTCGCCCTTCAGCACGATGTGAATATCAATATATTGCCGATGGTACTCCGGACGCTGTTCGGCCAGCGGTTTGCTTTCCCCTTCTACCACGTTAAAGAACAAGTTATCGCCATCGACGATATATTTTCCCGGCGGTAGCGCGTGCGGCTCCTGATTAATCACGGCGCGCAGCGCCTTACGGATAGCCTGCGGATAAAAGGCGGTTTTCTCCGCGTGATGAAGCGTGTCGATAATCATGCCGGAACTCCCAATGTGGGTTGATGGGCTAAAAGGGTGAGCGAGCGGGCAACGATGCCCGGAACGTCGCCGGAAATATCGACCGGCAGAATGTCTGGCTCGCGATCGTCCGGGGCTTCCAGCGCGGCAAACTGGCTTTTCAGCAGCGCTTCCGGCATAAAGTGGCCTTTGCGCGCCTGCATACGCTGCAAGATGCAGTCGTAGTCGCCGGTCAGCCACAAAAAGCGTAGGTGCGGATTACCCGCGCGCAGCTGGTCGCGGTAGCGCTTTTTCAGCGCCGAGCAGACCAGTACACCGGACTCGTTTTTCTGCCCGAGGCTAAAGATCACATCGCCAATGCGCTCCAGCCACGGCTGGCGGTCGCTATCTTCCAGCGGCTGGCTGGCGGCCATTTTAATGATATTCGCCCGTGGGTGAAGGTCATCACCGTCGATAAACTTCGCTCCCAATGCCTGAGAAAGCGCCTGCCCGACGGTGGTTTTGCCGGTGCCGGAGACGCCCATTAGAATAATGCACTGTCCTGCCATGGTTTTGCTCCCGACTCAGACGGCGACCAGCATGCCGCCGTCAACAAACAGCAGATGCCCATTCACAAAATCAGAGGCTTTCGACGACAGGAACACCGCCGCGCCAACCAACTCCTGCGGGTCGCCCCAGCGGGCGGCTGGCGTACGCTTGCACAGCCAGTCGGTAAAGGCTTTATCGTCAACCAATGCCTGGGTCATGGCGGTTTTAAAGTAGCCTGGTGCGATACCGTTAACCTGAATATTGTGGCGTGCCAGTTCTACGCACATCCCGCGGGTCAGCATTTTGACCGCGCCTTTGGCGGCGGCGTACGGGGTGATGGTGTCGCGCCCCAGTTCGCTCTGCATCGAACAGATATTGACGATTTTGCCTGCGCCGCGCGTCATCATGCGTTTGGCCACGGCCTGGGAAACCAGGAAAACGGCGGTCTGGTTCACCGCAATCACGTCGTTCCATTCTTTCACCGGGAACTCGGTGAACGGGTGACGGCGCTGGATGCCAGCGTTATTAAACAGCACGTCGATAGCGCCGATGCGCGCTTCAATATCGGCAATGGCGTTTTCCACCGACTCAGGGTCGGTAACGTTAAAGACCGCGGTATGGGCGACGGCACCCTCGTCACGGAGTTTCATCGCCGCCTGCTCTGCGCGTTCTGCGGAGATATCGTTGATGATGATTTCCGCGCCGTACTGGGCCAGCCCCTGGGCCATCACGTAGCCGATACCCTGTCCGGAGCCGGTAATTAAAATGCGTTTGCCTTGCAGGCTGAATAAGTTGTTCATCACAGTGTCCTGTATTGCGATCCGATGCGCTAAGAAGATGTTCTCTATCTCACGGTTTTTGCCCCGGTGAAACTGTGATGAAGATCACTCTCGACTATGTTACAAAAAGGGGTTACAGCATGTGTGATCCTGAAGGGGAAAACCGCGCGAAAACCGCGCCATGCGGGGCTTTGACGCTGGGTTATCGCTTTCTCTTTTTTGTAACCTGCTGGCATAATAGGCCACAGGATTTCGGCAATGACGGGCAGGGCTAATGAAAGTACAACGCATCACGTTAGAGGATATCGCCGCGCTGGCGGGGGTAACCAAAATGACCGTCAGCCGTTATTTACGCACGCCCGAGAAGGTGAAACCGGAAACCGCCGAGCGCATTGCCAGCGTGATTGAAGAGGTGGGCTACCAGCCGGATGCCGATAACCCCGCCATCAGCAGTAATGTTGCGCCGCGCATTGGCGTGCTCGTCCCCTCGTTTAATAACCAAATATTCTCCGACGTCCTGGCGGGCATTGAATCAGTCACCACCGCCCACGGTTACCAGACGCTGGTGGTGAACTACGATTACGATAGCCAGCGTGAAGAAGAGCAGATTGCCACCGTGCTGGCGCTGAACGTTAAAGCGCTGCTGCTAACCGAATCGGTGCATACGCTGCGGGCGGAGAAATACCTGAAAGCCTCGAAAATCCCGATTGCCGAGGTGATGGGCTTATCGGATAACGCCGACCGCATCAACGTGGGCTTTGATAATTACCGCGCCGGGTTGGATATGACCAACATGCTGCTGGCGAGCGGTAAAAAGCAGATTATCTATTTTGGCTCAATGTCGGATATTCGTGATGAGCAGCGCTATGCAGGCTACTGCCGGGCGATGGAAGACGCGGGCTTGACGATTGGACGTATTGCGCCAAACAAGGTCTCTTCGGTGTCGATTGGCACTGGCATGATGACCCTTGCCCGCCAGATGTATAAAGAGATGGACGCTATTCTCTGCACTAACGATGATCTCGCGGTTGGGGTGTTACAGGAGTGCATCGCTTCGGGTATCGCGGTGCCGCAGGAGATGGCGATTGCCGGGTTCCATGGATTGGAAATTGGTCAGGTGGTGAGCCCGCGTCTGGCGAGCGTTTTGACGCCACGCTTTGAAATGGGTAAGGTCGCCACTGAGATTTTAATCAAGAAAATAAAAGGCTTACCGACTATCGAGAAGGTGGATCTCCACTATCGTTTATCGATGGGCGAAACCATCTAATCAGCCTGCCGCTAACGGCGTAATGTTATTTAATTGTTGCCATCCAGCCCGCATTCCAGCGGGCTTTTGCTTCCACGATCACGTCATCCGTAACACGGATTTCTAACACGATCTGGCGTGATGCAGATCGCAAAATGACATCGTGAAAACCCGTTTGATAGGCGTAACAAATTTCTGAACGCTTAAACAGGTAACACGATGAATACTGCAAACCCAAATACGGTACTGTTGATTGCCCCGGTCGTAGACGGCCTGCTGGATAAACTCTCCACCGCTTTCCAGGTCTATCGTCTGTATGAACAGGCTGACCCGCAGGCATTCTTGCGCGACGTCGGCCATCAGGTGCAGGCGGTGGTCACCCGTGGTGATATTGGCGTCACCCGTGCCGTACTGGAGCAATTGCCGAACGCTGGGCTGGTGGCGGTGTTTGGTGTTGGTACCGACGCGGTGGATCTCGACTATACCCGCGCTCATGACATTGCCGTCACCATCACTTCTGGCGTGCTGACCAACGACGTTGCCGACCTGGCGATGGGGCTGCTGCTGGCAGGCGCACGTCAGCTTTGCCAGGGCGATAAATTTGTTCGCGAAGGCAAATGGTTGAAACAAGGGCCGGGGCTGGCGACTCAGGTCAGCGGCAAACGTATCGGCATTTTCGGCATGGGCAATATCGGCCAGGCCATTGCCCGTCGCGCCAGCGGGTTTGATATGGAGATCCTCTACACCGACCGCAAAAAGCTCGACCACGTGGATTATCAGTGGTGCGCCGACCTGCACACTCTGGCTCATGAAAGCGATTTTCTGGTGATTGCCGCTTCTGGCGGCGCGGCAAACCGCGGGCTGATTGATGCCAGCGTGTTTAACGTGATGCCAAAACACGCGTGGCTGATTAACATCGCGCGCGGCACGCTGGTGGATGAGAAAGCCCTGATTCAGGCCCTGCAGAACGGCGTGATTGCCGGTGCCGGGCTGGATGTTTATGAAGACGAACCGCATGTGCCTGAGGCGCTGATGGCGATGGATAACGTCGTACTGTTGCCGCATGTGGCAAGTGCCACCCATGAAACGCGTCAGCGGATGAGCGAGGTGGTGTTCAATAACGTCGCCGCTTTCTTCAGCGATACGCCGCTACCGAATGCCATTGATTAATCATCGATGCTTTTCGCCATGCTGAGCATGGCTCCCCTCGAGAGAGAGTATAAATAATGACTGAGAAAATACCTGGCACTCGCTGGCTGCGTATCATTGCGCCTGTTCTCATCGCGTGCATTATTTCGTTTATGGACCGGGTTAATATCAGCTTCGCCTTGCCCGGTGGTATGGAGTCCGATCTGGGGATTACCAGCCAGATGGCGGGGGTGGCAAGCGGGATATTCTTTATTGGCTATCTCTTCTTGCAAATACCAGGCGGGCGCATTGCGGTTCATGGCAGTGGTAAGCGCTTTATTGCCTGGTCGCTGCTGGCATGGGCCATTGTCTCGATTGCCACCGGTTTTGTGACCCACGAATACCAACTGCTGGTGCTGCGCTTTATTCTCGGCGTGTCCGAGGGTGGGATGCTGCCGGTGGTGCTGACGATGGTCAGCAACTGGTTCCCGGAAAAAGAGATTGGTCGCGCTAACGCCTTCGTGATGATGTTCGCCCCGCTGGGCGGCATGCTTACCGCGCCGGTCTCCGGGGCGATTATCTCGGCGCTCGACTGGCGTTGGCTGTTTATCATTGAAGGGCTGCTATCGCTGGTGGTGCTGATGGTGTGGTGGCTGATGATCAGCGACCGCCCGGAAGAGGCGCGCTGGCTGCCGGAACGTGAGCGTGAGTATTTGATTACCGCGTTGACCGCTGAGCGAGAAGCCCGCCGTTCGGAAGCGCCAGTCAGCAATGCGCCGGTGCGGGAAGTGTTCCTCAACTCCGGGCTCATGAAGCTGGTGCTGCTCAACTTCTTCTACCAGACTGGGGATTACGGCTACACGCTGTGGCTGCCGACGATCCTCAAAAACCTGACTGGCGCCAATATGGCGAGCGTCGGCGTGCTGGCTATCCTGCCGTTTATTGCCACGCTTGCCGGGATCTACATTATCTCCCTGTTCAGCGACCGCAGCGGCAAGCGTCGGCTGTGGGTACGTTTCTCACTCTACGGCTTTGCCGCCGCGCTGTTGGCTTCGGTGGTGCTTCGTGACCATGTGGTGGCAGCCTATATTGCGCTAGTGGTGTGCGGCTTCTTCCTGAAAGCGGCAACCAGTCCTTTCTGGTCTATTCCGGGGCGTATCGCCATGCCGGAAGTGGCGGGCAGCGCACGTGGCGTCATCAACGGTCTGGGCAATCTGGGCGGCTTCTGCGGCCCGTATCTGGTCGGGGTGATGATCTACTTCTACGGCCAGAACGTGGCGGTATGTGCGCTGGCGGGCTCGTTGATTATCGCCGGGACGATCACCTTCTTCCTGCCGAAATATTGTGACCTGACCGCGCCATCTGACCAACCGCCGGTCGCGGATAAACCGGCCAATCAACCTTCCTGATCCTGTCGGGGGCATGGTTCTCATGCCCCCCAATTCCTGCTGTTGTGTTAACTGATCCTGTTAGTGTCACCATTAACTGTCTAAACTCAGCAATACAATAATGAAGTAAGACAGGCTAATCATGATTCTGATTATTTATGCGCATCCTTATCCGCATCACTCGCATGCGAACAAGCGGATGCTTGAGCAGGTAAGGACGCTCGACGGGGTGGAAATCCGTTCTCTCTATCACCTCTATCCCGATTTTAATATCGACGTCGCCGCCGAGCAGGAGGCGCTGTCTCGTGCCGATCTGGTCATTTTGCAGCATCCGATGCAGTGGTACAGCACGCCGCCGCTGCTGAAGCTGTGGCTGGATAAAGTGCTGGCGCACGGTTGGGCGTATGGTCACGGCGGCACGGCGCTACACGGCAAAAGCGTGATGTGGGCGGTCACCACCGGGGGGGGCGAGAGTCATTTTGACATCGGTTCACATCCGGGGTTTGACGTCCTGGGTCAACCGCTGGAAGCCACTGCCGTCTATTGCGGCATGAAATGGCTGCCGCCGTTTGCCGTACACTGCACGTTTATCTGTGATGAAGAGACACTGCAGGCGAAAGCGCGCCACTATAAACAACGGTTACTGGCCTGGCAGGAGGAGCACAATCATGGATAGCCATACGCTCATACAGGCATTGATTTATCTCGGCTCGGCGGCGCTGATTGTGCCCATCGCCGTGCGTCTTGGGCTCGGTTCGGTGCTGGGTTACCTGATTGCTGGCTGCATTATCGGCCCCTGGGGGCTGCGTCTGGTTACCGATGCGGAGTCTATTCTGCACTTTGCCGAAATTGGCGTGGTGCTGATGCTGTTCGTGATTGGCCTTGAGCTGGACCCGCAGCGCCTGTGGAAACTGCGCGCCTCGGTGTTTGGCGGCGGGCTGTTGCAGATGGTGCTGTGCGGCGCGTTGATCGGCGTCTTTTGTATCTTCCTTGGTCTGCGCTGGCAGGTGGCGGAGCTTATCGGCATGACGCTGGCGTTATCCTCCACAGCGATTGCCATGCAGGCGATGAATGAACGTAACCTGACGGTGACGCAGGTGGGGCGCAGCGCCTTTGCCGTACTGCTGTTCCAGGATATTGCGGCGATCCCGCTGGTGGCGATGATCCCGCTGCTGGCGAGCAGCGGCGGTTCCACCACGCTCGGCGCGTTTGCGTTCTCGGCGCTGAAGGTCGCCGGTGCGCTGGCGCTGGTGGTGGTACTGGGACGCTATGTTACGCGACCGCTGTTACGCTTCGTGGCGCGCTCCGGCCTGCGTGAAGTGTTCAGCGCCGTGGCCCTGTTCCTGGTCTTTGGCTTCGGTTTACTGCTGGAGGAAGTTGGGCTGTCGATGGCGATGGGGGCGTTCCTTGCCGGGGTGCTGCTGGCAAGCTCGGAGTACCGTCACGCGCTGGAGAGCGATATCGAGCCGTTTAAAGGGTTGCTGCTGGGGCTGTTCTTTATCGGCGTAGGGATGTCCATCGACTTTGGCACGCTGATTCACAACCCGCTGCGTATTATTACGCTGCTGGTGGGCTTCCTGGTCATTAAGTCAGTGCTGCTGTGGCTGATTGCCAAACCGCTCCAGGTGCCGCGCTCGCAGCGCCTGTGGTTTGCGGCGCTGCTGGGGCAGGGCAGTGAATTTGCCTTCGTGGTCTTCGGTGCCGCTCAGATGGCGAACGTGCTGGATGCCGAATGGGCGAAGGCATTGACGCTGGCGGTTGCGCTATCGATGGCGGCCACGCCGGTCCTGCTCGTGTTGCTGACGCGTCTGGAAAAACGCGCCAGCGCAGGCGACGCGCGCGAAGCGGATGAAATCGACGAAGAACAGCCGCGGGTGATCATCGCCGGTTTTGGTCGCTTCGGGCAGATTGCCGGTCGTTTGCTGCTCTCCAGCGGAGTTAAAATGGTGGTTCTCGATCATGATCCAGACCACGTGGATACGCTGCGTAAATTTGATATGAAGGTGTTTTACGGCGATGCGACCCGAGCCGACCTGCTGGAGTCCGCCGGGGCGGAAAAAGCGGAGGTGCTGATTAACGCCATCGACGATCCGCAGGCCAGCCTGGCGCTGACCGAGCTGGCAAAAGAGCACTTCCCGAACCTGACCATCATCGCCCGCGCTCGCGATGTCGAGCACTATATCAAGCTGCGCCAGGCGGGTGTTAGCGCGCCAGAGCGTGAAACCTTCGAGGCGGCGCTGAAGTCTGGCCGTCAGGCGCTGGAGTCGTTAGGATTGGGGGCTTACGAAGCGCGTGAGCGCGCCGACCTGTTCCGCCGGTTTAACGTTCAGTTGATGGAAGAGATGGTGGAAATGGCTGAGAACGACGCGACCTCGCGGGCGGCGGCGTTTAAACGTACCAGCGCTATGCTGACCGAAATCATCAGCGAAGACCGTAATCACCTGTCGGTGATTCAGCGTCACGGCTGGCAGGGTACGGAAGAGGGAAAACACAGCGGTAACCCGGAAGATGAGCCGGAAGTCAAACCGACGCTCTCGTGATGGACTAAGTGTAATGCTGGCTGTCCACTTTCCCTTCGTGGACTTGCCAGCAAATCTGAAAATTTTCTTATTCTTTACCTGGCTGCCAGTCGACGAAAGATTATGCTTTCCGTATAGTGGCGACAATTTTTTTCGCATCTGGGACACACTCAATGATCAGTCTGATTGCTGCGCTAGCGGTCGATCGCGTCATCGGTATGGAAAACGCCATGCCATGGGACCTGCCGGCCGATCTGGCCTGGTTTAAACGCAACACCTTAAACAAACCTGTGGTGATGGGCCGCCTGACCTGGGAATCCATCGGTCGCCCGCTGCCGGGACGTAAGAACATTGTTATCAGCAGCCAGCCGGGCACCGATGACCGCGTGCAGTGGGTGAAATCGGTCGATGAAGCCGTTGCCGCCTGCGGCGACGCGGAAGAAATTATGGTCATCGGCGGTGGTCGAGTTTATGAGCAGTTCCTGCCGAAAGCGCAGAAGCTGTATCTGACGCACATTGACGCCGAAGTGGAAGGCGATACCCATTTCCCGGATTACGATCCGGACCAGTGGGAGTCGGTATTCAGCGAGTTCCATGATGCGGACGAGCAGAATTCCCATAGCTACTGCTTTGAAGTGCTTGAGCGCCGTTAAGACTGAGCCTTTCCCGGCGGCGCTTCGCTTGACCGGCTACATGTCGAGTACAATAAAAAACGCCGGAGTTTCACCCGGCGTTTTTTGTTTTGGTAGCCCGGACAAGCAAAGCGCCGCCGGGGATGCACCAAACTACGAAGCCACCGCTTCGCTCTCGCCTGGGGCCAGCCGACGGTTCGACGGCTGCACAAAATACGTTTTATCTTCCCAACGCAGGCAGGTCAGATCGCCGCCCCAACAGCAGCCGGTATCCAGCGCGTAAATATTTTTCGGCGTGCCTTTGCCTTCCAGCGAAGCCCAGTGCCCAAACGCTACGCTGTACTCCTCGGTCACCGGCCCCGGCAGCATAAACCAGGGTTTTAGCGGTGCGGCCACATTTTCAGGAGACTCCTTGCTGTACATATCCAGCTGGCCGTTGGGGAAGCAATAGCGCATACGGGTGAAGGCGTTGGTGATAAAACGCAGGCGCGCCAGGCCGCTCAGATCCCGCGACCAGTTGTTCGGCATATCACCGTACATCGCGTCAAGGAAGAAGGGATAGGAGTCACTTGAGAGCACGGCTTCCACGTCGCGCGCGCATTGTTTTGCCGTTTCGAGATCCCACTGTGGCGTGATGCCCGCGTGCGCCATCACCAGCTTTTTCTCCTCATCCACCTGCATCAGCGGTTGACGACGTAACCAGTTCAGCAACTCGTCCGCATCTGCGGCTTCCAGCAGCGGGTTCAGCCGGTCTTTCGGCTTGTTGCGGCTAATACCCGCAAACACCGCCAGCAGGTGCAGGTCATGGTTACCCAATACGATTTTGACGTTATCGCCCAGCGATTTCACGTAGCGCAGAACGTCCAGCGAGCCGGGACCGCGCGCAACCAGATCGCCCGTCAACCATAGGGTATCTTCGCCCGGCGTAAATTCCACCTGCTGCAATAGGGCGATTAATTCATCGTAGCAACCGTGAACGTCGCCAATAAGGTATGTAGACATGATTAGTGAATCAGCGTGGGAACAAAGAGACGGAAAACGGGAATGTCGATAGAGAACGGCACGCCGTCGACATCGACCATATCATAGTGGCCCTGCATGGTGCCGAGCGGGGTCTCCAGCACGGCGCCGCTGGTGTACTGATACTCTTCGCCAGGTTTGATGTGCGGCTGAACGCCAACCACTCCCTCGCCCTGGACTTCGGTTTCGCGGCCGTTGCCGTTGGTGATGAGCCAGTAACGGCCCAGAAGCTGAACCGCGCTTCGCCCGAGATTGCGAATGGTTACCGTGTAGGCGAAGACGTAACGCTCTTCTTCCGGCTGGGAGTGCGTCTCAATGTAGACGCTCTGTACCTGGACGCAAACTCGTGGCGAATCGATCATGGTTTAGCTCTCCTTGGAGGGCGCATTTTCTGCCAGATAGTTGGCCATCTTGCAGTACTGCGCAACAGAGATATTTTCTGCTCGCATCGCCGGGTCGATGCCCAGCTCCGTCAACACCTCAACGCTGAACAGGTTGCCAAGGCTGTTGCGGACCGTCTTACGACGCTGGTTGAACGCCTCGGTCGTAATACGGCTCAGGACGCGAACGTCTTTTACCGGGTACGGCATGGTGCTGTGCGGCACGAGACGTACGACGGCGGAGTCGACTTTAGGTGGCGGCGTGAAAGCGCTCGGCGGCACTTCAAGAACCGGGATCACGTTACAGTAATACTGCGCCATGACGCTCAGACGGCCATAGGCTTTACTGTTCGGCCCGGCAACCAGACGGTTAACCACCTCTTTTTGCAGCATGAAATGCATGTCTGCAATGGCATTAGTATAGCTAAACAGGTGGAACATCAGCGGCGTAGAGATGTTATACGGCAGGTTGCCGAACACGCGCAGCGGCTGGCCCAGCGTCTGGGAGAGCTCGCCAAAATTCATGGTCATGGCATCCTGCTGATAAATGGTCAGCTTCGGCCCCAGGAACGGGTGCGTTTTCAGACGCGCGGCCAGATCGCGGTCAAGCTCGATCACGGTCAGTTCGTCAAGGCGTTCGCCAACCGGTTCGGTCAGTGCGGCGAGGCCCGGGCCGATTTCAACCATGGCCTGGCCCTTTTGCGGATTGATGGCCGCAACAATGCTGTCGATCACGAACTGATCGTTGAGAAAGTTTTGCCCGAAGCGTTTACGGGCTAAGTGGCCCTGATGGACTCGATTATTCATTAGAGTTAACAATCATTTTGATGGCGAGATTAAGCGCCGTAATAAAACTGCCGACGTCCGCTTTCCCAAGGCCTGCCAGTTCAAGGGCGGTGCCGTGGTCAACGGAGGTGCGAATAAAGGGTAAACCGAGCGTAATGTT
>ERZ1026892.324-NODE-324-length-22869-cov-11.341545_pt1 | contig 22869 bp, 19 predicted proteins | sample MGYA00380176_ERZ1026892 | MGnify/ENA primary metagenome ERZ1026892 (study PRJEB33269, sample SAMEA4719812) | human gut metagenome | biome: human-associated habitat; feature: organic feature; material: feces | place: Cameroon | collected 2013-10 ... | reverse complement strand
ACTGCAGGCGGATCTCATCCTGGCTACCGGAGTAGTTAATTTCATACAGCTCGTGGCGACCGCCGAACTCACTGCCGATCGCATCCCACATCAGTTTTAAGATCTTGATACGTTCAACGTGATCCATGCCGTTGGAGCCGCGCACGTATTTCGCCAGGTACTGGTCGATCTGCGGATTGTTCAGGTCGCGGGCGCTCGACGGCAGGTAGATCAGGCCGCTGGTCACGTTACGTTCAATGATATTTTTGATTTTGGCGTAGGCCATCGGCGCCATCACGCGGTAGGTTTGCAGCGCCGCGTGGTCCGGCAGGTAGGCGCCGTTAACCCACGGGGTCGCTTCAGAACACATGGAGTCGCTCAGCGCCCAGAACATGTTGCGCCACGCCACCACTTCGCCGAGATCCGCCTGCACGCCGCGGAACTCAGAGGTACCGGTACACTCCAGCGATTTCTTCAGCAGGCCGGTAATGAAGTCGAGCTTCACCGCCAGACGCACGCACGCCTGTAGTGGGTACATACGGGCAAAGCCGCCTTCCATCGTCCAGCGACGACAGCGATCGAAATCGCGGTAGATAAGGACGTTCTCCCAGGGGATCAGCACCTTATCCATCACCAGAATCGCATCGTTCTCATCAAAGCGGCTGGAGAGCGGATAGTCGTACGGGGAGCCGGTTGCGCCGGCCACCAGCTCGTAGGAGGCGCGGGAAATCAGCTTCACGCCTTCGGCATCCATCGGTGCGACGAACATCAGCGCAAAGTCCGGGTTTTCGCCCATCACCTGCGCGGAACCGAAGCCAATCATGTTGTAGTGGGTCAGCGCCGAGTTGGTGGCCACCACCTTCGCGCCGCTCACAATAATCCCGGCGTCGGTCTCTTTTTCCAGTTTGATGTAGACGTCTTTCACTTCATCCGCCGGCTTATGACGGTCGATGGGCGGGTTGACGATGGCGTGGTTGAAGTACAGCCCGGTTTCCTGAATGCGCGAGTACCAGTGGCGGGCGTTCTGCTCGAACTGGCCGTAGAACGCCGGGTTCGCGCCCAGCGCGCTGCCGAACGCCGCTTTGTAGTCCGGGGTGCGCCCCATCCAGCCGTAGGAGAGACGTGACCACTCGGCGATGGCGTCGCGCTGCTGGCGCAGGTCGTCGGCACTTTTCGCCACGCGGAAGAATTTGTGGGTGTAGCCGCCGCTGCCGGTATCGGTGCCCCAGCACAGCTTGTCCTGCATTTCCGGTTTGTGCAGCGCATCGTACAGCTGGCCGACGGAAGCCGCGGCGTTGCGGAAGGCGGGATGGGTGGTGACATCCTTGACGCGCTCGCCGTAGATATAGATCTCACGGCCATCCTGCAGGCTTTTCAGGTACTCTTCACCGGTTAACGGGCGTTTGGTGTCTGCGCGGAAATCTTCAGGTTTCATTCGGGTACACTCCAGTATCTATCGGATTTGTTAAATTTATGTTTTTCTCTTGTTTCGTAATTGAAGCGTTTAAAACGCAGGCGGTGAAGAGACTTTTGGGTCAACGGCTGGTACTTTTCAGGCGGGGGGCGGTTCTGTGATCGGGGTAGGGTTTAGTGCCGTTCCCGGCGGCGCTTCGCTTGGCCGGGCTACGTAAGGGTTGGTGCGCGATGGCCCCTCACCCCGGCCCTCTCCCCAAAGGGGCGAGGGGGAAAAACCAACATGCAAGCTGCACGGTCGGTTAGGGTGAGGGGAAAATCACGACACCGGGACTTTCTGCGCGCGAAACGCGCTCGGCGAACACCCCACTAAGCGATTAAAAAAGCGGGCAAAATAGGCCGGGTCCTTAAAACCAAGCTGCCACGCAATCTCGCTCACCGCGCTGTCGGAAAACAGCAGCAGCCGCTTGGCCTCACGCAGCTGTCTGTCGAAAATCAGCTTTTTCGGCGGACGGTTGGCAAACCGGCGGCAGATATCCGTCAGCCGGGATTCGGTCAGATGCAGCTCGCTGGCGTAGTCCGGCACCGTCCAGTGGCGGTGATAGTGGTTATCAATCATCTGGTTAAAGCGCTGGAACAGCTTCAGCTCGCCGCGCACGCCGCTGGCTGCGTGGTCGTCGAGCGGCGCGTTACGCAGCAAAAGGGTGAACACCGCCTGCGCCAACAGCACTAGCGTGTGCTCGCGCCCCGGCAGTTCAGAGGTAGACTCGCGCTGAATCAACCGCCAGTAGTGCGCCAGCGCCGCCAGTTCGTCGGGTTTATCCGCCAGCGACAGGCACATTCCCGGCAGGCCAAACGCCTCGCGGGTGCCGGGATACAGCACCTCCAGCAGCGGCCAGACCAAATCCTCCCGCACCGTCAACACGTGACCGTCGCTGTCCGACTCGGTGATAAACGCATGCGGGACCGACGGCGGCGTCAGCACAAACAGCGGTGCCTGCACCGAATAGCGGTGATCGTCGAGCTGCAGCTCAATCTGCCCGGTATCAAGAAAGTGCATCTGGAAAAACTGATCGTGGCGATGCGCCTGCATATCGCGGCCAAAAAACGCCGCCATGCGGGCGAACGATTGATAGTGCACGTCCTTGCTGCCGAGGCTCTCCTCATACTCGGTGCTGATGTCGATATTGGTAATCGCACGCTGGCACATAACGGCGCCTCCTTACGGCGTAGCGCGCGGGCGCGAAGATTTCATCGGAATCACCCAGATAATGACCGCACCCAGTACCAGCAGCGCCGCGACAAACCACAATCCGCTGTTAAAGCTGCCTGTCACATCTTTCAGCCAGCCGATCATAAACGGACTCAGCGCCGATCCGATGTTGCCGGTAGCGTTGATCACCGCAATACCGATCGCCCTGGCGCGCAGGCTGATGGATTGATCCGGCGTGGTCCAGAAAATCGCCATCGCGCTAAACGATCCGGTCGAGGCCATCACGATCCCCAGCAGTTGGATCAGGCTATGGTTGGTCGCCGAGGCCAGCAGCCAGCCGGCGGCGGCAAACAGGAACGGCAGCGCCGTGTGGTGCTTACGCTCCTGGTATTTATCGGAATGGCGGCTCCAGTAAATCATACCGAGGATGGTACACACTTGCGGGACCGCCGCCAGCAGGCCGATGGTGATGTTGCTGCTGCCCTCGTTAAAGCTCTTGAGGATCTGCGGCGTCCAGATGCTGATGGCGCTTAAGGTGTTGGTCAGACAGAAGTAGGCCAGCGTGTACATCAGGACGATCGGCGTAAACACTTCGCGCCACAGGCTGCGCTGCTGCATGGCGCTATGGCTAATGGCCCCTTCCGGCTGCACCAGCGTCAGGCGATCGTTATCCATCATCTCCTGTAAGCACTTTTTATCCTCGTCGGTCAGCCATTTGGCTTTCGCCGGGGAGTCGTCGAGCCAGTACCAGACCATCACGCCGAGCAGCACCGCCGGGAAGCCTTCCAGCAGGAACAGCCACTGCCAGCCGTGCATGTTGAGCAGGCCGTCCATCGACAGAATATAGCCCGAGACAATCGAGCCCAGCGCGGTGGTCACCGGCATGGCAATCATAAACAGGGCGTTGGCGCGGGCGCGGAAAAACGCCGGGAACCAGTAGGTTAAGTACAGCAGAATCCCCGGCAGGAACCCGGCTTCGGTGATGCCCACCAGCATGCGCAGCACGTACAGACTTTTCGGCCCGACGGCGAACATGGTCGCGGTGGAGGCAATGCCCCAGAGCACCATAATGGTGGCAATCCAGCGCCGCGCGCCGACGATGCTCAGCATGATGTTGCTGGGGATGCCGAAAATCACGTAGGTGGCGTAAAACAGCGTGGTGGCAAGGCCGAACATGGTGGCGTTGAGGCCGAGATCCGCCCCCATTGTCAGCCCGGCGAAGCCGATATTGATACGGTCTAAGAATGAGAAGATAAACAGCACAAACAAAAACAGAACCAGACGACGAAACAGTTTGTTGATAACCGATTGTTGGCCCGCCGTCAGCCGCTTGTGCTGGTCGGCCGGGTTGAGTTGCTCCGGAATTGCAGGTGATGTGTCGCTCATTGTCCTTTCCTCTGATGGGAATTTGCGTAGGGTGAAGCTGCGCTGTTGCCCGGGGCGCTTCGCTTGCCGGGCCTACAGGCTGGTGCTCGTTTTGCCCGGGGCGCTTCGCTTGTCGGGCCGACAGGCTGGTGCTCGTTTTGCCCGGGGCGCTTCGCTTGTCGGGCCTACAGGTAGGCCGGATAAGCGCAGCGCCATCCGGCACGCGTTAATACACGCCGGACGAACCCAGCGAGGTTTTCTCCGCGCCAAACCGCGCCGCCAGCGCTTCCGCGCCGCGCGCCAGCAGGGTGGTATCGACGCCGACGGCGACAAACAGCGCCCCCAGTTCCAGATAACGCTTCGCCAGCTGTTCATTCGCCATCAGAATGCCCGGCGCTTTCCCCGCCGCACGAATCTGCACGATGGCCTGTTCAATCGCCGCCTGCACTTCCGGGTGCTGCGGATTGCCGGCAAAGCCCATATCGGCGCTAAGATCCGCTGGGCCGATAAACACGCCGTCCACGCCGTCAACATCGAGGATCTGCACCAGATTATTCAGCGCTTCTCGGGTTTCAATCTGCACCAGCACGCACATGGCGTCGTTGGCCTGGTGGATATAATCCGGAATGCGATTCCAGCGTGACGCCCGCGCCAGCGCGCTGCCTACGCCGCGAATCCCCTGCGGCGGATAGCGGGTTGCGGACACGGCGGCCCGCGCTTCGTCGGCGTTTTGCACCATCGGCACCAGCAGCGTTTGCGTGCCAACGTCCAGCAGTTGCTTAATCTGTACCGCGTCATTCCACGACGGACGCACCACCGGCCGGCTTGGGTAAGGCGCGATCGCCTGCAGTTGGGTCAGCACGGTCTGGACGTTGTTCGGCGCATGTTCGCCGTCAATCAGCAGCCAATCGAAGCCCGCCCCAGCCAGCAGTTCGGCGCTGTAGCTGCTGGAGAGCCCCAGCCACAGACCAATCTGCGGCTGGCCTGCCTTCAGCGCGTCTTTAAAACTGTTCTTCATCATCGTTTTTTCCTTTATACGAACCGGCAGGTAATCGCGCCCATGTTGCCGTAGTCGACGTGGAAGGTGTCGCCCTTACGCGCCGGAACCGGACGGGTGAACGAGCCGCCGAGGATAATCTGCCCCGCTTCCAGCTGAACGTCGTACGGCGCCAGCTTGTTCGCCAGCCACGCCACGCCGTTCGCCGGGTGGTTGAGCACGCCTGCGGCAACGCCGGTCTCTTCAATCACACCGTTGCGATACAGCAGCGCGGAGATCCAGCGCAGGTCCAGTTCATCGGGCTTAATCGGGCGACCGCCGAGGATCACCCCGGCGTTGGCCGCGTTATCGGAGATGGTGTCGAACACCTTGCGCGGGCGCTGGGTTTCCGGGTCCACGTTGTGGCTGCGGGCGTCAATCAGCTCCAGCGCCGGGATCACGTAGTCGGTGGCGTTATAGACATCAAACAGCGTGCAGTTCGGCCCGCGCAGCGGTTTTGCCAGCACGAACGCCAGCTCCACTTCAATGCGCGGCACGATAAAGCGGTCGGTTGGAATCTCGCTGCCGTCGTGGAAGAACATGTCGTCGAGCAGCGCGCCGTAGTCCGGTTCGTTAATCTGCGAGCTGGCCTGCATCGCTTTTGAGGTCAGGCCGATTTTGTGGCCTTTGAGGGTACGCCCTTCGGCAATCTTCATCTCAACCCATTCGCGCTGCACGGCGTAGGCGTCTTCGATGGTGATGTCCGGGTAATCCAGCGAGACGGCACGAATCTGCTCACGCTGTTTTTCAGCCTGATTCAGCCGCTGGGCAATCAGGGTACGGGTCTGTTTATCGAGCATAGTGATTCCTGTGGCATTGTATTGCCGGATGGCGCTTCGCTTATCCGGCCTACCATTCATGGCCGGTGTAGGCCCGGTAAACACAGCGCCACCGGGCAATTTGCACATTATTTAAATAACGCGTGCACGTTGTTCTGTTTGTAATTCAGCGTCGGGTGTAGCTCGTCAATCTCAAACGACAGCGCCAGATAGCGGCTCTCTATCAGCGTGGCGAAGTGGGCTTTAATCAGCCCGAACAGCATTTCGCCCACCTCCTGACGACTTTCCAGACTGCGCCCGGTGCCGATTTTCAGCGTCATATGTACGAACGCGTAGTCGTGTTTACCGTCGGCCATCTGCCAGGTATCCAGCCAGTGGGCGCGGCTGCGGATGCCGCCGATGGGGAAAATCCCGGTGGCGGCCAGCGCCTCGTTCACCTTGCTGAACAGGCCCGGTAAATCAGCCTGCTCGCGGATGTTGGTGGTACATTCAGCAATAAAGTGCGGCATGGTTCATCCTCACGCAGGCAGCGGGAATACGGCGTTCACCTGCCCGGTGCCGGAGCTGGCGAACAGGTCGGTGATAAACTCGACCTTGCCGTCGTACTTATCCCAGCCCAACATTCCCAGCAGCATCACGGTGTCGTGCATGTTGCCTTCGCCGTAGCAGTAGTCGGCGTACTCCGGCAGCATGGTGCAGAACTCCTTGAACTTGCCCTCGCGCCACAGCTTGACCACGCGTTCGTCCATCTGGTGGTCGAACTCGCGGGTGTAGCTGTTCATCCCCTCTTCCGCGCGCTGGTCGTCAATAAAGCGGTGCGACAGCGAGCCGCTGGCGAATACCGCCACGGTGCCGTCGTATTTCTCGATGGCTTTCAAAATGGCTTCACCCAGCCTGCGGCTGTCGGCAAAATCATGCACGGTGCAGAACGCCGAGATGGAGACCACCTTGAAGTGCTTGTCGGCGTTCATATAGCGCATCGGCACCAGCGTGCCGTACTCCAGCTTCAGGCTTGGAATGTTGTGCGCTTTGGCGCGCACGCCCATCGCCACGGCTTCGTCGGCAATCAGTTGGCCCAGCTCGGGGTTGCCGTCATAGTCGTAGGTCATGTCGCGAATAAAATGCGGCAGCTCGTTGCTGGTGTAGATACCCTTAAAGCTTTCCGCGCAGTTAATGTGGTAGGCGCTGTTCACCAGCCAGTGGGTATCGAACACGATAATGGTGTCGACGCCCATCTCGCGGCAGCGCTGGCCGATCTCTTTATGCCCATCAATCGCCGCCTGACGGCAGCCAAAGTTTTTCCCCGGAATTTCAGAGAGGTACATCGATGGCACGTGAGTAATTTTTGCCGCTAACGCAAGCTTGCCCATATCACACTCCCCACTTAGGAATCGGGTGATCGCCCATTGAGATGCAGACGTTCTTCATCTCCGCGAACACTTCAAAGCTGTACTCGCCGCCTTCACGCCCGGTACCGGAGGCCTTCACGCCGCCGAACGGCTGGCGCAGGTCGCGCACGTTCTGGGTGTTGACGAACACCATCCCGGCCTCGATGCCGCGTGCCAGACGCAGCACTTTGCTGATGTCCTGGGTCCAGATATAGGAAGCCAGACCGTACTCGACGTCGTTGGCCAGACGCAGCCCTTCCGCTTCGTCTTTGAACGGCAGCAGGCAGGCGACCGGGCCAAAAATCTCTTCCTGCGCCACGCGCATGCGGTTATCGACGTCCGCCAGCACGGTTGGACGCAGGAAGTTGCCGTTCTTAAGGTGTGCAGGCAGGTCGGTCGGCTTTTCCGGGCCGCCGGCCAGCAGGGTCGCGCCCTCTTCAATGCCAAGGCGGATATAGCCGGAGACCTTTTCCCAATGCTGCTGGCTAATCAGCGCGCCGACTTGTGTGTTCGGGTCGTTCGGGTCGCCGACGCGCAGGCGGTTAGCGCGCTCGGCAAAGCGTTTAACAAACTCCGGGTAGATGCTCTGCTGGATAAAGATGCGCGAACCGGCGGTGCAACGTTCACCGTTGATGGAGAAGATGGTGAACAGCGCGGCGTCCAGCGCCCGTTCTATGTCGGCATCTTCAAAAATCAGCACCGGCGATTTACCGCCCAGCTCCATTGAATACTTTTTCAGCCCAGCGTTTTTCATGATGTTGCGCCCGGTGGCGGTGCCGCCGGTAAAGGAGACCGCGCGCACGTCGTGATGGCGTACCAGCGCATCGCCCGCCGTCGCGCCATAGCCCTGTACCACGTTCAGCACCCCTGGCGGAATGCCCGCCTCCAGCGCCAGCTCGCCCAGACGGTCGGCGGTTAACGGCGACAGTTCGGACATTTTCAGCACCGCGGTGTTGCCCAGCGCCAGACACGGTGCGACCTTCCAGGTGGCGGTCATAAACGGTACGTTCCACGGCGACACCAGCGCGCACACGCCCACCGGCTGCACAAGGGTGTAGTTGAGCATCTTGTCGTCGACCGGGTAGGTTTTGCCGTTCATCTGCTGGCACACTTCGGCGAAAAACTCGAAGTTGTGCGAGGCGCGTGGGATCAGCACGTTTTTGGTCTGGTGAATCGGCAGGCCGGTGTCGGCGGTTTCCATCGCCGCAATTTCCGGTACGTTCTGGTCAATCAGGTCGCCCAGACGACGCATCAGGCGCGCGCGCTCTTTCATCGGCAGATTGGCCCACTTCGGGAAAGCCTCTTTCGCCGCGGCCACCGCCTGGTTCACCTCCGCTTCGCCGCCGGAGGCCACTTCCGCCAGCACTTCACCGGTCGCCGGGTTGGTGGTGTGGAAATAGTCCTGACCGGCAACGTTTTTGCCGTTAATCCAATGGTTAATCTTTTTCATTTTGCAGACTCCTCGCTGACAATCCGGTTCACCAGGCGACCCACGCCCTCGACTTCCACCACCACTTCATCGCCCGGCACCACGTCGGACAGCCCTTTCGGCGTGCCGGTGGCGATCATGTCGCCTGGTTGTAACGTCATAAATTGGCTCAGATAAGAGACCAGGAACGGCACGCTAAAGATCAGATCGGCGGTAGTGCCTTCCTGACGCAGCTCGCCGTTGACCCAGGTGCGCAGGGTTAAGTTGTGCGGGTCGGGAATCGCCGCTTTCGGCACGATATTGGCGGAAATGGGGGTCAGCCCGTCGCGGCTTTTTACCCGCAGGTTCGGGCGGTAGTAGTTTTCCAGGTAGTCGCGAATGGCGTAGTCGTTGCAGACCGTGTAGCCCGCGACATAGTCCATCGCCTCAGCTTCACTGACCTTGCGCGCGGTTTTGCCAATCACCACCACCAGCTCCGATTCGTAGTGCATGTACTCGACGTTGTCCGGGCGCACCGAGGTCTGGTTATCTCCGGTAAGAGTGTTCGGGGCTTTGATAAACACCAGCGGCTCCTCCGGCGGCTTGAAGTCCAGCTCGCTGGCGTGGTCGGCGTAGTTCAGCCCCAGCGCGAACAGGGTGCCGTGGTCGTACGGACGTGGCGCCGGGCGAGCGTCCGCTTCGGCAACCACCGGGTTTTCCAGCGGCGGGAAGCCTTCCGCCAGCACGCGCACCTGGTCGCCGGGGCGCAGCGCCACGCGGTTGTGCGGGGTGCCCATCAGAATGGTATCGCCCGGATTCAGAGTGGCGAAATCGCTCAGGGCGCTCAGCAGCTCGGCGGCATTGCGCGTAAGGTCGGCGGTGCTCCACTGGTCGGCGTGACGGCCGTTGATTTCGGTGATGATGGTCAGGTTGTCGACGTTATCAACGCTCACCACGTCGCCCAGCGGGCAGAAGCCGTCACGGCATTTGGCTTTAATCGCCGGACGGTAGAAGCTCTCTTCCGGCAGGCTGACTTCGTTCGCCAGCGCGTAACCGGCGATATAATCCGCCGCCTCTTCCACGCCAACTTTACGGGCCGTTTTACCCACCACCAGCGCCACCGTCGCGCCGCTGAATACCGTTTTCCCCTCCGGGAATGGGATCGGCTGGCCGCCTTCGGTAACGGTATTGTGCGGTTTGATAAACCAGACGGCGGTTTTAGGCGGTGCCTTGTAGGGGGCCTGCTCGAACGCGTCGCGCCAGGCATCAAGCTGGCTGCGGTGGTTGAGCGCCACGGCGAAAACGGTACCTTTCATTTACAGCTCCTTAGAGACAGCATTTATTTCGTTAATATATTAATGATCTGTTTTATTCTTCCGCTGTTCATTTAGCAAACACAAGTAATTTTTTTGTGACTCGATTAACAATAATTTTACACAAATTAAAAATAAATATTTAAAATCAATGATTTAATAAAAATCACTTTCAGAACCACCAGGTTTAATCAAAAATATGCTGTTGATAAAAGCAACATTGCTATATTGTTCATATATTAATGATGAGAAGTGGCAGGAGGCAGAATGCACGATTCTTTAACCATCGCCCTGATGCAGGCGCGGGAAGTGGCGATGACCTATTTTCGGCCTATCGTGAAGCAGCATAATCTGACGGAGCAGCAGTGGCGGATTGTTCGCGTGCTGGTCGACAATCCCTCAATGGACTTTCACGATCTGGCCGCCGCCACCTGTATTCTCCGGCCCAGCCTGACCGGGATTTTGACGCGCATGGAGCGAGATGGGCTGGTGTTACGCCTGAAGCCGGTCAACGATCAGCGTAAACTTTATGTCTCGCTCACCAAAGAGGGGTACGCGCTGTACGAGCGCGCGCAGGCGAAAGTGGAAGAGGCCTACTTAGAAATCGAACAGAAGTTCACGCCTGAGAAGATGAAACAGCTGACGGCGTTGCTACACGAGTTTATTACCCTCAACAAATAACCCATTATCTGCCTGTTTTCACAGCAATTCGGGCAGAATGAAACCTCCCTTAACGGTTCATTACGTCATTACTTACCCCGATACACTTAAGTGGTACGCCATCCTGATATTTTTGAATCAGATCACATAATTTCCTGAAACACAGGTTTAATATCCATAAAAAATGTGACACGAATTCACTAATTCTCATAAAAGGACCGCTGTGTGCCGCCAACGCTCTGCGTATGGCTGGCGATTTATCTTCTCTCTGTATGACCGCAGTTGTGCCTGTTCACCCCGCAGGCCGTCTCATATCCTAAGAAGTAAAGGAACGTTTTATGCGCACTACTGGTCATACGCGCTGGTTTATGGTGGCTCTTGTCACGCTTGGCACGATTTTATGCTATTTAACCCGCAATACTATTTCGGCCGCTGCGCCGACGCTTCAGAGCGATCTTCATGTCACTACTCAGCAGTATTCCTGGATCGTGGCGACGTTTTCCGCCTGCTACACCATTGCTCAACCCATCGCGGGCTATGTGCTTGATACGCTGGGCACCAAAGTGGGTTATACCCTGTTTGGCGCGCTGTGGGGCATCTTCTGCATTGGTGCCGCCTTCACCAACAGCTGGCAAGGCCTGGCGCTGTGTCGTGGCTTAGGTGGTTTTGCCGAGAGCGCGATGATCCCCGCAGGGCTGAAATCGGTCACCGAATGGTTCCCGGATCACGAACGTTCTGTCGCCGTGGGCTACTTCAACGTCGGTTCCTCGATGGGGGCCATCATTGCGCCGCCGATGGTGGCATGGGCGATTTACATTCACAGCTGGCGTCTGGCGTTCGTGATCGTCGGGATTGCCAGTGTTGTTTGGGCGCTGGGATGGTACCTGGTCTATACCCGACCGGGCCAGTGCAAAAAACTGAGCAAAGAAGAGTACAACTACATCACCGAAGGCCAGCCAGAGAAAAAAACGGTCGATAAAGTACACATCGGCCAGTTGCTGAAACAGCGTAAATTCTGGGGCATTGCCCTGCCGCGTTTCCTGGCGGAACCGGCGTGGGGGACCTTCAACGCATGGATTCCGCTGTTTATGGTGCACACTTACGGCTTCAACCTGAAAGATATCGCCATGTTCGCCTGGATCCCCATGCTGTTCGCCGATATGGGCTGCATCATCGGCGGCTATCTGCCGGGGATCTTCCAGCGTGTCTTTGGCGTCAATATTGTGGTTTCACGTAAGCTGGTTGTCACCATGGGCGCGGCGCTGATGATTCTGCCGGGCATGGTCGGTCTCTTCAGCAGCCCGTTCGTCGCCATTGCGCTGCTGTGCGTTGGCGGTTTCGCTCATCAGTCACTGTCTGGCGCGCTCATAACCCTCTCTTCCGATATGTTCGATCCGGGCGAAGTAGCCACCGCCAACGGTTTTACCGGCATGGCGGCATGGACCGCCAGCACCTTATTCGCCCTGGTGGTTGGCGCGCTGGCAGACACATTAGGCTTTAGCCCGCTGTTTGCCGTGCTGGCCGTGTTTGACGTGGTCGGGGCGATTATTCTGTGGGCGCTGCTGCGTTCGCCGGAACCCGAGCTGGAAGTGAACCCGGTCAGCTGACAGCCCCCCGGCGGCGCTTCGCCAGGCCGGGCTACATGAACGGTAGCCCGGGCGAGGCGCTAGCCAACCCCGGGCGGGTTCGAAAGCCTACCTCTCAAGCAGCTGTCGATGCACTTTCACCACCGCTTTCTTTATCTCGGCAGGCGTCTCTCCCTGAATGCCCGGTTTATGCGGCTCACCGGGGAAAAATACCGCAAACATTCCCGCCTGCAGCGTGATGGACTGCTGCCCGGCAATCTCATCACACAGTTGGTAATCGTCTTCGCGGTGCCATTCATCGCACTCACGAGCACTGTCAACAAGCCCAAAATCAATGTGCTCTTCTCCCGCGAGCAGGATCTGCACATCAATATATTCCGCGTGTAGCTCGGCCCGCTTAGCGTGTGCTGGTTGGGTCATAAACTGCATCACGTTCATAAAAATATCGTCCCCCTGCAAAACGTGACAGCCCGGTTCACAGCGTTGCGGATCCGCCTTCAGGGCCAGCGTCAGTGCCGCCAGCAGCGGTGAAGGTAATCCGGTACGCTCAGGGCAACGAATATCGCCAATAATCATATGATGTCCTCTTCTGCCAGCATTGCCGCGCCGAGTAACCCCGCGTCATGCTGATGATGGGCGGCGACAAGATGCGTGTGATAGGCCGCCGGTTCTCGCGCCAGATACCCGGCGACCAGGGATAGATAACCGTCAGCCAGACCGACGCTGCCGCCGAGAACCACGCATTCGCAGTCATAGCCGGCTTTCAGATCGGCAATCAGTCGCGCCACGGTTTGGGCCGAGCGCTCAATCAGGCACGTCGCCTGCGGATGCCCCTGCTGGTGCAGCGCATAGATTTCTTTTGCGGTCATACCGTGGAGAGCGTCAACCGCCTGAGCGCTAATCCCGCGTCCAGAGGCAATCGCTTCCACGCAACCGCGACGCCCGCAGCCGCAAAGCGGCCCGTGCGGGTCGGCCAGCGTATGTCCGATATGCCCCGCCAGCCCCTGACGACCCGAAAGCAGCTTGCCATGGCTGATGATGCCGCCGCCGACGCCCGTCGACACCGTGATAAACGCCATGTCGAGAATATCGCCCGGCAGCGCGCGATATTCCGCCCACGCGGCTGCCTGCGCATCATTTACCGCCAGACAGGGCAGCCCGGTAAGCTGAGCGAGGGTATCCACCAGCGGAAACTGCGCCAGGCCGCCAAGGTTATCCGGGTTAAGGGCCGTGAGAATGCCGTGACGGATGATGCCGGTTGAGGCTACCGCCACTCGCTGTGCCTGCCCGGCAAATGGCGCAACCAGCGAGCGCAGCACCTCACGTAGCGCCTCCGGCGTGCGGCTGGCGGGCGTTGGTAAAACGTGGCGGTCGATGAGCTGCTGTTGGGGATCGATAAGTGCCGCAGCGAGCTTGGTGCCGCCGATATCAATCGCCAGCGTGCTCATACCGCTTCCTCCAAGATCGCGTCACGATACCACTGGCAAATATGCTCAAGGCGCGTAATCGCCGAGCCGACGGTGACCGACCAGGCACCGTGCCGCATGGCCTGTGCGGCGAGCGCCGGCGAGTTATAGCGCCCTTCGGCAATCACGCGGTAGCCTTTAGCGCTTAACGCCGCCACCAGCGCCAGATCGGGCTCCTGCGGCACCACATCGGTGGTATAGCCGGAAAGCGTGGTGCCGATAATATCCGCGCCAAGGCGGTGACAAAATGCCGCATCCTGCTGCGAAGAGCAGTCTGCCATCGCCAGACGCTGGTGATGATGAATCCGGGCAATGATTTCCGCGACGGCCACCGGGCGAGCGCGTTCGGTGCCGTCGAAAGCAATAATGTCGGCACCGGCCTGCACCAGCGCGTCCACGTCCTCAAGGTAGGGGGTAATGCGTACCGGTGAATCAGTGAGGTCGCGCTTTACAATACCAATAATCGGAACGCTAATCAGCGGGCGCGTCGCTTTCAGGTTTTCAATGCCTTCGATGCGGACCGCCACGGCCCCCGCCTGTACCGCCGCCAGCGCCATCGCCGCCACGATATCCGGTTTATCTAACGGGCTGCCGGGGACCGGCTGGCAAGAAACAATAAGCCCACCCTGCTGTTGAATGCTTGTATCCAGATTCTCTAACAACGACATAAGTACATCCTTAACTTCAATTTGCGCCCGGCGCGTCCGGGCGCCTGTAATTAATGCTTACCGCAAACGGGAACCGATTTGTCTGTCTGACGGGTCAGCGCGCCGCTAAACGGCTTACCGTCGATAGCATCATGCGTACGCAGTGCTTCCGGACGAATCCAGCGCTGCACGCGAGACGGCATATCCAGGCCAATCAGCAGAATCACGACGAACGTTAAACCAAAGGAGAGCGACCCCAACGCGGAGCCAAGGCTGAGATGCTGTGCGACCAGCGCGCCAATCACCGGCGCCGCCGCCCCGCCCAGCGCCCCAACGTTGTAGGTAAAGCCGAGGCCTGCCGCACGCTGGTCGGTATCGAAATAGCCGCCGATCAGCTTCGGCAGAATGCCGGCAATGCCCTGGCCTAGCATCTGCTGGAAGAACAGCAGGATACCCAGCCCCCAGATGCTGGAACCGCCAATGGCGAATACCGGGATAATCAGAATCTGCGAGGCTAACAGGCTGTAAACATAGGCTTTTCGCGTTCCCAGCCAGTCGCCGAGGAAGCCGCCGACAATGCAGCCCACCGCAGCGCCAAAGCCGCTAAAGAACAGCACCTGCGCTACGGTCGCCGGGTTATAGCCCAGCTCGCTTTTGAGGTAGGTCGGCAGCAGCGCCTGAATCGGCCAGGAATAGAGGAAAGCAAACAGCACCACCACCATCAGCATCACGCCGGTCGGCCAGCGTTTGCCGCTGCTTTGCACCATGAAGCTGACAAAAATCACCGTACACACCAGCGCCAGCAGCAGCACGATCGCCGGATTATGCAGGTTGCCCGCAAAGCAGAACCATAGGGCGGCGATCGCGGCGCAGCTCATCGCGATATTCATCAGCCGCAGCTTGCCGCGATAAAGAATGTCGACCATCGTGCGCACCGGCGTTTTATTCGCCTGACGCTCTTTCCAGTCTTCCGTTTCCGGGATATTTTTCCGCAGCCACAGCGCAAAAATAATCGGCAGAATGCCAATGAAAAACAGCGCGCGCCAGCCCCATAGAGGAACGATCAGACTGTAGACCTGTGCCGCCACCACCGCGCCGACGGAAAAACCGGAAATCAGGAAGCCGCTGGCTTTATTACGGAGATGTTTTGGCCAGCTTTCAATCACATAGGTTGCGCTGGAACCGTACTCCCCCGCCATCCCCATCCCGATAACCATACGGGCGATAAACATTGATGTGTAACCCGGCGCCAGGCCGCAGGCCAGCGTACCGACGGAGAAAAGAATAATACTGGTGACCATCGACAGCCGACGACCGTAGCGATCGCCCATCGCCCCCAGCAGCAGCCCGCCTAACCAGCGCGAAATAAACGCGGCGGAAATAATACTCGCCGCCTGTACGGTGGTGAGCTGGAACTCGCTCTGTACTTCCGTTAATACCAGGGCAATTAAGACAAAATCAAAACCATCAAGCAAATAGCCAAGCCATGCGGCTGAGAAAGCCCGCCACTGGGATTTATTAAGGTGTTTGTACCATGGAATGGCTTTTGTAATTCCACTCATGTTGCTCTCCTGTGATGAGCAAATTGCAATACCTATGTGCCTAAAGAGTGAGTGCGACACACTCAAATGAAGTAAAACTCCATTTAATAATTTTACAGGAAGAAAAACACCACAAGAGCACAGACTGAAATGTGTGAACAACGTCATAGAGGTAAGCATGACGGAGGCTAAAAAATCGATCTGCATCACAACATGCCGTCGCCATCGGCGCAGGTGCGCGCAAAATGGCGGCTATTACACGGTTTTTACACCGATTTTCTTGCCTGACCGCAGGCGCTGCCCCATCATTACCCACTCAGTCAGCGTGAAGAGCAGGAAGCAATGGAGAGTCCGAACTCACCGGTTAAGGCCGGAAAAATACTTGATACTTTGGGGGCGATGCAGAGCAGTCTGACCCGCGTTGGGCAGCGCATTGCCAACTACATCATGACTTCACCCCATAAGGTGACGCAGCTTTCCATCGCCGATCTTTCACATGAGATCAACGCCGGCGAAGCGTCGGTGATCCGTTTCTGCCGCCTACTGGGCTATAAGGGCTTTCAGAATTTCAAAATGGAGCTGGCCATTGAGCTGGCGATGGTCGACAGCGATGACAGCAGCACGCTGCTGGACGCGGAAGTGGTGGAAAACGATGACGCCCACACTATTGGTCTGAAGCTGCAAGGCGCGATTGCCAACGTGCTGTCCGAAACGCTGAATCTGCTGGATATGCGCCAGGTCGAACAGGTTGTCGATGCGCTGCACGCCTGCAACAGCGCCTATATTTTTGGCGTGGGCGCGTCCGGCGTTACCGCCGAAGATATGAAGCATAAGCTGATGCGTATCGGTATGCGCGTGGATGCGCTCACCAACAATCACTTTATGTACATGCAGGCGTCCCTGCTTAAACCGGGCGATGTCGCCGTCGGCATCAGCCACTCAGGCCACTCCCCGGAAACCACCCATGCGCTGCACCTTGCCAAAGAAGCGGGCGCGACCACCGTCGCGCTGACCCATAACCTGGGCTCTCCGCTGAGCAAAGTCGCTGATTTCACGCTGATTAATGGTAATCGACAGGGGCGTCTGCAGGGTGACTCCATCGGAACCAAGACCGCGCAGCTATTCGTGCTGGATCTCATCTACACCCTGCTGGTGCAGAAAGATCCGGAACAGGCGAAGGCCAATAAACTGCGCACCATGGACGCCTTAACGGTTCCTCGTCAGGCCTAATTTAGTGCGGCCGATCACACTCTGATACTCTCGTTTTTCCCTATGGGTATCATTTGTCCGCAAAGTGGAGTTATGCTTCATTTTAACTTTTAGTTAAGAAGAAAAACACCACTTGAGGTTTACATGGAAAAGCTAACAGGTCTTATCGCTGCGCCGCACACCCCTTTCGACGGCCACGGTGAAGTGAACTATCCGGTCATTGACCAGATTGCCGAGCATCTTATTGGCCAGGGCGTGAAGGGCGTGTATGTTCTTGGCACCACCGGCGAGGGCATCCACTGCTCCGTTGCTGAACGTAAAAAGATCGCCGAGCGCTGGGTCGCGGCCAGCCACGGCAAGCTCAGCATTACGCTCCATACTGGCGCGCTGAGCATCGCCGACTCGCTGGAGCTGAGCCGTCACGCGGAGACGTTAGATATTTTCGCCACCTCGGTGATTGGCCCCTGCTTCTTTAAACCTTCCAGCGTCGACGATCTGGTCGAATATTGCCGACTCAACGCCGCAGCCGCGCCGTCGAAGGGGTTCTACTACTACCATTCGGGCATGTCCGGGCTAAGCCTCGATATGGAACAGTTCCTGATTGCCGCAGCCGATAAAATCCCGAATCTGTCCGGTATGAAGTTTAACTCCAGCGACATGTACGAGTTCCAGCGTTGTCTGCGCGTTAACAACGGCCAGTTCGATATCCCCTTCGGCGTGGACGAATTTTTGCCGGCGGGGCTCGCCTGCGGAGCGATAGGTGCAGTAGGCAGTACCTACAACTACGCCGCGCCGCTCTATCTCCGTCTGATCGACAGCTTTAATCAGGGCAATCACCAGGACGTGGCGGCCTGTATGGACAAAGTGATCGCCATCATTCGCGTGCTGGTGCAGTACGGCGGCGTGGCGGCCGGGAAGTTGGCCATGCAGCTGCACGGTATCGACGTGGGCGACCCGCGCCGTCCGCTCCGCCCGATGACGGCGGAACAAAAGCAGGACGCGCTGGCAAAATTCCGTGCGGCGGAGTTTCTTTAACGGTTACGGTCATCGCCTGTGCGGAGGCCGTGCACGCTGAACCCTCACCCCGGCCCTCTCCCTGAAAGGGAGAGGGAGAAAACCCTGCATTAAGCCCACCAACTCTACCGTACAGTCCTCTCCCTTTCAGGAGAGGGCAAAACCCTGCATGAATCCCACCAATCGCACCGTACAGTCCCCTCCCCCTTTTGGGAGAGTGTTAGGGTGAGGGGCCGCACTCCGTCCCAGCACCTGAAACCGATTTCATTGCTGTACAAATACAAGACAGATCACACTTCTTTACATCTCACTTTGCATCCGGCTATGTGTTTCTATAAAAGAAACACTAACAACAATCCTATGACGCCTCTTACCTTTTAAACCTTAAAATGATGAGAACACCTCTATGTCAGAACAACCGATAACAAGATCTGCCGCCCGCTCGACCGGCCGGGTACGCTTCTTTGTGCTAGGCCTGGTGTTTATTAATATTATTATCAACTACATGGACCGAACGAACCTCTCGGTCGCGGCGACGCAGATGTCCGGCGAGCTGCAGTTTACCCCGCTCCAGATGGGGCTTATCTTCTCCGCGTTCGGCTGGATCTACGCCGCATTGCAGATCCCTGGCGGATTTCTGATCGACCGTCTCGGCTCTCGCCTGGTCTACGGCGTGGGGCTGTTTATCTGGTCGTTGATTACCGCGCTGCACGCTGTCGCCAGCAGCTTTGGCGCGCTGGTTGGCCTGCGTCTGGGCGTCGGCGCGTTTGAAGCCCCCGTGATGCCGTCAAACAACCGCGTGATCTCCAGCTGGTTCCCGGAGCAGGAACGCGCCACGGCGATCGGTATTTACTCTTCCGCCCAGTTTGTCGGCATGGCGCTGATGACGCCGGTGCTGTTTCACATCCAGGATCTCTTCGGCTGGCGCGGGCTGTTTCTGATTACCGGCGTAGCAGGGATGATTTGGGGCGTGTTGTGGTACTGCGTCTACCGCGATCCGCTGGATCACAAAACGGTATCGAAAGCCGAACTGGATCACCTGCGCGAAGGCGGCGCGGTCATGGAAAGCCGCGAGAACGCCGCTAAGCGTCCGTTCAGCTGGCAGGATCTGGGGCTGATGTTTAAAAGCCGTAAGCTGATTGGCATCTACTTTGGCCAGTTCACCATTTCGGCCACCTTCTGGTTCTTCCTGACCTGGTTCCCGACCTATCTGGTGCAATATCGCCATATGGACTTTATTAAATCCGGCTACGTCGCCTCCGTCCCTTACCTCGCGGCCTTCGTCGGCGTGCTGCTGGCGGGGTTTGTATCGGACCGTCTGATTCGTCGCGGCGTGTCTGCCAGCTTCGCCCGTAAAGCACCGGTCATTCTGGGGATGGCGCTGACGCTGTTTATCCTTGGCGCCAACTACACCGATGACCCCACGCTGATCATCCTGTTTATGTCCATCGCCTTCTTTGGCAACGGTCTGGCGACGATCACCTGGGTGTTTGTGACAGCCCTCGCGCCGCGTCATCTGATTGGTCTGGCGGGCGGCGTCTTCAACTTTACCGGCGCGCTCTCTTCGATCGTCGTACCGATCGCCATCGGCGCGCTGATCGACGGGCATAACTTCGCCCCAGCGCTCGGCTTTATCGCCGTACTGGCCTGTCTGGGGATCTGCTCTTATCTGTTCGTGGTCGGCAAGATTGACCTCGACAGCGACAAGGCTACGCCGTCAGTCGGTCGCAAAGCGTGATGAGTTCGGCCAGCCGCGCGGCGGTCTGTTCCGGGGTGGGGTCATACATCCCCGCAAAAGCCAGCGCCGCCTTGTGTGAACCGAACTGAATCGGCTGGGCGAGAGAGACTTCGCCGTCATCGTGCGGCCAGACCACGTGGCCCAGCTGGCGCTGCTGCTGAAGATAAGGCGCAATACGTGCGACCTCTTCTGCGCTAAAGCGCTGCGCCAGTACCTCGTCGTCTTCGGCGGCGAGCAGCGCAATACCGATGACCGACTCGCAGGCCGGCATCATATGAAAACCCGCCAGCGCCTGGCTGATATGGCTGCCGGGGCGGGAGTGGAAGATGTAGATAACCTGGTCCTCCCACAGGACGCCCATCGCCACCACGATATCTTTCGGGGCGTAGGTTTCCAGCAGCGGGAGGGCTTTTGAAAACAACGTTGAACCGCGGATCGCCTGTGCGGCCAGCGCGTGAATACCGGGCCCTGGCAGATAGCGACGCTGCTCGTCCTGGGCGGTTAAGCCGATGGCCGCCATGGTCATCAGCAGACGGTTCACGCGGGTGGGGTTAATGCCCATCAGCCGCGCCAGTTCGCGACAACCGATAGCCCGATCGCTGGACACCAGATACTGCAGGCAGCGAATACCGTCGATAAGGCTTTGATTAGGTTGAGACGACATAGCGGGATCCCGTTTTTTTAAAGACTATTATTTTATCGCCAGAAAGGCAGGAATTACAATTTATGCAAATTTTCCAGCAAACCCATGAACGTGATTTTCCCCACCAGACCCTGCGCGCCGATCTGCTGGTCGCCGGCGGCGGCCTGGCCGGGCTATGTGCCGCGCTCGCTGCCGCCCGCGACGGTTTGCAGGTCGTGCTGGTGCAGGACCGTCCGGTGCTTGGCGGCAACGCCTCCAGCGAAGTGCGCCTGTGGGCCAACGGCGCAACGTCGCACATGGGTAACAATAACCGCTGGTCGCGCGAAGGCGGCATTATGGGCGAGATTCTCGAAGAGAACCTGTGGCGCAATAAAGAAGGCAACCCGATGATGTTCGACCTGCTGCTGCTGGATTTAGCGCAGCGCGAAAAGAACCTCACTCTGCTGCTGAACACCGCCATTTACGCCGTTGAGCGTGAGGGCCAGCGCATTACCGAAGCCACCGGCTTTAACGCCGTCAATGAAACCTTCTATCACATTCAGGCCGCGCAGTTCTGCGACGCTACCGGCGACGGCGTGCTGGGCCATCTGGCGGGCGCAGAGTACCGCGTCGGCGCGGAAGACGCGGAAGAACTGGGCGAAAAAATGGCCCCCGGCGATAACTTCGGCCACAAGCTCGGCCACTCTATCTATTTCTACACCCGCAAAAGCAGCGGGCCGGTGAAGTTCGTGCCGCCCTCTTTCGCGTTGCAGGACATTGAAGCTATTCCGCGCTACAAGCGTCTGACCTCGACGCTGAACGGCTGCGATTTATGGTGGCTGGAATGGGGCGGACGTCTTGATACCATCCACGACAGCGAGCAGATCAAATGGGAGCTGTGGAAGATTGTCTGGGGCGTGTGGAACTACATTAAAAACTCCGGTGAATTCCCGGAAGCCGAGAACCTGACCATCGAGTGGGTCGGTTCGATTCCCGGCAAACGCGAGAGCCGCCGCTTTATCGGCGACCATCTGCTGTGCCAGCAGGACATCATCGAGCAGCGCGACCACTACGACGCGGTGGGCTACGGCGGCTGGTCTATCGACCTGCACCCGGCGGACGGCGTCTATAGCAAACATGACGGCTGCCGCCAGTTCCACAGCAAAGGCACCTACACGATTCCGTACCGCAGCCTCTACAGCCGCTCGCTGGATAACCTGTTCCTGACCGGCCGCCTGATTTCCGCCTCTCACGTCGCCTTCGGCAGCGCCCGCGTAATGTGTACCTGCGGTCTGCTGGGTGAAGTGGTGGGCCGCGCGGCCGCGCTCTGTCAGCAGCATCAGCTCAGCGCACCGCAGCTGGCGGAAGCCAAACACATCGACAAGCTACAGCAGCATCTCCAGCAAACCGGTTGTTACATTCCACGTCAGCATCTGCGCGACCCGGCGCGCGGCGCACGCGTGAGCGCCACCAGCGAACTGGCGCTGACCGCCCTTCCCGCCAGCGGCCGCTGGATGGCGCTGGAAGAACGCATGGCGCTGCTGCTGCCGGTCAAAGCCGGTGAATCGCTGCCGGCTCTGCGCTTTACCCTGCGCGCCGCCAGCGCACAGCCGGTGCACGTCAGCCTGTTGAGCAGCCAGAAGTCCGCCAACTATTGTGCCGATACCCTGCTCGACGAACGGACGTTAACGGTGCAGGAAGCCGGGGAATATCTCGTGGAGTTTGGCTGGCAGAGCGACGTTGACCGCTATCTGTTTATCGCCTTCGAGCGCAACAGCGAGGTGGAGATAGCGCTAAGCGACGTTGCGCTGCCGGGTATCATGACGGTATTCAACAGCCAGAACGCCCGCGTGGCCAAACACCCGCGTCAGGTGGTAGATGGGGATTACGGCGTCGAGGCGTTTGATTTCTGGGTGCCACGCCGTCGCCCGCACCAGGTCATGCCCGCGCTCCAGTTCGCCACGCCGCTGCGTTGCTACAACGTGCAGAACCTGCTGAACGGCCGCCTGCGCCCGGAACAGCAGATTAACGGCTGGGCGCCCGCGCTGGACGACGGCGCGCCGCGCCTGACCTGGCAGTGGGACACGCCGCAGACCGTGCAGTCTCTGACGCTGATGCTGGACAACGACTTTGATAACGCGATGGAAACCGTACAGATGGGCCACGCAGAGGCGGTCTCCCCGCATTGCACCACCCACTATCGGCTGTGGGCCGACGATGCGCTGATTGCCGAGGTGAGCGACAACCGTCACTCGGTATGCCAGCACACGCTGGAAACACCGCGCGCGGTATCGAAAATCACCCTTGAGCTGGTGAAATCGGCCGGCGGCGTGCCCGCCGTCTATTCACTTAACATCCAATAGCCCTGCCCCCAAACCGCACAAAACGGTTCCCTCTCCCGCTGGGAGAGGGTTAGGGTGAGAGAATGATTTACTCCTCGTTCAACAGCTGGCTTACCAGCGCAATATGCGTTTTAATCCCGACCGCCAGCG
>ERZ1026892.319-NODE-319-length-23094-cov-15.712444_pt1 | contig 23094 bp, 21 predicted proteins | sample MGYA00380176_ERZ1026892 | MGnify/ENA primary metagenome ERZ1026892 (study PRJEB33269, sample SAMEA4719812) | human gut metagenome | biome: human-associated habitat; feature: organic feature; material: feces | place: Cameroon | collected 2013-10 ... | reverse complement strand
CCGGCTTGCCGACGATACGCGCCGGGACACCTGCGGCGGTAGTGTGCGGCGGAACTGGCTGCAGGACCACTGAGCCCGCGCCAATCTTCGCGCCGCGACCCACTTCAATATTGCCGAGGATCTTCGCCCCGGCACCAATCATCACGCCTTCGCGGATTTTCGGGTGACGGTCGCCGCTGGTTTTCCCGGTACCGCCGAGGGTGACGGACTGGAGGATCGAGACGTCGTTTTCAATCACCGCCGTTTCCCCCACCACGATTCCGGTCGCGTGGTCGAGCATGATGCCGCGGCCAATTTTGGCCGCCGGGTGAATATCCACCTGGAAAGATACGGATACCTGATTTTGCAGGAAAATCGCCAATGCGCGACGCCCCTGCCCCCACAGCCAGTGGCCAATACGATAAGCCTGTAGAGCGTGGAAGCCCTTCAGGTACAGCAGCGGGGTTGAATATTTATCGACCGCCGGGTCACGCGTACGCACGGCCTGAATATCGCAGGCGGCGGAGGCGATCATTTCCGGGTCGGCGGCGTAGGCCTCTTCCACCACTTCGCGAATCGCGATAGCAGGCATAATCGGAGAAGCCAGCTTGTTGGCAAGCATGTAGCTTAAGGCACTGCCGAGGTTTTCGTGTTTGAGTAAGGTCGCATGATAAAAACTGGCGAGCATAGGCTCACAGTCCGCCAGAGCCCTGGCTTCCGCTTTAATATTGTTCCAGACAATTTCCAGTTCTTCACACGACATTGCTTACTCCAGACATATTGGAACGATCGGCAAGTCTGCGCTTGCCGATCGTCGGGATGACAAAGGTTTCCTGCGATTAATTGCCGCTATGCTCATCCTTGCGTGCACGACCTAATAAGGTCAATGCTGCCTCGCGCGCGTTTTTTCCGCAATATAATACCTGATAAATTTCCTCGGTTATTGGCATTTCGACACCTACACGGTGCGCCAACTCGCGGACTTCTTTGGTATTACGGTAACCTTCGACCACCTGGCCAATACTGTCCTGCGCTTCCTGAACCTGCGCCCCTTTGCCCAGCGCCATGCCGAAACGACGGTTGCGCGACTGGTTGTCGGTACAGGTCAGCACTAAATCACCAAGCCCCGCCATGCCCATAAAGGTCACCGGATCAGCGCCCAGCGCCACGCCCAGGCGCGACATTTCGGTCAGGCCACGGGTGATCAGCGCCGTACGCGCGTTGGCACCAAAGCCAATGCCGTCGGAGATGCCCGCGCCAATCGCAATCACGTTTTTCACCGCACCGCCCAGCTGGACGCCGATGAAATCCGGGTTGCTGTAGACGCGGAAGCTTTTGCCGCAGTGCAACAGCTGCTGCAAATCGTCGGCAAAGACCGGGTCCGTCGCCGCCAGCGAAATCGCCGTCGGCAAACCAGCCGCCAGCTCTTTGGCAAAGGTTGGGCCAGAAATCACCGCCAGCGGGATCTCGTCACCCAGCGCTTCGCGCGCCACATCCTGCAGCAGGCGGCCGGTTTCAGCCTCCAGCCCTTTCGTCGCCCATAAAAGGCGCGCATCGGGACGCAGCAGCGGTTTCATCTGACGCAGTACGTCGCCGAACACGTGACTTGGCACCACCACCAGAATATCGCGGCTGGCGGCCAGCGCGGTCGCTAAGTCGCTTTCCAGGTGGAGCGAATCCGGGAACGGAACGTCGGGAAGGAATGCCGCGTTGCAGCGATCGTGCTGTAGCGTCGCGACATGTTTGGGATCGTGGCCCCAGAGTACGACCTGGTGGCCGTTTCTTGCCACGGTGATGGCAAGAGCGGTGCCGTAAGAGCCGGCACCGATCACAGTCATTGAAGCATTAAGTGCGTTCATCAGGCATCCTGATGTTGTTCTGCACCTTCGCCAGCCTGCTGCTGCAGATAGTTCATGAACAGCGCATCAAAGTTAACTGGCGCAAGGTTCAGTTGCGGGAATGTACCGCGAGAAACCAGGCTGGTGATGCATTCACGCGCATACGGGAACAGGATGTTCGGGCAGTATGCACCCAGGCAATGAGCCATCTGAGTCCCTTCGATACCTTCGATGGAGAAGATACCCGCCTGCTGAGTTTCACACAGGAATGCGGTCTCTTCGCCCAGCGTCGCCGTTACGGTGACACGCAGCACCACTTCATACACACCTTCAGCCAGCTGGTTGGAAGCGGTATCAAGATCAAGTTTAACCTCTGGCTGCCAATCTTTCTGGAAAACATGCGGTGCATTCGGCGCTTCAAAGGAAACGTCTTTGGTATAGATGCGCTGAATCTGGAAAGCCATTTCTGCGTTGTTTTGTTCTGACATGTGTAAAAAACCCTTTCGTGTTGTCCTTAAAAAAAGCGGTACGCTTCACGCCTGCCTCTGCAGGCGTGAACGCGAAGCATTAGCGCAGCAGGGGATCAAGTCCACCACGCGCATCAAGCGCATACAAGTCGTCGCAGCCGCCAATGTGCTGTGCATCAATAAAAATCTGCGGAACCGTCGTGCGGCCGCTGCGCTGAATCATCTCTTCGCGCTTCTCAGCGTTACCGTCGATAGGCAGTTCCTCAAAGGCGACGCCTTTTTCAGACAGCAGCGCTTTTGCACGATGGCAATAAGGGCATGTTGCTTTGGTATAGATTTCAATCTTCGCCATGACAGCTCTCCTGACTTCACCCGATGAACGAGCAGGGAATTATTTGCCGCGAACCAGAGGCAGGTTTTCACCGCTCCAGCCAGCAATACCTTCTTTCAGTACGAATACTTTTTCAAAACCGGCTTTCAGCAGCGCGGTGGCGGAATCCGTCGCCTGCATACCCGTGCCGTCGGTCACAATCACCGGCTTGTCTTTGTGTTTTTCCAGCTCGCCGACGTTGTTGGCTTTGATTTCGTTCGGCAGCAGGTTCAGGGAACCGGCAATGTGGCCTTTACGGAAATCATCGCGCTGGCGCAGGTCAACGACAATCGCGTCTTCTTTGTTGATCAGGCGCGTCGCTTCGCCGCGGTTGATGACCTTAACTTTAGACATCAGCCCTTTAAAAGTGGTGAACAGCACGGCCGCCAGCAGCGCGATCCACGCGATGCTCAGGACAGGGTGACGACCTACAAATTGCATAATTTCTTGCATGGGGGGTAACAGCTCCCGACGTGTAATGTTTAAAAACCAGGGAAGGAGTATACCTGCGGCGTGGCGCAAATACAGCCAGCGCGCGCGATGTAATGCGTTTTCTGCGGAGTGCTACGGAAAAAAGGAGGAAAATGTGCGTTTTTCCTCGTGCATCTCCCCGCTTTCTTTGATCTCTCATTGTTATTTTATCGATTCAGCTGTAGTAAAATTACGCAAATTTTCTGTCTTTAGAGCATGAGGTTGTCGCAATGTCGGTTTCTAAAAAACCTATGGTACTGGTGATTCTGGATGGCTACGGCTACCGTGAAGAGCATCAGGATAACGCTATCTACAGCGCTAAAACGCCGGTAATGGACGCGCTGTGGGCAAAACGTCCGCATACCCTGATCCACGCCTCTGGCCTGGAAGTGGGTCTGCCAGACGGTCAGATGGGTAACTCCGAAGTCGGTCACGTTAACCTGGGCGCGGGTCGTATCGTGTATCAGGATCTGACCCGTCTTGACGTAGAAATTAAAGATCGTCAGTTCTTCGCTAACCCGGTGCTGTGCGGTGCGGTAGACAAAGCGGTGGCTGCGGGTAAAGCGGTACACATCATGGGTCTGCTGTCCGCCGGTGGCGTTCACAGCCATGAAGATCACATCATGGCGATGGTAGAACTGGCCGCTGAACGTGGCGCAGAAAAAATCTACCTGCACGCGTTCCTCGACGGTCGCGACACCCCGCCGCGTAGCGCCAACGGTTCCCTGCAGAAATTTGAAGAGAAATTTGCCGCGCTGGGCAAAGGCCGCGTAGCCTCCATCATTGGCCGTTACTATGCAATGGACCGTGACAACCGTTGGGATCGCGTTGAACAAGCTTACAACCTGCTGGTTGAAGCCAAAGGCGAATTCCAGGCTGACACCGCGGTTGCCGCGCTGGAAGCTGCCTACGCTCGCGATGAAAACGACGAATTCGTGAAAGCCACCGTTATCCGTGCCGCCGGCCAGGCCGATGCGGCAATGGAAGACGGCGACGCGCTGGTCTTCATGAACTTCCGTGCTGACCGCGCGCGTGAAATCACCCGTGCTTTCGTTAACGCTGACTTCGACGGCTTCAAGCGCCACAAAGAAGTGAAGCTGGGCGATTTCATCATGCTGACTGAATATGCGGCAGACATCAAAGCACCGTGCGCCTACCCACCAGCGTCTCTGGAAAATACCTTTGGCGAGTGGATGGCAAACCATGACAAAACCCAGCTGCGCATCTCCGAAACCGAGAAATACGCGCACGTGACCTTCTTCTTCAACGGCGGCGTTGAAGAGCCGTTCAAAGGCGAAGATCGCATCCTGATCAACTCCCCGAAAGTGGCCACCTACGACCTGCAGCCGGAAATGAGCTCTGCCGAGCTGACCGAGAAGCTGGTTGCGGCCATCGAAAGCGGCAAGTACGACACCATCATCTGTAACTATCCGAACGGCGATATGGTTGGCCATACCGGCGTCATGGAAGCCGCAGTGAAGGCCGTTGAAGCGCTGGATCACTGCCTGGATGAAGTCACTCATGCGGTCGAGAAAGTGGGCGGCCAACTGCTGGTCACCGCTGACCACGGCAACGCCGAGCAGATGCGTGATCCGGCTACCGGCCAGGCGCACACTGCCCACACCAGCCTGCCGGTTCCGCTGATTTATGTTGGTGACAAAACCGTCAAAGCGTTGGAAGGCGGCAAGCTCTCCGACATCGCGCCGACCATGCTGGCGCTGATGGGGATGGAAATCCCGCAACAGATGACTGGTAAGCCGCTGTTCATCGTGGAATAATCCTTCCCCATGAGGGGAAAGGCGATCTATTCCATTAAATGGGCCGAAGCGACGCTTCGGTCTACGTTTTACGCCAGCGTGCTCAGCGCTGGCGTATTGCTGTGCGCCACGCCCGCCCACGCGGACGACCGCTCACAGCTCCAGTCTATTCAGGCCGATATCGCCGCCAAAGAGCGCGCGGTACGCCAACAACAGCAACAACGCGCCACCCTTCTCGCCCAGCTTAAAGCGCAGGAACAGGCCATCGCCGCCGCCGCGCGTCAGCTACGTGAAACGCAAAACTCGCTGGCGCAGCTCAATGCGCAAATCGCCGAGATGAACGCCAACATTGCGAAGCTGGAAAAACAGCGCGCGATGCAGGAGCGCAACCTCGCCGCACAGCTTGATGCCGCGTTCCGTCAGGGTGAACATACCGGTATTCAGCTGATTCTCAGCGGTGAAGAGAGCCAGCGTGGGCAGCGTCTACAGGCCTATTTCGGCTACCTGAACCAGGCGCGGCAGGAAACCATCGCCGCGCTCAAGCAAACCCGCGAAGACGTGGCGGCGCAAAAAACCGAGCTGGAAGAGAAACAGAGCGAACAGCAAACGCTGCTGTACGAGCAGAAGGCCCAGCAGGCCAAACTCGAAGCGGCGCGTAACGAGCGCCAGAAAACGATTTCCGGGCTGGAATCCTCCATTCAGCAGGGCCAGCAACAGCTTGGCGAGCTACGGGCGAACGAATCCCGCCTGCGCAATAGCATTGCGCGTGCCGAAGCGGCAGCAAAAGCCCGCGCCGAGCGCGAAGCCAAAGAGGCCGAGGCGGTACGTAACCGTCAGCAAGAGGCCACCCGCAAAGGCACTACCTACAAACCTTCCGAAAGTGAACGCTCACTCATGGCACGAACCGGCGGTCTGGGCGCCCCTCGCGGTCAGGCCTACTGGCCGGTTCGCGGCACGACGCTACATCGCTATGGCGAACAGCTACAAGGTGAGCTACGTTGGAAGGGGATGGTCATCAGCGCATCGGAAGGCACCGAAGTCAAAGCTATTGCCGATGGGCGCGTCATCCTTGCCGACTGGCTACAGGGCTATGGCCTTGTTGTGGTGGTCGAGCACGGTAAAGGCGATATGAGCCTCTACGGGTATAACCAGAGCGCGCTGGTCAGCGTCGGCACACAGGTCCGCGCCGGGCAGCCGATCGCCCTGGTGGGCAACAGCGGCGGACAGGGTCGACCGTCGCTCTATTTCGAAATTCGCCGCCAGGGTCAGGCGGTCAATCCACTGCCGTGGTTGGGAAGATAAGTTTTGCTTCAATTTCGTCGAGTCGTACTTCTTAGTGCGCTGGCATTCGCCGCGCCGAGCTATGCCGGTAAGCTCTCTATCGTTATCGATGACTTTGGTTATCGTCCGCAGCAGGAAAATCAGGTGCTGGCGATGCCGTCCACCATTTCCGTTGCGGTACTCCCTAACGCCCCTCATGCGCGTGAAATGGCCACTAAGGCCCACAACGCCGGGCATGAAGTGTTGATTCACCTGCCGATGGCGCCGCTCAGCAAGCAGCCGCTGGAAAAAGACACCCTGCGCCCGGACATGAGCAGCGATGAGATCGAACGGATTATTCGCGAAGCGGTCGATAAAGTGCCCTACGCCGTGGGTCTGAACAACCACATGGGCAGTGCAATGACCTCCAGTCTGTTTGGCATGCAGAAAGTGATGCAGACCCTCAGCCGCTATAATCTCTACTTCCTCGACAGCATGACCATCGGCAATAGCCAGGCCATGCGGGCCGCTAACGGTACCGGAGTGAAGGTCATTAAGCGCCGGGTGTTCCTCGACGATACCCAGAACGAAGCGGATATTCGTCGCCAGTTTAATCGCGCAGTCGACCTCGCGCGCCGCAACGGTTCGGCAATCGCTATTGGTCACCCGCATCCGGCCACCGTGCGCGTATTGCAGCAAATGGTCTACAACCTGCCGTCAGATATTACTCTGGTGCGCCCGAGCAGCCTGCTCAACGAGCCGCAGATTGACACCTCAACCCCGAATCGTGGCATGCCGCCTTCCCTTCAACCGACGGAGCCGCGTAATCCGTTCCGCGGCGTGAGGCTCTGCAAGCCGAAGAAACCGCTGGAGCCGGTCTATGCCAGCCGCTTCTTCAACGTGTTAAGCGAGAGCATCACCCACAGCACGCTGGTGCAGTATATGCAGCTGCAGTGGCAAGGGTGGCAGAGCAGTTAGTCTTTCAGATCCAGCGTGAGATGGGCCAGACGTCGCGGCGTGAGTGATTTATCGCGCCACTTGTTAAAACGAATAGCCCACAGCATCACCTGATACGCCAGCTTCACGCTGCAAATGTTACTCACCATCCGTTTGAACATGCCGGAGACTTCCGCTTCGGCAATCATCCGCTCGCGAATCTTCTGGTCTGGCTCTTTACGAATGCAGTGGCAGACGCGCAACGCTTCGTAAATAACCTGCTGTTTAAACTCCGGATAAATCGGAATCCGCCCGGCATAGTCGTGGTTCATCTTGTCGAGCAGGCGGGTAATTTTGATGTAATGGCGCTGGTAGGCGAGGTTCTTGAGGCCGGTGCGCGGCAGGCGGCTAACGGATGCGCCATGCAGGAAATATTTATACAGCGGTACTTCAGTGTAACGCGCGCGTTTGGCGTTAAACATAAATTCGGTCGACCAGATAATATCCTGGTGGTGCAGGCCGGGAATAAAGCTCAGCCCCGCGTCGCGGATAGTCTGGTGGCGATAGACGCCCATCCATACTACGTGACGCCAGCGGCGGCTCGCCAGCCCTTTGCGCAGCCAGTCCGGCCCGGTCATCACCTCGGTAGAACGAATACGTTCTGGCGGAATAGAGGCCCAGGTCTTACCCGTCTCGGCGATACACCAGTCGGCGTTACACTGCGCGACGTCCAGGTTGTCCTTCAGCGCCATGGTCATCAGCGTTTCGTACATCTGCGGGTAGGCGATATCGTCACCGTCGACATAAGCGATGTACTCCCCTTTTGCCACTTCCATTCCGGTATTACGCGCCGCCGAGACGCCCGCATTACGCTGGTGTAACAGATGAACGTGCGGGAAGCGGTCCACGTAAGATTGCGCCAATTCCGCCGAATTATCCGTCGAACCATCGTTCACAATGATGATCTCGATATTCTTCCAGGTTTGCGCAATCAGCGAATCCATACAGGCGATGAACGGCTCACCCGTGTTGTAAAGCGGCATGATGACGCTCAGGAGACCGGGGGTGTAGGTCATATAAAATCCTGCCAAACAGTGTAATTAACGGCAATTTTTAACATAGATAGCCGTACAAGGTCAGCGAAAGTTGTTGCTGCCTGTTATCCGAGCGGGCAAAAAAATCCCCGGATATTTAACGCTAATAAATACCCGGGGACAACTGAGATGAAGACGATTAATCCCAGCTCAGTACCACTTTACCGGATTGGCCGGAACGCATCGCATCAAAGCCTTTCTGGAAATCATCGATGCCGAAGCGGTGGGTGATAATCGGCGACAGATCGAGGCCAGACTGGATCAATGCCGCCATCTTGTACCAGGTTTCGAACATTTCACGACCGTAGATACCTTTAATAAACAGACCCTTAAAGATAACCTTGGTCCAGTCGATGGACATATCTGACGGTGGAATACCCAGCATCGCGATACGCCCGCCGTGGTTCATGGTGTCGAGCATAGAACGGAATGCCGGCGGCGCGCCGGACATCTCCAGACCGACGTCAAAGCCTTCGGTCATACCCAGCTCAGCCATCACATCGTTGAGGTTCTCTTTGGCGACGTTGACCGCGCGGGTGACGCCCATCTTGCGCGCCAGTTCCAGGCGATATTCGTTCACGTCAGTAATCACCACGTTACGCGCGCCAACGTGCTTAGCAACCGCAGCCGCCATCACGCCAATCGGGCCCGCGCCGGAGACCAGCACATCCTCACCCACCAGGTCGAAGGAGAGCGCCGTGTGCACCGCATTACCGAACGGGTCAAAAATAGAGGCCAGATCGTCGGAGATATTGTCCGGGATTTTGAAGGCGTTAAACGCCGGGATCACCAGATATTCAGCGAAGCAGCCCGGGCGGTTTACGCCCACACCGATGGTATTGCGGCACAGGTGCGTACGACCGGCGCGGCAGTTACGGCAGTGGCCACAGGTGATGTGACCTTCACCGGACACGCGGTCACCGACCTTAAAGCCACGCACTTCCTGGCCGATACCGACCACTTCACCCACATATTCATGACCCACAACCATCGGTACCGGGATCGTCTTCTGCGACCATTCGTCCCAGTTATAGATATGCACGTCGGTGCCGCAAATCGCGGTTTTGCGAATTTTAATCAGCAGATCGTTGTGGCCGAGTTCCGGTTCCGGAACGTCGGTCATCCAGATCCCTTCTTCCGCTTTCAGTTTAGATAACGCTTTCATCTGACACCCTCAGGCAATCACGCCCAGTTGTTTACCGATGCGGGTAAAGGCTTCCACCGCACGTTCAATTTGTGCCGTCGTATGCGCCGCTGACATCTGAGTGCGGATACGCGCCTGGCCTTTTGGTACCACCGGGAAGAAGAATCCGGTGACGTAAATTCCTTCTTTTTGCAGCTCACGCGCGAAGTTCTGCGCCACCACCGCATCGCCCAGCATTACCGGGATAATCGCGTGGTCCGCGCCCGCAAGCGTAAAACCGGCGGCGGTCATTTTTTCACGGAACAGACGGGCGTTAGCCCACAGCTGGTCACGCAGCTCAGCCCCGGACTCCACCATCTCCAGCACTTTAATCGACGCGGCAACGATAGCCGGTGCCAGGGAGTTGGAGAACAGATACGGACGTGAACGCTGACGCAGCCACTCCACGACTTCTTTACGCGCCGCGGTATAGCCGCCGGACGCGCCGCCAAGCGCTTTGCCCAGCGTGCCGGTGATGATGTCGACACGGCCCATCACATCACAGTATTCATGGGAGCCACGGCCATTTTCGCCAACGAAGCCGACCGCGTGGGAATCATCAACCATCACCAGCGCATCGTATTTGTCCGCCAGGTCGCAGACGCCTTTCAGGTTGGCAATCACACCGTCCATCGAGAACACGCCGTCGGTGGCAATCAGCACGTGACGCGCGCCGGCTGCACGCGCTTCTTTCAGGCGCTCTTCCAGCTCAACCAAGTCGTTGTTGGCATAGCGGAAACGCTTCGCTTTACACAGGCGCACGCCGTCGATGATCGAGGCATGGTTCAGCGCGTCGGAGATGATGGCGTCTTCTGCGCCCAGCAGCGTTTCAAACAGGCCGCCGTTGGCATCGAAGCAGGAGGAATACAGAATGGCGTCTTCCATACCGAGGAAGTTTGCCAGCTTCTGCTCCAGCGCTTTGTGGCTATCCTGGGTGCCGCAGATGAAGCGCACCGACGCCATACCGAAACCATGGCTGTCCATACCGGCTTTCGCGGCATTGATCAGCTCAGGGTGGTTGGCCAGGCCAAGGTAGTTGTTGGCGCAGAAGTTAATAACGTGGCTGCCGTCGCCCACGGTGATATCCGCTTGCTGGGCGGAGGTGATGATACGTTCTTCTTTAAACAACCCTTCCGCACGAGCGGTGTCGAGGTCCTGAGTTAACTGTTTGTAAAAATCACCACGCATTGCAACTCTCCAGATTCGGTAAAATTTGGCACATATTACCCAAAGCTATACGCTGATACGAGATGATGCATGTCTGAATGAATTATTTGCAGCATAAATCACGCGTCCCACATCCAGCCGAACGGTGAAAGGCTGAAGGCGGGCTAATGTGATGGTATGATTAGAAGCATTCGTGCCCGGGATACGCCCTGGCCCACCAATATCAAAGGTTACAGTTATGATTATCGTTACCGGCGGCGCTGGCTTCATTGGCAGCAACATCGTGAAAGCGCTGAATGACAAAGGCATTACCGATATTCTGGTCGTCGACAACCTGAAAGACGGCACCAAGTTCGTAAACCTGGTTGACCTGGACATCACCGACTACATGGATAAAGAAGATTTTCTGATCCAGATTATGGCCGGTGAAGAATTTGGCGACATTGAAGCCGTGTTCCACGAAGGCGCTTGCTCCTCCACTACCGAGTGGGACGGTAAGTATGTGATGGATAACAACTATCAGTACTCCAAAGAGCTGCTGCACTACTGCCTTGAGCGTGAGATTCCGTTCCTGTACGCCTCTTCCGCAGCCACCTACGGCGGCCGCACCAGCGACTTCATTGAGTCCCGCGAGTTTGAAAAACCGCTGAATGTATACGGTTACTCTAAATTCCTGTTTGACGAGTACGTACGCCGCATCATGCCGGAAGCGAACTCGCCGATCGTTGGCTTCCGCTACTTTAACGTCTACGGCCCACGCGAAGGCCACAAGGGCAGCATGGCGAGCGTTGCCTTCCACCTGAACACCCAGTTGAACAACGGCGAAAGCCCGAAACTGTTTGAAGGCAGCGATGGCTTCAAGCGCGACTTCGTTTACGTCGGCGACGTGGCGGCGGTAAACCTGTGGTTCTGGGAAAACGGCAAATCCGGTATCTTCAACCTCGGTACCGGCCGTGCGGAATCCTTCCAGGCAGTGGCAGACGCCACCCTGGCGTACCACAAGAAAGGCAGCATTGAATACATCCCGTTCCCGGACAAGCTGAAAGGCCGCTACCAGGCATTCACGCAGGCCGATCTGACCAATCTGCGCGCTGCCGGCTACGATAAGCCGTTCAAGACCGTCGCCGAAGGCGTAACGGAATACATGGCCTGGTTGAACCGCGACGCGTAAGAAGTCAGCATGAAAATACTGGTGATCGGCCCGTCATGGGTGGGCGACATGATGATGTCGCAAAGTCTCTATCGCACGCTCAAGGCGCGCTATCCCCAGGCGATAATCGACGTGATGGCACCTGCATGGTGCCGTCCGCTGTTATCGCGGATGCCGGAAGTCAATGAAGCGATTGCCATGCCGCTCGGGCATGGCGCGCTGGAAATTGGCGAACGGCGCAAACTCGGTCATAGCCTGCGCGAGCGGCGCTATGACCGCGCTTATGTCCTGCCTAATTCCTTTAAATCCGCGTTGGTGCCCTTCTTTGCGGGTATCCCACTGCGTACCGGGTGGCGCGGCGAGATGCGTTACGGTCTGCTGAATGATGCGCGAGTGCTGGATAAAGCGGCCTGGCCACTGATGGTCGAACGCTACGTGGCGCTGGCCTACGATAAAGGCGTGATGCGCTGTGCAAAAGACCTGCCGCAGCCGCTGCTGTGGCCGCAGTTGCAGGTGAACGAAGGCGAGAAATCGCTGGCCTGTAACGCGTTTTCACTCTCCAGCGACCGCCCGATGATCGGCTTTTGCCCAGGCGCGGAGTTTGGTCCGGCAAAACGCTGGCCACACTACCACTACGCCACACTCGCGAAACAACTGATCGACCAGGGTAACCAGATTGTTCTTTTCGGTTCTGCAAAGGACAACGAGGCAGGCAATGAAATTATCGCCGCCCTCAGCGACGAGCAAAAAGGCTGGTGCCGCAACCTGGCCGGGGAAACCCAGCTGGAGCAGGCGGTGGTGCTGATTGCCGCCTGTAAGGCGATCGTCACCAACGATTCCGGCCTGATGCACGTGGCTGCCGCGCTAAATCGCCCGCTGGTAGCACTCTACGGGCCAAGCAGCCCGGACTTCACGCCGCCGCTGTCAAACAAAGCGCGCGTGATTCGATTGATTACCGGCTACCACAAGGTACGTAAAGGCGACTCCGCACAGGGCTACCATCAGAGTCTGATCGATATCACCCCGGCGCGCGTCCTGGAAGAGCTCAACGCGCTGCTGTCGAGCGAGGAAGCCTGACGCATGCGAGTGTTGATCGTCAAAACCTCTTCAATGGGCGACGTCCTGCACACGCTGCCGGCATTAACCGATGCGATGCGTGCCATCCCCGATATTCGCTTTGACTGGGTCGTGGAAGAGAGTTTCGCACAAATTCCTTCATGGCATGAAGCGGTAGACCGCGTGATTCCGGTGGCCATCCGCCGCTGGCGCAAAGCGTGGTTCTCCGCTCCTATCAAAGCTGAACGTAAAGCCTTTCGCGATGCCGTTCAGGCGGTGAAATATGATGCGATCGTTGATGCCCAAGGGCTGGTAAAAAGTGCCGCGTTGGTCACCCGGCTGGCACATGGCGTCAAGCATGGCATGGACTGGAGTAGCGCCCGCGAACCGCTGGCCAGCCTGTTCTACAACCGTCGCCACCATATTCCTAAGCAGCAACACGCCGTAGAGCGCACCCGCGAGCTGTTTGCCAAAAGTCTCGGTTACACCAAACCCGATACGCAGGGCGACTACGCCATTGCCCAACATTTTCTGAGCGAACATACGCCTGCTGCAGCCCCCTACTGTGTCTTCCTGCATGCCACCACGCGCGACGATAAGCACTGGCCAGAGAGCCACTGGCGCGAGCTGATTGCTCAGTTAAAAGAGAGTGGGCTGCAGATCAAGCTCCCCTGGGGCGCCCCGCATGAAGAAGCCCGCGCGAAGCGTCTGGCTGAGGGATTTGATTACGTGGAAGTACTGCCGCGCCTGAGCCTGGAGAAAGTGGCACTCGTGCTGGCAGGGGCAGAGTTCGTTGTTTCAGTGGATACCGGATTGAGCCACTTAACCGCGGCGCTGGATCGCCCAAATATCACGCTATATGGGCCGACAGATCCAGGGTTGATTGGGGGATATGGAAGGAACCAGGTGGCGTGCTGTTCAGAATCAAAAGATTTAGCAACACTTGATGCACTCGCTGTGGTTAGCGAGCTGCGGAAGATTAAATCCTTGTAGTTTTAACTAAGGTATCTTGATGACTTTATCCAACTCTTTGAAGCAAAGGGAATATTGCTGGCAATCCATTTGGAACCGTGGATTAGTGTCACTGTTTATTATCATGTTTTTCTTCGATAATATTACGCGTTATAAGCATATTGTGGGCGGACTCATGCTGATAACCGCACTCTATTATGTGGCTAAAAAAAGAAGTGCGCTGTTACATATTTTTAAAAATAACCTGACCTATTCACTGCTGGTTTTTGTTGTTGTTTGTCTTTATGCTGTGGCCATCTCCATTGACCCGTCTTATAGCTTCGGCAAGTTCGCCAACACGATTCTTGAAAAGCTGTTGTTAACGACTTTGGTTATCCCTATTTTATTACATAATGAAAAAAAAGAAGATATCAGTAAGACGCTGATTTACTCCCTGATCGCCGGTATTTTACCGTTAGCCATTGTCGATGGTTGGCAATACTACCGTGAGTATCAGCAGGGGATTATGCCGTTCACCAATTTTAGTCATAAATACAAGTCAGATATCTTAATCTTTATGACGCCCGCATTTTTGCTGCTGTGGGATAACAAAACACCCAAAGCACGTATCGCATTTTTCGTTATCGCCTGCGTGATGGCCTTTATGATTGCCGGCACGCTGCAGCGCGGTACCTGGCTGTCGATCCTGGTCGCATCTGTGATTTGGTGTATCTGTAAACGGGAGTGGAAACTGCCGCTGTTTGCCGCCGTCGCGCTGGGAGCGGTACTCACATTAGGATTTATGAAAGACCATAGCGCACTGAAGCTGCTATTCCATAAAATGCAGCAGACTTCGAGCTCTGGCCGCTATGGCGGAGGTACTCAAGGATCCGCGGTCGATCTGATCATGGAAAACCCGATTAAGGGATACGGCTATGGCGAGAATATTTTCTACCGTGTCTACGATAGTCGGGTACAGGACTATCCTCAATGGGTATTCAAGAAATCTATTGGGCCGCACAACCTGACGCTGTCCATGTGGTACGCCGGAGGCCTGTTAGGGTTATTCGGGCTGTGGTATCTCTTGATTTCTTTTGTTGTGGATATTGTGAAGGGATATCGTCAAAGCGATGGTGTCATTAAAAATGCCTGGCTGCTGATTGGGCTTATTATGGCCGGAAACCTTTTTGTCCGTGGAGCCTTTGAAACCGTCAGCATAGAAAACCTGACAATGTTGCTCGGTATCGCGCTAGCATTAAAGGCTCGAAGCCAATCCAACTAAATAAAAAAGGCTGCATCATGCAGCCTTTTTTATTTCCCTCAGATTACACTTCCTGTGGCGTAATAAAAGGAACGACATCATAGCTAACGGCGGTATTGTCCGAAAGGTTGTAGACGTTAATATCAGGAACCTTTTCTCGCATAAAAGTATAGAACGGCAGGATTTTACCTAAATCCCGGCTCAGCTCTGATGCCTGCTTGTTGGTTTTCTCATCATAAAACCGAGCGCAATTGTCGACTAAATCCAGTCCGGAATGGATAATTTTCTTGTAATCTAAGCTGTATGCCACCTGCAGGGCGGCAAACGCCACGGTATGACATGAGCAATACCCGTGCGAGATGTCCAGACTGAAGCCAACCAACCGTTTCTTTTTTGACAACGGGACGTCTATTAGAATTTTTTCGTCAAACTTTGCCAGCAGGGTAAATTTTAACTTCTTGAAGAAGCCACCCTTTTCTCGCTGATACAGCGAGCGGATGATAAAACCGCTATTGTCGATAAAGCGCTTATCTTCTGCAGAGGCTTTATCGTACACCTCACCGTTAACGATCGTGTATTTGCTCTTCTTCACGAACTCGCGAAAATCATCATTACGCTGCAGTAAGAAGCGCGAATCGGTTAACACATAGATGAAAGGCTGAATATTGTTGTCCAGCAGATAGCGGGCAGAACCGTTGACGGAGATAACGTCTGATGCCATCAACAGATCCAGGGGAGTTTTCAGTGACGAAGGTCCTGAGAGGAAAATAATACTGTTTTCAGAGGTCTTGTGACGTTTGATTTCGTTAATGTCTTCGGTTGTGATGCTGTGCAATTTACCGCTCATAAGACTGTCACCAAAATATTATTACCCAAAGCCGATTATCTTCTTTACGCTACACTAGCGGGCCGACTTCACCAACCGCAAATAAAAGTAGTAAATGTAGTGCATGATGCCGGCAATCGGCTGGTTATTCTTAAAGTTATGCTTAGCGCAATAGCGGGCATAGTTGGCATTGCTCGGTTTTAGCAGCGATACCGCTTTCCATGGCGACACGTCTTTCGCCTTCAGGAAAGGCGTTGCGCTAGGGTAAGTCGCCCAGTTATGCCATGGCTTGGTTGGCCCCACGTAGTGGATAAGCACGGTACCGTCATTAATCGGGTTGGTAAATGAATCCTTCAGCTCATAGTTGAGGCTGAACTGCGTATTATATTTACCCGCGATAAAAGCGACTTTCCCTGCGAGAATGATGTTCAGAATATCCTGATCCATAAAGCTCAGTTTACGAGTCACATTCTTATCGGACAGCAGCGACATCGCTTTTCCTGAAACATATTCACCGGCCCATGCCGGGATATTCAACAACAGCACGCCAGAATTAAAATAGCCATTCTCAATAGCCGGGCATTCCAGGCTCTGGCTGCGTGACAGCCACCACTTTTTATCACGCTCCGGAACAACACCCGCTACGTTATCACCTAATGCCAGCGTCGGCAGCTCGTTTATACTCCCCTGGCACACAATGTCCGCATCCAGATAAAGTACGCGCGACTGCTGGCCAATGAAGTAGTCCCCGATAATAAAGCGGAAGTACATCGCCACAGACCAGTTCTTGGTCGTCGGGAAGGACTTCAAACGGTCACAGTTGACGATATGAATCTGAATACAGGTGTTATTATCTTTTGCAAGCTGCAAGAAATGCTGCTTCTCCGCCTCCGGAAGGGTGTCAATAAAGACGTGAAACACAAAATCCATATCGCGGTTGTGTAGCAAAACCGAGGCAATGGAGACTCCACAACCGAAGAGAAAGTTCTTATCAATACCGTAAGCGATATGGAACGGCAAACGGCCTTGCACCGCTTCACGCTCATCAAAGACAATCGTTTCTGTGATCATCTCTTCCGCATTTAAATACGAATATGCCATGCTCTGCCCCAAACGTTACAACGACTTTCTGAGCGTTCGCTCTTTGATTTTATTCGCTTTTTCTTCAGTCTTCGCCATCAGCGCCTGTTCCTGTTTCATCACGTCTCTAAGCGGCTGCGCAAAATAAATCTGCATAAAGCGAAAAACATCGCGCTGGGTTAGCCCGATATTCATCGATGAAAAATACAACCCAATCAGATCTTTATCGCGCCAGCGACGTGGAACACGATCGCGAATTTGCGCACGATGCAGGTCAATAACCGAAATCTTCAACGTTTCTTCTTCACCGCTAAACGGCAGATGCAGCAAGAAATGGCAGATATAGCAGTCGCGGTGGTTAATCCCGCTCAGGTGCATTTTGCGCACCATCGTCGCGACGCGTTTAATCAGCATACGTTTCACCACGGGCGTCGGTGGGTTTGTCACCCAGTCTGCACAGTAGTCTTCAAGGCTGATGGTTGGTGTGAGATCTTCGGTGATGATGAAGGATGTACGGGTTAACGGGTTCAGACCTTTCTCGCCGAAACCAACGCCGTGCATGGTATCAACACCCACGTCATGCAGGCGGTGGATCGCATTCCACTCGCGGTCAGCACCCAGCACCGGCATACGCAGTGAAATCAGGTTTTTGACGATCTCTTTGAGAGAGGTTCCACGGTGCCATTTCAGAAAATAGCTGTTGCCCGCCAGTTCGAAACGCAGTGTGCGACGCGTTTCCAGTTCCCGGAAGACTTCGCCCTGCAGATGCTTCACTTCTTCAAAAGCATCTTTTCCGCGCCACAACGTGGCCAGCGGTTCTTTCAGCTCAACCATCCAAATCACCTATTATGATGTCTGCCGCTTTCTCTGCCAGACTGTATAAGTCCTGTGTATCGGCGTAGTTGCGCGCATTTTCCGCCCACGCTGCGCGAAGCGCTGGCTGGGTTAACGCCTTAAGGAGAATCTCATTCAAGGCTTCTTGTCGGAAGGGTTCTTCAATCACCGTGCCGCAGTTGGCGTCCGCAATATAGTGTGCATAGCCGCACACGCTGGTGGTTAACACCGGCAGGCCGGCCGTCACCGCCTCCAGCAGCACGATGCCTGCCGCCTCCTGATAGGCCGGGTGCAGCAGTAAATCCGCCGCCGCCATCAGTTCCGCCACGTCATTGCGCCCGGAGAAAAAGTGGACGTTGCGTTGAATGCCGTATTTCTCAGCCAGCGCGGCGAATTTCCCCGGCTTATCCTGGCCTACGATAAACAGCTGCGTATTATGACGCAGGCTTTCCGGCAGTGAAGCTATCGCGGACAAAGTGCGATCCACGCCTTTGCGCGTAAAGTCGGATCCCACCTGCAGCAATACATTCTGCGATTCAGTCAAACCGTTCTTCTGTCGATAAACCTGACGGGCGTTCGGAATCTGCTGACTGTATTTTCTATCCGGATAAATCCCCGGCGGCAAAATATGAAAACGTTCAGGCTCGGTCTGATAGTGCTTCTGGAAATCCGCAATTTGCTTGTCCGTCAGCATCAGCAACTGCGTCGGCTTACCGTGTTCAAACGTGGCGCGCTCGAACGCCGCATAGTGGCGATAGCGTGAAGTCAGGCGATAAAAGAAGCCTTTCTCCTGCGCCACTTTCTCGGCGTAACACACGTCGGCGGCGTAATAGACATCCAGCCCAGGCATCTTATTAAAGCCCACGACCCTGGCGACCGGATGCTCGCGCAGGTGGTTTTGCACCCACGTATAATATTCCGCGTTGCGACCGTGGTTGGTATGGGATTTCACCGGAACCAGAATTAACTCAAAAGCATCGGGGCACTCCCCCTCCCAGACTTGCGTATAAACGCGCACCTGATGGCCGCGATCCGCAACGGTCTGAGCAATGCGCATAAAGTCGCGCTGCAGACCACCGAAGGGAAAGTACTTATACAGACAGAATGCAACGATCATCATGCTTCACCTGTTGCAGATTCGGCCTCGTGAACAGGCAGAATTTTGTCGATAGCTGCAATGACGTCCTCGGCCGGAATAACCGCAAGATACATTTCATTGCGGTTACGCTGCTCGCGCGGCGGCATCGGCCGATAGTCACCGGCCCAGAACTGAATCATATTGTCCGACCACGGGCGCCAGAAAATATGGTCCGTCGCACCAAATAGCGCAATCAGCGGCGTTTTGACCGCAGCCGCAATATGTCCCGGCGCGGAGTCGACGCCGATAAACAACGCGGCGTGGTCAATCAATGCCCCCAGTTCCGGGAAGCTAACTTTACCGGCCAGCGCCGTCACTGGCGGCTGCTGACAGCCTTGAGCAATCGCGTTCACGCAGGCCAGATCGTCCGCACCCGGCCCGGAAGTCAGCACCACCTCTATCCCGCGATCGTGCAGAGCATCAATCACCCGGGAGAATTTCTCGTTCTCCCAGCACTTAAATATCTGCCGCGCCGTCGGCTGGATCACCACGTAGCGCTCGCCAACGCCAGCTTTATCAAGCTCGGCGCGCACACGCTGCCAGCAGACTGGGTTATAGCTCATGGTCGTCTCAGCCACATGCGAATCAAGCCCCAGAGGGGCCAGCACCGAGAGGTTGCTCTCAACGACGTTACTGCCTGTCAGAGGTGCAAGATGTGTGAAACTGTTGCGCCAAAAGGCCGACTGCCGGTGCTGATAGTCCTGCGAGATACTCATTGGCGCGTTCAACAGGCGTACCAGCACCGCTGCCATCCACTGGTCTGCCATATTGATGACGAGATCGTATTGATTGGCGCGCAATACCCTAATGAGACTGACGAAATTGGTTATTTTCTCTGCCGTTTTGGCTTTTTTATTTTTAATACCATACAGCGCGTTGATTGCAGGATTCTCAGACAAAATAGGGATCGTGTCCTGGTACAGCAGGACATCAACCTTCGCCTCAGGATAATGGCGTTTCAGCGTGCTAATAACGGGAGTAGTGAGCAACATATCCCCGTGAAAACGCATTTTAATGACCAGAATTTTTCGAAATGGCTTTTCCACAAGCGACTCTTTGGTTGAGATTTTCCGGTAAAAGTAGGAAAAAAGCACGCTACCGCCCCAGGCTCAACAGCTACCTGATTACTGATATTGCACTTATTTTGATGCGCTAGTGTACCACTTCTTGAGCCGCAATCCGAACCGGATAGCTTTCGCGCAAATAAAGTTTTTTTCACTTATAAATCATTTAATTAAAATCATTACCCATGCCGTAACGCCGGCTTTGCCAGCCCCCAAATATCCATGGGTGTTAACCGCAATGAACAGTATAAAAAAGGGGGTTCGGCAGTGATATCCACGGCCAGCCCCTGCGCTGTGGATAATTTAGACCAAAAACAGCAAAAGTAATGGTAAAGCCTTAGCTAAATACTTAGAATCCACAGCACATTCATAACTCAGCTATTTATTATGCTTGAATTGCTTTACACCGCCCTTCTTTACCTTATCCAGCCTCTCATCTGGATACGGCTTTGGGTGCGCGGACGTAAGGCTCCGGCCTACCGAAAACGCTGGGGTGAACGCTACGGTTTTTATCGCCAGCCGCTGAAGCCCGGCGGAATCATGCTGCATTCGGTGTCCGTTGGCGAAACGCTGGCGGCGATCCCATTAGTTCGCGCGCTGCGTCATCGTTACCCCGATTTGCCGATTACTGTGACCACGATGACCCCAACCGGTTCCGAGCGTGTGCAGTCGGCGTTTGGCAAAGACGTTCAGCACGTCTATCTGCCGTATGATTTACCCGATGCCCTCAACCGTTTTCTCGATAAAATCGACCCTAAACTGGTGTTGATTATGGAAACGGAGCTGTGGCCGAACCTGATTGCCGCTCTGCATCGTCGCCATATTCCGCTGGTGATTGCCAACGCACGCTTGTCCGAGCGCTCAGCCGCCGGATACGCCAAACTGGGCTCATTCGTACGCACGCTGCTGCAGCGTATTACGCTGATTGCCGCGCAAAATGAAGAAGATGGCCAACGTTTTGTCGCGCTCGGTGCCAAAAATAATCAGGTAACCATTACCGGCAGCCTGAAGTTCGATATTTCCGTTACGCCACAGCTGGCTGCCAAAGCGGTCACGCTTCGTCGCCAATGGGCGCCGCGCCGCCCGGTATGGATAGCCACCAGCACCCACGAGGGCGAAGAGAGTATCGTTATTGCCGCCCACAAGGCGCTGCTACAACACTATCCAGACTTACTGCTGATTCTGGTGCCACGTCACCCGGAACGCTTCCAGGACGCTATCAACCTCACGCGTCAGGCTGGCTTGAGCTTTATCACCCGTTCCTCCGGTGAAGTCCCCTCCGCCACAACACAGGTGGTCATTGGCGACACCATGGGTGAGCTGATGCTGCTGTATGGCATTGCCGACCTGGCGTTTGTCGGCGGCTCGTTGGTTGAACGTGGTGGGCATAACCCGCTGGAAGCCGCAGCGCATGCTATTCCCGTACTGATGGGCCCGCACACCTTCAACTTCAAAGATATCTGCGCCCGTCTGGAACAGGCGAGCGGTCTTATCACCGTGACCGATGCCGCAAGCCTCGAAAAAGAGGTATCCTCACTGCTGGGCGATGCAGATTACCGTAGCTTCTACGGTCGACACGCCGTTGAGGTCTTGTATCAGAACCAGGGCGCGCTACAACGCCTGTTACAACTCCTGGAACCGTACCTGCCACCGAAAACGCATTGAGGATGATTATGCAAAAACGGGCGATTTATCCGGGCACTTTCGATCCCATCACCAACGGTCATCTTGATATCGTGACCCGCGCGGCCTGCATGTTCGATCAGGTCATCCTCGCTATTGCGGCCAGCCCAAGTAAAAAGCCGATGTTTGACCTGAGCGAGCGCGTAGCGCTGGCCCAGCAGGCAACGGCGCACCTTGGCAACGTGGAAGTGATGGGTTTTAGCGATCTGATGGCTAACTTCGCCCGTACCCAGCAGGCCAATATCCTGATTCGCGGCCTGCGCGCAGTGGCGGATTTCGAATATGAAATGCAGCTTGCGCATATGAACCGCCACCTGATGCCGGAGCTGGAAAGCGTCTTTCTGATGCCGTCGAAGGAGTGGTCGTTTATCTCATCATCGCTGGTAAAAGAGGTCGCACGTCATGATGGCGATGTGACCCATTTTCTACCCGTGAATGTGCATCAGGCACTGATGGAGAAGTTGAAGTAAGCCTCTGTGCGTTTCCCGGCGGCGCTAGCCTGGCCGGGCAACGTGGTTACTTCTGGCACTGCCGGCAATAAAATGTTGCTCTCTGTGCATGTTTGCTGGCGATAATCGGCGTCCCGCATACCCGACAGGCTTCCCCTTTCCGCCCGTACACCTGTAGCTCCTGCGCAAAGTAGCCCGGCTTGCCGTCGCTTTGCAGGAAATCTTTTAGCGTGGTTCCACCCTGCTCAATCGATCGTTGCAGCACCGCTTTGATCGCCGCAACCAGTCGTTCGCACTCTTCTGCCGATAGCGACGACGCCAGCCGATCCGGATGGATCCGCGCGGAAAACAGCGACTCGCTGGCATAGATATTGCCGACGCCCACCACCAGCTTATTATCCATCAGCCAGGGTTTAATCGCCGTTTTTTTCTTCGCACATCTCGCCTGCAGATAATCCGCGCTAAATTCCGCGCTCAACGGCTCAGGGCCGAGATGAGCAAGCACACTGTGTCCTTCCAGTACCGGCGTCCACAGCCAGGCACCAAAGCGCCTTGGGTCGGTGTAGCGCAGCACTTTACCGTTACTCATCACCAGGTCCACGTGATCGTGTTTTTCCGCCGGCAGTTCTTCCGCCAGAATGCGTAAACTTCCCGACATACCCAGATGGATGATGATCCAGCCGTCAGGCAGTTCAAGCAGCAGGTATTTGGCGCGTCGTTGGACGCTCAGCACCGGTTTGTCACTCAGACGGTAGATTTCATCAGAGACGGGCCAGCGTAGGCGTCCGTTGCGAATCACGGCGTACTGAATGGTAGCTCCGACCAGATGGGGTTCAATGCCGCGGCGGCTGGTTTCAACTTCGGGTAATTCAGGCATAACGTCTCCGGCTCGAATACTGATGTCTCTATTATGGGGACGCGCAGAAAATAAAAAACCCCGCCGAGGCGAGGTTTTTTGCTACATCGAAACTAAAATTATTTGATTTTAGCTTCTTTGTACAGAACGTGCTGACGGACAACTGGATCGAACTTTTTCAGTTCCAGTTTTTCCGGCTTAGTACGTTTGTTCTTCGTGGTGGT
>ERZ1026892.317-NODE-317-length-23170-cov-5.448756_pt1 | contig 23170 bp, 23 predicted proteins | sample MGYA00380176_ERZ1026892 | MGnify/ENA primary metagenome ERZ1026892 (study PRJEB33269, sample SAMEA4719812) | human gut metagenome | biome: human-associated habitat; feature: organic feature; material: feces | place: Cameroon | collected 2013-10 ... | reverse complement strand
GCAAGTTTTCTTGTTTTCGCATTTACTTTTTATTGCACATTGGTATTATACTATGAACGACAATAAAAATAGAAGAAGATATGGTTACACATGACAACTTAAGCAAAGAGCAGTTTGAAATCGCTGCAGGCAAGGTCGGAAAAAATATAATGTCTTACCTTCCAGAAATGATTTCCTTCAAAAAGCGTATTCAAGTAGAGGTGCTTGATATTGCTACCCGTAAGGAATTGGAGAACGTGCGTGATAGTATTTACACACAATCATTGGTAGATAAACTGGTCAACTTAGCAGCACGAATGTGTGGCAATAAAGCCGACTACACCTCTCTCTATTGTGCCGCTATGGCAGTGGGCACGATAATCAAAGAGTATGAATGGGGCTCGAAATGGATTACTCCTAATGGATTGTATGAATTAGCCAATCATATTGCAAATGAATAAATGAGAAGATTATGGACTATAAGACTTTAGAATTTACAGCACACATCTGTGGAACAGCAAAAGTACTGTCATTCGATGTGCCTGTTGATAATGGGGCTGCTATAACTAACAGATTCTGTCCTCAGGAATTACTGACAGGTGGAGCATTTGCAAATAATCCGGGACTTATTACAGCAATAAATGGAGAGTCATTAGACGAATTTATTAATGACTGCAATTTGCAGATATTCGCTATGGAAAGTTCCACTTTTTCTGATTCTAAAATGGATGCACACATGGGAGGCTTGATGACTGCAATAATGAGCCATCTGAAACGATGCGGTCGCCTTATATTTGGTGATTTACTGATTTATGTAGACTGTTTTAGCTACATTCTGTTTGCAGATGGATTTTCGGAAGAAGAAATCAAGTATACTTATCCTCGAATCACGAAGACAATCGTTGATTTTTATCCTGATTTTGTAAGAAACTCTGTTAATCTTGCACCATTGAGAGAGACGCCAATTTATCGGATACTCAGCAATCTTGCAAAAGGATAAATCTTATATGAACAATTAGCATCATTAGACTCCCGATTATAACGGGATTCTATTGTTGGTAGAACAAAAAATAAATAACATGAAAGCAATATTTTTAGTAAACGGAGTATACGTTTGTATTGATGATAATAGATCATATAAAGAAGAGGTAGAAGAGGTACAAACATTCATCGTTAAAGAAAATGGACGTTGTGTTCTGTTTGGAGGTAGAGTAGTTGTCAAAGGTGATAGGTATTATGGTGATTATTATTATACGTTGAGTATAGATGGCATAATGTTGTATAATTTAAAAACAGAATACGATTTCTCCATTGAAGCTATTACAGCTTATCTAAACCAAATGGAGCAACTTGGTGTCGATACTTTTCTTTGCAACTATAAAGAAGCAGTAAAATGCCTCAAGAATGAGGTTTCGTCATTAAGTTGTAAATTAGAGGCAGAGCTTCAAGTTTGTGAAGATAAAGAAAAAGAAAGCTTATTGAAGCGTTTACGCGACAAAATTGAAGATTTAATAGGATTGTTGTTTCTTTTGACTGTCAACATAAATGCTGGAATAGATAATCATACATACATTAACGCATACGACGAATGTGATAATATCATCAGTCAGTATATAATGGATTAAGCGATATGGACGATTTGAAAGAGTATATAGGACAAGCTGCTAATGAGCAATTGTTGTCCTCTCAAGCAAAACGCTTGCAAGAAAAGTTGGCATTGATAAAGGACAATGTAGAACCCTCGAAAAGAAGATGGTTTTGGGAGTTGTTGCAGAATGCGAGCGATTATAATAAGAGTGTTTCTGTACGTCTTATTGTGACTTCGGATAAGGTCGAGTTCTTGCATAATGGAGCACCTTTCAGCGTAAAGGATGTTCTAAATGTTATAGCACCTGATTCTGGCAAAGATGACGAAGAGAATGATGCAAATAAAGATAATATCGGAAAGTTTGGTACAGGCTTAGTTTCAACGCATATTCTCTCGTCTATAATGCAGGTTAAGGGCATATTTTGCAAAAGTGACGACAAACGACTCTTCGAGTTTGCTTTCTGCTTAAACAGACGGTGCTTTGAAAACAAGAAGGACTTAATAGACGAAATGGCAAAAGTAAGAAACGAGTTCACAATAACAGAACATCGTGAGCTTACCAATAGTGAAGGCTTTAATACTTCTTTTGCCTATATTTTGAACAATCCTTTGCCAAAGGTGCCTGCAATGAGTGCTGCAGATGTAGACTTGGATTATATATATGCGGTATTGCCATATACTTTGTGCTTTATGAACAAGGTACAGACGGTAGAGATTGAAGACAAGCGAAATGGTAGTCATTCATACTATATAAGCCGTAAAATGCAGACCGATAGCAATATTACATTTGAGATAAAGCGTGATGGTACGGTTTCTACAATGGAGTTTGCCTACTTTAAATACAAAGAGGTCGAGTCTGTATTCAGTTATGAGGATAATCGCATATTACCATTTCCAAAAAATATCGCAAAGATGTTTTGCGGACTTCCACTGATCGGTATGGAAGATATAGGTTTGCCCTTTATATTGAACAGTCAGAAATTTATGCCATCACAAGAGCGTAATGGTGTTGCAATATCGCCTTCATCAAATCCAGAGAATAGACAACTGTTTGTTGATTCTGTAGAATTGTATGATAGAATACTTGGCTATGTAGAGGCAAACAAGATGGATTGTGCATATAATTTGGCGAATATGAGCCGAAAGTATAATGGCGATCAAACATCAAATACACAGTTCGTAAATGTAGGTATTGTAAACTATGTAAACAAACTTTTGAATCATACTGTTGTTAGAAGTCAGAGTGGAGATTTTATCTCTTTCAGACAGACACGCTTGCCTTTTAAGGAGTCTAAGTTGGACGAGAAATTATATGAGTACGCTTCGTTCGTTGCAGACAAGATGCTTCCACAAGTTGCTGACTATAAAGCATGGTTTGAAGCTACGGATTTTACTTTGTTCAGTGAACAGAAATATACTTACAAGATGTTGGCTGAGAAGATTGAGCAAACTGGAAAAGTATCTGCTTTCGGCAAATCATCAAGCGTTGTAAATGAATGGCTAAAGAAATGCTTGGCATACATGAAGGAGTGCGACAAATATGTTTTCTCTGAAAGAAGATTGCTGCCTAACCAATTGGGAGAATTTCAGTTGTGTAGCAAGCTTTCTGTTGACAATCAACTCCCTAAAGAGTTGAAGGATATATATAATATGCTTTATGAGGCAGACTCGATGAAAATAGAGGTTGAATTACTCGATTCAAACTTTGACTTTTTGGATGTCGTGTCTCAAAGTTGCGATGTGGCACGCTTGTCAAGTCGGATTGATGATAAGGTGGCTAAGGTGTATAATAACAATAACAGCAATGTTTCCTCTATTACGTTGCCATTAAACAAATTGTACACATGGATGTCAGAGTCAGAATATTCCAAGGAGCAGCTGCAGGATTGGTATAAATGGTATTATCCCAAGAGAGCAGGACTGATTGTTGATATGTTGACCGAAACCCAGCGCGAACAGGCATTGGTAATTGCCCAAAGTGGAAAAATGGAGGCATTGGCTTCGTTGGCTTCAGCAAATCTTACTGAATATGAGTTAGCAATGCTGGTTGATAATATTGGTAAGTTGCCTATGGCTCTGAGTTATCTCTTGGACAATGTTGACGATTGTAGCTTTGCCAATCAGGAAGAAGGAGACTTTGGAGAAACTGTTGTCTATAAGGAGTTGATGAAACGTTATCCGAAACGCGAAGGATATAGTGTTGCATGGGCAAGCAGAGATGAGAATGAACCTCGCTACGACTTTGTTGTAAAGAAAAACAATGATGTTGTGTGCTATTGTGATGCCAAAACCACAAAGCGTGGTGTTGCAAATGCAGATTCAATACCATTCTTTATGAGACGTTCTCAATGGGAGTTCTTACAAACACTCAATGAAGATATCCCATATTACATCGCACGTGTTTTCTTAGGCGACGACAACGTTGTTAAGTTTGTTAGAATAATGGAGAAAGATTAGTGGCTTTGTGGGTATGGTACATTCTATCATACCCACAATGATTTTTATTATATTCTACCAAAGTTATTTTTTTCGTACATTTGCACAAAAAAATAAAGAATATGAAGAAAGTATTTAAAGTTATTGGAGCGTTGTTTTTGCTTGGACTTATTGCTATAGGCATTACATATTGGTATGCATGTACAAGTAATCCATGGAACGCAAAGAGGGCTGGGGATATTTGACTAATCCAATCGGTCACTGTTTATTCCTTAGCCTGCTTCTTCAGCCTCTGCTGCACCCAAAGGAAGGCGGGGATAAGGAAGAGGTCTGCCATGCACCAGGCTACTGGGTCTCCTAAGCAGACGCCGGTCCATGCCAGTGCGGGGACGAGCCAGAGGCTTACGCCGCAGCGGGCTATCATCTCCATTACGCCGCTGAGCATGGAGAGATTGCTGAAGCCGAGCCCCTGGATGGAATAGCGCAGGATGGTGAGCAAGCCGAGGGCAGGGTAGAAGTAGTTGGCGATGCGCATGAACTGTGCTGCGCGCCCCACCACTTCTGCCTCGCCGCTGTCAACGAAGAGACGCATCATCCAGTCGGCGAAGGGATGGATGAGGGCGAATGTGAAGACAAAATAGATGAGCATCAGCGTTATGGCGTCCTTTACGCCCTTGGTGACACGGTCCATGCGACGTGCTCCGAGGTTCTGCCCGCAGTAGGTGGCCATTGCCACTCCGATGTTCTCAAAGACGCAAGTGAAGAGATACTTTATTCGCATTGAGGCGGTGAAAGCTGCCACGCACGTGGTGCCGAGGGCGTTATTGGCACTCTGGAGCATGATGATGCCGATGCCGGTGATGGAGAACTGCAGTCCCATAGGCACACCGTTGTTGAGCAGGATGCTCGTGCGCTTGTTGTCGAAGCGTCGCTCGTCGCCCTTGGGTATGAGCAGCTGCATGTGCTTGCGGATATACCACAGGCATAATATTACGGAGAGTGCCTGCGACAGCCATGTGGCTATGCCGGCTCCTGCCACGCCAAGTCCGCAACCGAGGATTAGCACCACGTCGAGCAGTACATTCACCACTGCCGACGTAATAAGGAAGTAGAAAGGCTGGCGCGAATTGCCGAGGGCGCGTATCTTACCGGAGAAGAGATTGAATCCGAATGTCAGCGGTATGGCTGCGAACTGAAGCATAAGGAAGATGTAAGCATCGTGGAAGATGTCGGCGGGCGTGTTGACCATCTGCAGAATCCGACGGCAGAACATCAGCGAGAGTAGCGTCACCACCGCTGCCATAACCGCCGAAATGCGCACGGCATTGGCAACATAGAGGCGCATCTTGCTGTAGTCTTTCGCACCGAACGACTGCGCCACGGGGATGGCGAATCCTGCGCAGGCACCGTTGCAGAATCCCATAACGAGGAACATAATGGAGGATGAGGCGCCTACGGCTGCCAACGCTTCCACGCCGATCCATCGTCCCACGATGGCAGCGTCAATGACGAGATACATCTGCTGGAGGATGTAGCCCAATATCAACGGCAGAGCAAACTTGGTGATCTGTCGTAACGGCGAACCCACGGTCATGTCGCTTACTGAGGCAGTCTTGGCATGAGCAGCTGTCTGGTTCTGTTTTGTTTCTTCTGTTTCCATTTCGGTGCAAAGTTAGATATTTTGAAGGAAATAGAAAAAAAATTGATAGTCCACCTTAATTTTCAGCCTCCATAATTCTTATAATAGATAAAGCATGTCGGTAAAGGGCATGAATAATACGAAAGATAACAATATATTAACAACTAAAACAAGAAGAATTATGAAAAGAGTATTCAATCTTTTGGTGGTGGACGAGAGTGGCAGCATGGAGATTATCCGCAAGCAGGCATTGATGGGCATCAACGAGACGCTTGAGACAATCCGCAAGATAGAGAAGGCGCACAAGGACCTCGAACAGCGTGTGACGCTCATCACCTTCGACAGCACCCACAAGAAGCTGTTCTATGACAACGTGGCAGCTGCGGACGCTCGCAGTCTTGGCGCACGCGATTATTGTCCGGGTGGAGCAACGCCGCTCTATGACGCCATTGGTATGGGCATTGCGAAGATTAACGCCCAGGCAACGGAGGACGACAACGTCCTTGTGACCATCATCACGGACGGCGAGGAGAACTGCAGCGAGGAGTATAATCTTGGTATGATAAAGAATCTCATTGAGAAGCTGAAGAAGCAGGGATGGACATTCACCTTCATCGGCACTGACAACCTTGACGTGGAGGCAATGGCAACGGACATGGGCATAGACAATCACCTGATGTTCGAGGAAAACGAGGAGGGCACGAAGGAAATGTTCGCCCGTGAGAAAAAGTCGCGCATGCGCTATAGTGCTTGCGTGGCGTTGGGAGAAAGCATGCCGACGGGCGAATACTTCGACAAAGAGTAGAGAAGGGAGGTTAAAATGGAAGTTAATAGAAGTTAGGGCTTCGCCCGTAGTTAATAGAAGTTAGCGGACATATGTATAGTTTATTGTATTATAGACCGTTGTCCGTTAACTTCCTTCCATCAAAGATGGATTGACTTCTTCATAACTTCCAGTAACTTCCGTTTAGCCCAACTCTTGCTTTAATCCAGCTCCTTCCAGAAGCTTTCCGGCAGCCAGATGTTGCTGACATTGCAAGCTTCCTTGAAGAGCGGAGCGATGTCCTCGGGCTCGAAGCCGGCGATGCCGCAGCCGATTGGCGTTACGAGGAACGTCAGCTCAGGATGTTCCTTGGCGTAGGTGATAAAGTCGTCTACGTAGGGACGGATAGTTTCGGTGCCGCCCTGCATGGTTGGGATGGCATAGCTTCTGCCCTGCATGCCGACACCCTTACCCATTATGGCTCCGAAACGTCGATGAGCTACGCGGGCAGCGCCGCCGCCGTGCATTCCGGCAAGGTTGCTGCCAAATACAAACACTTCGTTTTCCTGTAAATCGTCAATCCAGTTGGGAGTGACACGTCCTTTCTTGATATCTTCCATATTTGTATGTGTAAAATTGCAATATTCGTACATAGCATGTCCGAGATTCGGAGCCGTGCATTTGGGAGCTTCGCATTCCATGGACAGTCCGTATTCGTTAGTCACGTAATAGCGCTTGAAGTATGGCACCACCACGTCGTGCATCATGCGGTTATAGCGTTCGGTGACAGCAGGTTGGCTGATGCCGAGCTGCTGAGCGATCTCCTTTCCCTTAAATCCCTCCACGAAGAGCATCTGGAGGATGATGGAGTTCTTGCTGTCGCGTCCGTAATAGATATGGCAGATCTCGTCGATGGTATTGCGGAAATCTCTTGCAAACACATCGTCCTGCACGTCGAAGTTGATGCGTGTGTTGCTCATCCGCTCCTCTAAGCTTTCCTTCCGTTGCTCCTTCTTCAGTCCCTTTAGCTTGTCGAGCACCAGGAAGCGGAACCCATTGACCATCCATGTCTTGAGCGACATCGAAGCCTTGCGGTCCTCCAGCTGACGGAAGTCATGCCGGCAGAGCGCGAGGTAATATTCATGGGCAAGCGAATAGAAGTCCATGCCGGGCTTGTACTGCAGATTATAACGTCTGTCGTATATGCAGTAAGCCACACGGCAGTAGCCGTAGAAGTATTCCTTGACAATATGTTCGTTGGCGTTGCGGAAACCTTCGAGAATCTCGTCGTCGGTAAGTTGCACAACATTCTTATCTGTTTTCTCCATAGTTGTTGTGGTTTCAGATTTTGTTTTGATGGCGTAAAGTTACGAACAATAAACTGTCGGGGCAAATATTCCGTCAGTTTTTCGGTATAGTGAAATATTATGCTTACCTTTGCTTTGCATTTATTATATAAATAGGTAAACATAAAAGAGACAATGCATACAAGAGAAGAAAAAATGAAGGCCTTCGGCAGGCTGCTGGACGTTCTGGACGAGTTGCGCGAGAAATGTCCGTGGGACCGAAAGCAGACCAATGAGTCGTTGCGCCCCAACACCATAGAAGAGACATACGAGCTGTGTGACGCCCTCATGAAGGACGACCAGCCCAATATCTGCAAGGAACTTGGCGACGTGCTGCTGCATGTATGCTTCTATGCTAAGATAGGACAGGAGAAGGAACAGTTCGACATAGCTGATGTCTGCAACAAGCTGGTGGACAAGCTCATCTTCCGTCATCCGCACGTCTATCATCCTTCGCAGGTGGGCGCTCCCGACCCGAAGCCGCTGCCTTACGGCGAGAAGCCGGAGGAGCAGGACACGTCGGAGGAGGTGAAGACGGCACAGCAGGTTATAGAGAACTGGGAACAGATAAAGCTGCGTGAGAAGGACGGCAACAAGCGCGTGCTCTCAGGTGTGCCTGACGCTCTGCCGGCGCTCATCAAGGCTTACCGCATACAGGACAAGGCACGCAACGTGGGCTTCGACTGGGAGGACAAGGGCGACGTATGGGGAAAGGTTCGTGAGGAACTTGGCGAGCTCGAGGCAGAGCTTAGACGTGAAGACCGCGAACGCTCAACGCAGGAGTTCGGCGACTTCCTCTTCTCGCTCATCAATGCCGGACGTCTGTATAAGATAAATCCCGACACGGCTCTTGAGAAGACAAATACGAAGTTTATCCGCCGATTCAACTACATCGAGGAGCACAGCATCCGCATGGGCAAGCCATTGAAGGACATGACGCTCGGCGAAATGGACGAACTTTGGAACGAGGCGAAGGCTCAGGAGAAAAAGGAAGATTAACGAATAACAAAAACATATTAGCTATGAATAAGTTCAGATTGTTTATGATGGCAGCCGCCGTGGTGTTCCTTGTCGGTTGTAACGCCAAGAAAGACAAGCCGCAGGCTGTTGTGGATGACGAAGAGATGGTGGCTGACTCTACAGTATACGGAGTTTGTGGCGAGGGTACGTCCATGCACTCGCTGGAACTCATAACCGATGCCGGCGACACCATCACGTATACCATACTGGATGCTGAGGCAGACTTGGACGGCGGACTGTCGTCTGGTCCGGTCACAACAGTGGTGGGTGGCATGATGAGCGGTGACAAAATGGCTGTGACAGGACATAAAGTGGAAGGCGAGATGCTTGCCGACCGTGTCATAAACGTCACCTCGCTGCTCGGTCACTGGACCAGTATCGACAAGAATTTCGAGATAGAGGAGGGCGGAACCGTACGTTCTAATGTCAAGGCGGAGACCAATCCGTGGACATCATGGAAAATCCTTAACGGACAGCTGCTCCTTAACAGAGACACATTCGCCATTGACAACCTTGGAGCCGACTCGCTTGCCATAGAGAACGCACGCGGCATCTTCCTCTTCAAGCGTCAGAAATAATCAATCTTATGGAACCATTTAAAGTTCATATCCTTGGATGCGGCAGCGCCTTGCCCACATTGCGTCACAATCCGTCGTCGCAGGTGGTGGAGATACGTGAGAAGCAGTTTATGATAGACTGTGGCGAGGGCACGCAGACTCAGATGCGCCGATCACGAGTGGGATTCAACAAGGTGATGGCGATATTCATCAGTCATATCCACGGCGACCATTGCTTTGGACTCATCGGCATGCTCTCGTCCTTCGGACTGCTCGGACGTACCATGCCCCTTTCCATCTATGGACCGAAGGAGCTTGGTCCCATCCTTGACACGCTTCTCGCCACTTTCTGCAACGACTTCGACTATGAGATACAGTTTCATGCTGTCGACACGACACGTCAGGAGGTGGTATACGAGGACCGCAGTCTGACCGTCGAGACCATACCGCTGAAGCATCGCCTCCCATGTGCCGGATATCTGTTCCGCGAGAAGCCGACATTGCCGCATATACGTCGCGACATGATCGACTTCTATCGTATACCGATATCGCAGATAAACAACATAAAGAACGGTGCTTCGTGGACCGACGAGGAGGGTAATGTAATACCAAACAGTCGCCTCACACGTCCAGCCGACCCACCACGCAGCTATGCCTATTGCAGCGACACGTGCTATCTGCCCGGTCTTGCCGACAGGCTGAAGGGCGTGACGTGCCTCTATCATGAGTCGACCTATGCCGATGAGGACGAGGACAAGGCGCAGAAGTATTTTCATTCCACGGCTCGACAGGCAGCTATGGTGGCACGGGATGCCGGCGTAGGACGCCTGTTGCTCGGTCACTACAGTTCGAAGTATAACACGGAAGACGTGCTCCTGCAGCAGGCTAAGGAGGTCTTTGCCGAATCTTCGCTAACAAGTGAGGGCATGGTGGTGACGCTGTAGGGAATGGTCAGCATGGAATAAACAAAAAGTAAGGAATAAAAAACTGAAAAGATTGTAATGGAAGATAACGTAAAAGAGAAAAATCAGCGTCTTCGTGTTACGCTCCTTGGTACGGGTACGTCGGGCGGCGTGCCTTCGTTGGGATGCCAGTGCGAGGTGTGTCGCAGCCAAGATCCGCGTGACAAGCGCTTGCGCTGTGTGGCTATGGTGGAGTCGGAGAGTGGCACGCGTGTGCTCATTGACTGCGGTCCGGACATCCGTCAGCAGCTTATGCCACTACCTTTCAAGCCCTTTGATGCCATTCTCCTAACGCACATCCATTATGATCATGTGGGTGGCATCGATGATCTGCGCCCCTTCTCCGTTTTTGGTCCGATACGTCTGTATGGCGACGCCAAGACTTGCAGTCATGTGCGCAACATTATGCCATACTGCTTCGGCGACCATCTCTATCCCGGTGTGCCAAAGCTGGAGCTTCACACCCTAACGCCTCATGCACCGTTATGCGTGGGCGACTTGCGGATAATGCCCATTGAGGTGATGCATGGCAAGATGCCTATACTCGGTTTCCGCATCGGAAGTTTCGCTTATATCACGGATATGAAGACCATCGGCGACGGCGAATTGCCATATCTGGAAGGAGTGGAGACGCTCGTTGTGAATGCCTTGCGCTTCGAGAAAGAACATCATTCTCATCAGCTCGTCGATGATGCTGTCCGTTTTGCGCGTCGCATAGGAGCCAGGCGCACCTATATAACGCATGTCTGTCATCACATCGGGCTTTACGAAGAGGCGTCAAAGCGAATGCCCGAAGGCGTAAGCTTGGCTTATGACGGAGAGGTGATAGAATGTTAGATGCTTACAATCGTAGGCATCTTTTGGGTGGGGAGTGTTATTTGCGCTTCTTTTTCTTTCCGAAGTTTCCGAAGAGGAAAGCACCTTCCTGGTATCTGCGGTATAGTTTCCAACCCAACAAAGCGCCGTCGAAGACACCGGTGCCAAGGCTTACCATTCGTGCCAGTTTCTGAGCACGGTTGCGTGGCTCCTCTTCTTCCTTGTGGAACAGGTCGTTCCACTTAGACGCTATCGTCTCTTCGTCTTTGTCAATCTTTTCGCGAAGCTGCTGTTTGTATGCCACGATATCGGAAAGAGAGCGGAACTCTCTCTTCGTCTTAGGGCTGGTGTCTGTATTCTGCATCTCTTATAAATTTGACTTGGAAGGATGAATGATTGTTCTTAAATGTGTTGTTACTCCTGCATAAGCAGGCTTGCCAGGAATCTGACAAGTGGTCTCTCTATCCATCTCTTTCTGAACACCACGAACAGCAAGAGCACTAAGAAATAGGCGCCAGCCACACATGCGAAAGCGGCTGCCATACCCATTATGGGTTGCAGCGCGTAAACAGTGGCAAACGACAGATAGATGAGCGCAAGAAACAATAGGATAAGCAACAGCCCCACCATGATGAAGGCTGTCAGCAAGCGCACTATCTTATCAATTACATCGAGCTTCATATACTTAGTACGAAGCCCGATGTAATGCCTTATGGCCTCAATAAGCTGCGCTATGGTCTCTATGTTTTTGTCTGTCGAGAACATTTAGCCAGTGAATGAGGGATGATGATTTATGCGTTGTCGCCGTCAGTTGCGTCCTGGATGTCGTCCACGAGATCTTCCATCTCCTTACGGCTGACCTTGATGTTGTGCTTCTTGCAGAAGTCGTCAACAGCGTCACCAATCTTAGTGCGTGTCTCGCTACCCTTTTCGGGCGCCAAAAGAATACCTAATGCTGTACCGGCGATAGCACCGCCGAGGAATGCTCCAATGTAACCTAATGCTTTCATGTTGTTAATGTTTTAAAGTTATAGTAATTAGCAAAGGTTCGTGCCTTTATTTTTTGTTAATTTGTATTTTATTTAATCTTTCGTCTTGTCAAATACCTATAATCATTGATTTAACAAACTTTATGTGGCGTTAGAGGTGATAATTATGATATATTTTGTAATTTCGCAACGTATTATAAATACATGTCAAGAACTAAATAAATATAAACCCAACAATAATCAAAACAGGAACAGGAATATGAAGAAAAGTATGGTATTGTGCGCAGGCATCTGCGCAGTGTTGGCTTTTGCAAGTTGCTCAGGCTCTAAGGAAAGCGCATATAAGAAGGCATATCTCAAGGCTCAGGCAAAGCAGGAGCAGCCTGCTGAGCAGCCGGTACAGGAGGAGGCTCCCGTTGTGGCTCCGCTCGTGGAGAAACCTGCCAACGAGACAACTGTTATCGACAATACGGACAATGTGACTGTACGCACAGAGGACTTCCAGCTGATCAGCGGTCCCGGTCTCAGCAACTTCAGCGTTGTGGTAGGATCGTTCGGCGTTAAGGCTAACGCAGAGGGACTCCAGAGCCGTCTGAACGGACAGGGCTTGCAGGGTCAGATTGTCTACAACTCAGAGCGCAATCTCTATCGCGTAGTAGCATCTACATTCGCTACAAAGAGCGAGGCTGCTCAGTCACGCGACCAGTTGCGCGGACAGTTCCCCGACGCATGGCTTCTCTATAAGAAGTAAGACGTAAACATACCAGTATATATACATTATAATATAGTGGCACGCATACTTTCTATCGACTATGGAAAGAAGCGCACAGGCATAGCAGTCACCGATCCGCTCCAGATTGTTCCGGGCGGATTGGCGACCGTTTCTACGTGTGAGCTTATGAAGTTTCTCTGCGACTATGTGGAGCGCGAGGATGTGGAACGCATCGTCATAGGCGAACCGCGACAGCTCAATGGCGAGCCGAGCGAAAACCTGGCACGCGTAAAGCAGTTCGTGGCTCAATGGCGCAAGCAGAAACCGCAGATACCCATAGAGTTCTTCGACGAGCGCTTCACGTCGGTATTGGCGCACAAGGCCATCATCGACAGCGGCATAGGACGTAAGGCACGTCAGAACAAAGCTTTGGTGGACGAGATAAGTGCCACCATTATTCTTCAAGACTACCTTCGTACGAAGGGACTGTGAGGCACGGTCATTGACTTTAGACAACAGCCTATGGGCTTTAATGACATTTGCCCCGCAGCATTTTTTTAGAACGAAACATGATTTTACCGATTTATACTTACGGCAACCCCGTACTGCGTAAGGAAGCACAGGACATTGACGCCAGCTACCCGGAACTGCAGACGCTTATTGCCAACATGTACGAGACACTTAAGGAGAGCGACGGCATCGGACTTGCCGCACCGCAGATTGGTCTCGACATCCGCCTTGTGATTATCGACCTCGACGTACTCAGCGAGGATTTGCCCGAATACAAGGACTATCGTCACGCATTTATCAATCCTTACATCCTCGAGTATGATGAAGACTCGAAGAAGGAAACGATGGAGGAGGGCTGTCTCTCACTGCCCGGCATCCACGAGAGCGTGACAAGACCGACACGAATCCACGTGAAGTATCTCGATGAGAACTTCCAGGAGCATGACGAGTGGGTGGAGGGTTACCTCGCACGCGTCATGCAGCATGAGTTTGACCATCTTGGGGGGAAGATGTTCATTGACCGCATCTCACCGATGCGCCGCCAGCTTATCCGCGGAAAGCTGAAGAACCTGCTGCTCGGAAAGTTCCGCTGCGCATACCGCACCCGCCTTCCCAGAAAGTAAGAATTCCCCTGAATTACACGTAAAAGATTATTCATGAAGCATCTCATAGTCCTTATAATGATAGCCATGTTTGTGCCACACAAGGCTGCGGCACAATTCAATACCGACCGGCTAATGGTGTCCGGAAGGAGCGCTCTCTATTATGAGGACTATGTGCTTTCCATACAGTATTTCAACCAAGTGCTCACGGCGAAGCCATACCTTTATGAGCCTTGGTTTTTTCGTGGCCTTGCCAAGTATTATCTCGACGACTATTCAGGTGCCGAGAGCGACCTCTCACACGCCATCAGTCTGAATCCTTATATCGCCAACATGTATGAGTTGCGCGGTCTGTGCCGTATTCGCCAGAACAGCTATGCTGACGCTATCGGCGACTACGACCATTCTTTACGTCTTAATCCGCAGAACCAGGCGGCATGGTATAACCGTGCGCTCTGCCGTGTGGAGCAGAAAGACTATGCACAGGCACAGCTCGACCTTGACACTATAGTGGTGAAATGGAAGCAATTTGCGAGTGCCTATTCGCTGAAGGCACAGATTTATCAGGCTGAGAATGATACCACAAGTGCCGACAAATGGCTCGATCGCAGTCTCGAAATCGACCCCTATGACGCGGAGGCATGGACACAGCGTGCCATGATAAGCCTCTCGCGAAGCAACTGGAAGGACGCCGACACTTTCCTAAGCAAGGCCATACACCTAAAGCCGAAGAACGTGGCAGCGTACGTCAATCGTGCACTTGCACGTTACAATCTCAACAATCTTCGAGGTACTATGTCTGACTATGATACAGCCATCGACCTCGACCCACAGAATTTTCTCGCACATTACAACCGTGGCCTTCTGCGTATGCAGCTTGGCGACGACAATCGTGCCATCACCGATTTCGACTTCGTCATACGTATGGAGCCGGACAACGTGCTTGCCATATTCAATCGTGCCATTCTTCTCGACAAGACGGGCAATCTCAGAGCTGCCATACGCGACTATACACGTATGATAGAGCAATTTCCGAACTTCTGGACAGGTCTGTCGCGCCGTGCCAACTGCTATCGTAGACTTGGCATGACAGCTAAGGCGGAACTTGACGAATTCCGCATCCTGAAGGCTCAGATGAACAAGCACATCGGAGTGCAACCGCGTTGGAGCAATGCCAAGAAGCGCCAGATGCGCCGCAGAAGCGAAATCGATCCTGATAAATACAACCAGATGGTGGTGGCGGACAGCAATACGCCGGAGCGCGAGTATAAGAGCGACTACCGTGGACGTGTGCAGGACCGTACCGCCAATCTTACTGCCCTTCCTATGTTTGCGCTCTCGAGCATGGCGCAGCGTGGTGATGTGCGAAATTACAATGCTTTCTCACAGGAAGTGGAGGCTTTCAACAGAAACGGCAAAGGTCATGGCGTGACTATTTTTGTAAACTGCACTCCGCATCAGCTCTCGGCTGACGCCACCCGCAAGACGTTTGCCTCGATAGATTCGCTGACCACTGCCATTAACAACGGACGCGCTGGCAGCGAGGCTACGGCTCTGCTTACGCGTGCTGTGTTGGAAAGTGTGGCGCAGAACTATGACGACGCCATTGTTGACCTTACGGCATGTCTCTCAGTTGATTCCGCTTCCGTACTTGCCCTTTGGCAGCGTGCTTACTGTAAGATGATGAAGGGCGTGTTCGATGCCTCGGCTTCGCTTCAGTCGTCTTCGCCGAAGAACAGCTTGACGGTTGGCGCAGGTGGCGCACATCTTACGTTTATGTCCGTGGTGGCAGACCTTACGGACGCCATCAAGCTCGATCACGACAACCAGTACCTCTATTATAACCGTGGCTGTGCTTACCTATATAATAAGGACTATACGCTTGCCATCGACGACTTCACACAAGCCATCGCCATCGATCCGCGCCTCGCAGAGGCTTTCTATAATCGCGGCTTGGCACGTATCTCTGCCGGCAACAGACAGGAAGGCATCGCCGACCTTAGCAAGGCAGGCGAGCTGGGACTCTATGGTGCCTATAGCGTTATAAAGAAAGTATCGGCTGAAGGTGGCAAGACAAAATAAACAAGACTATTAACATACATCGAAATAATAATACTTTAAACAGGCATTTTTATGAAGAGATTTTTTTACACTCCAACAGCCATTGAATGGTTGAAAGCTGCCGCATTCACAGCGGTAGTGCTTACTCCTGCCCTCGTTCAGGCACAGGACGACCCTTCTGCACCTTCCAATCTCAAGGCAGTAGCTGATTATAATAAGGTGACGCTGACATGGCAGCGTGACGTTGTTTCGGACACGCTCTATAAGCAGGGATTTGAGGAGGCTGGCTTCCCGCAGGATGGATGGTCACAGACCCGTACTAACACGTATGACAACCTCTTCTCATGGTTCTCTTTCCCGACGGAAGAGATTAAGGAGAATGTTGAGGGATGGGAGTCGTGGATTCATTCCGGCGAACGCAGTGCAGCTTTGTTCTTTGATGATGCAGCGCCTCATACAGACGGTTCGTCGGCTGTGCAGAACGAATGGCTCGTAATGCCTGTCAAGGCAGGTGCCCGTTATGTTCAGTTCTATACTTACATAGACCCAAAGGTACTGACATGGGGTGAGGACGAAGGTTTCCCTGACCATTACTATGTGAAGGTCAGCCATGACGGAGGCAAGACCTGGGAGGTTATTTGGGATGCCCGCTACGACAGCAACGGTTCGGACGGATGGCAGCTCGTGTCGCTTTATCTTGGCGACAACGCTGACGGTGAAGCCATTGTGGCTTTCCAGGCGCTCAGCGATACGGAGAATACAGAGTCAGGACTCTATCTCTCGTGGGTAATCGATGATGTACGTCTGCTTGACGCGGGCACTACGCCTGCTGCCGATCCTGCGCACAGTCCGTCTGTACGTCCGCTTGGCAACAGACCGACATACCGCAATTTTGTTCCTACAGGAAAGAAGGTGGCACGTCCTTACAAGCCAAGAAAGGCACCGGCACCAGCTGATTGCTACAATGTATATCTCGACAACAAGCGTATTGCCAAGAACCTTCACTCACTCACCTTCACCGATACGTCTGACAAGACAGCCGGCGTTCATCAGTATGCCGTACAGGCTGTGTCGTTGTCAGAGGATCTTACATCGCCGCTTGCAAAGATAGACGTAGAGATTAAGAAGGCTACACTAAATCCTCCCTCTAATGTCCGCGTGACATACAAGCAGGACGAAGAAACCGGCAAGTATGACGTAGTGCTCACATGGGATGCTCCCGAAGGCGAGCGCAAGCCAATCTATTATAATGCTTATGCCAATGGAGCGTTGTTCGGAGGATGGCTGGAGGATACCAGCGTAGGCCAGACTGGTCTGTCAAAGGGTATTTATACGTACACGGTGACCGCCGTATATGAGAATCCGGATGGAGAGTCTGAGCCGGTTGGTGATATAGTTGCTCTCGGAACCCGCCCGACGCCGTACAATCTCACAGCCGATCGCTCAGAGGACGGAACTCTGAATCTTGCTTGGACAGCTCCGAAACCTTCTGAGAATGCTGTGGAGAAATACGTGGTATTTAGAGGAAACGACAAGATAGGCGAGACTACAGCAACCACTCTCTCTGAGGCAAACGCACCGGAGGGAAGCTACGACTACAGCGTGAAGGCTCTTTATGCAGACGGATTCCTTTCCGTGCCGGCTACAATACAGGTGGAATATGGCAAAAAGCCTAATTACAGACTGCCGTTCGAGGAGAATTTTGACGGCGATATGAAGCCAGCCAACTGGACTGTTGAAAAGGTGGACGGAAGAATGAAGGACAACTATCTCTGGCGCTTCGATAACTGGTATGAGTTGCCGATTAGCGGTGGTGGATTCAGCGGATGCTTCGCTTCCGTTAATGCTTCAGCTACAGGATTCCTTAACGTGTTTACCACACTCGATACGCCGCCTCTCCTCCGCAACTCGGCAGACGGTCCTTACGTCACTCTCGAGTTCGATATGGACTATGCTATGAGCGGAAAGAAATCGGAGGCTGGTGTCTACTATTCGTATAATGCAGAGGATTGGGGTGAGATTGACGGCAACCTTCAGGGCTATATCCCTGCCGAACTTGCGGATGGTGAGACTTGCAGACCGCAGCACAAGGCTTATGACGTGACGAAGTGCTTCGTTGATGACGTTACGCCGGTGTATTTTGCATGGAAGTATAACGCTAAGCAGGCATACCATCTCGCCATCGACAACGTCCGCATCTATAACTCTACGACCGTCGGCATTAATGGCATAACAGACAACAATGCTTCCACAAATGCCTCAGGTGCAGTATACAACCTTAACGGACAGCGTGTCGTGAACGCAAAGAAGGGCATGGCAAAGGGCGTATACGTACAGAACGGTAAGAAGTTTGTAGTAAAATAAACAGACTTTATTTTATATTTGAATATGATTAGAAAGACCATATCGAGAACTCTCCTTCTTGTGGCGCTGTTTATGATCAGCATAGCCGTAAAGGCTGCGTCTGACAGTTATGTGCCGAAGAAGAGAGAGTTTCGCGGGGCTTGGATACAATGCGTAAACGGACAGTTCATCGGAATGTCCACACAGAAGATGCAGCAGACGCTTACCTATCAGCTTGACGAGCTGCAGAAGGACGGCGTCAACGCCATCTTCTTCCAGGTCAGGGCAGAGTGTGATGCGCTGTATAAGAGCGACATCGAACCGTGGAGCCGCTTCCTTACAGGACAGCAAGGAAAGGCTCCGTCGCCTTACTGGGATCCGCTGCAATGGATGATTGAGCAATGTCACAAGCGCGGAATGGAGCTGCATGCATGGATAAATCCGTATCGTGCCAAGACAAAGACCACGTCAGCTTTAGACCCCAAGCATGTGGCAATGAAGCATCCGGGATGGGTGTTCCCTTACGACGGACTCTTCATCCTCAATCCCGGACTGCCCGAGAACCGTGACTATATCTGCCGCGTAGTTGGCGATATCGTGGAGCGTTACGACGTTGACGGCATACACATGGACGACTATTTTTATCCTTATCCCGTCAAAGGACTTAACATTCCCGACGATAAGGAGTATGCTCTCTACAACAACGGCATACGCGACCGTGGCGACTGGCGACGCGACAACGTCAACGTCTTCATAAAGCAGGTTTCAGAGCACATACATGCACTGAAGCCTTGGGTGAAGTTCGGCGTATCGCCGTTCGGCATTTATCGCAACAAGCGTTCAGGTGTGGAGATTGGCAGCAATACCAACGGCACACAGAACTATGACGACCTGTATGCTGACGTACTTCTTTGGGTGAACAACGGATGGGTGGACTATAATGTGCCGCAGATTTATTGGCAGATTGGTCATAAGGCAGCTGACTATAAGACACTCATCGAATGGTGGAACCGTTATGCTTCTGCACGCCCGCTGTTTATCGGCGAGGATGTGGAGCGCACGGCTAAGTTTGCTGACGTGGACAATCCGAATATCAATCAGATGCCGGCTAAGTATGCTTTGCATTCCAGTCTTCCAAATGTTGACGGCACCGTTCTTTGGTATGCCAAGGCTGCTGTTGACAATGTAGGCAATTATGGAACCATGCTGCGCCAGAAATACTGGCGTTATCCTGCTCTTCAGCCCCGCATGCCGTTCATTGACGGTGGAGCACCGAAGAAGCCCAAGAAGCTCTCGCCGATATGGACCGAGGACGGACTCATCCTCTTTTGGACAAAGCCGAAGGGAAAGAAATGGAATGATGAGGTAAAGAAGTATGTGGTTTATCGTTTCTCGCCGGGCGAGAAGGTCAACATTGAGAATCCCGCAAGAATAGTGGCGATAACCTCAGACGAATTCATCAAGCTGCCTTTCGTAGACGGCAGCACACGCTACACTTACGTGGTGACCGCTCTCGACCGTCTCAGCAATGAGAGCAAGGGAGCGAAGAAGAAGATAAAGCTGTAAGCGATAGAAAAGCTTAATATACAATAACGCCCTGCAAAGGTAAAGGCATCATAACGAGATGCTTTTGTCTTTGCAGGGCGTTTCTTTATTCCTCCTTCATCAGCGAATCGAAGAAGGAGTCGAGGTCGGTGTCGAGACCTTCCATGAGGTCCTTGCCTATTATGATGGTGTCGTCGTCAGCGAGATACAGTTCGGCGATGCCTTCCTTCTCGTCGTTCTCAAGTACGAAGCTGTAAGGCTTGAGTATTCCGAGATTATCGAGAGTCTTCGACATTGACGCGAATGTAGTGGTGAGGATGTCATGCACGCTTTCGTAGAAGTCCTCGTCGTTGTTTCCAATCCACTGTTCAACGACACAGCGTGTTATCTCCTTGTCGTCATCGTCGAACGCTACCATTTCGCCGCTTTCCTGCGAGACGCGCACGTGTATGTCAGTAACAAGTGACGTTTCTTCGTTAAGCGGAAATTTTTGGGCTATTTTCTTCAGAAAACGCTCAATCTGCTGTGTTGTCTGTTCAGAGGCTTTCATCATTTATGTTTTTTGATTGGTTTTTAGAATATTACTTTCAATTGCAAACTTACATAAAATCTTCCGATTAATAGCCTGTTTTCCTGAAAAATTTGATATTTACCTATAGCGTATCATGTAAAAAAACACTCATTTGCTTGTCATAACCGATTTATAGTATTACTTTTGTATCATATTATAGCGCGTTGGCGTTAATAATATAGTCATTTTACAATATTATAAACATTAATATAATAAAACTTGAGAAAATGAAACAGACAATCTTGGTTACGGGTGGTACCGGATTTATCGGTTCACACACCACTGTAGAGCTTATCGAAGCTGGTTACAAGGTAGTGATTGTTGACGACCTCTCCAATTCGAAGATTGAGGTTCTTGACGGTATTGAGAAGATTACAGGCGTGCGTCCTGCTTTCGAGAAGGTGGACCTCCGTGACAAGGAAGCTACTGAGAACGTGTTCAAGAAGTATCCTGAAATCGAGGGTATCATCCATTTCGCTGCATCCAAGGCTGTCGGCGAGAGTGTGCAGAAGCCGCTGCTCTACTATCGCAACAATATCGTTTCACTCGTAAATCTTCTGGAGCTTATGCCGCAGTACGGCGTAAAGGGCATCATCTTCTCTTCAAGCTGCACCGTATACGGTCAGCCGAAGCCTGAGAATCTCCCCGTTACTGAGGACTGTCCTCATCAGAAGGCCACATCTCCTTACGGCAACACTAAGGAGATAAACGAGCAGATCATTACTGACTACATCCACAGCGGTGCTGCCATCAAGAGCGTCATCCTGCGCTATTTCAATCCGATCGGTGCTCATCCCTCTGCCGAAATCGGCGAGCTTCCTAACGGAGTGCCCAACAACCTTATTCCCTACGTCACTCAGACCGCTATGGGCATCCGCAAGGAGTTGACCATCTTCGGCAATGACTATAACACACCTGACGGAACATGTATCCGCGACTACATCTATGTAGTTGACCTCGCAAAGGCTCACGTGGCTGCTATGCGTCGCGTGCTCGACGAGGATACCGATGCTGTGGAGTACTTCAACATCGGTACAGGTAACGGCAACTCTACACTGGAGATTGTAGAAACCTTCGAGAAGGCCACTGGCGTTAAGCTCAACTGGAAGTACGGTCCGCGTCGTGAGGGCGATATCGAGAAGATTTGGGGTAACGTAGACAAGGCTAACAAGGTGCTCGGCTGGAAGGCTGAGGCTAAGCTTGAGGATGTGCTCCGCTCTGCATGGAAGTGGCAGGAGAAGCTTCGCAAGGACGGAGTGATGTAATTCTGATACTTAAAAGACGTCCGAGACGTCAATGAGATAAAACTAAAAAAGGGAAGTCTGAGCCTTGCGGTTCGGACTTCCCTTTTTTAGTTATTGTTCTCTGTTATTACAGGTTCTTCATGATGTCGAGCAGGTGATCCCAAACCATCTGTACGGTCGGGATGTGCAGACGCTCGTCCGGTGTGTGAACGTCACGCAGAGTAGGACCGAACGAAACCATGTCGAGGTTCGGATAGCGCTCTGAGAACAGACCGCACTCCAGACCTGCGTGGATGCCCTTAACGATAGGCTCCTTGCCGAAGAGCTTCTTGTAAGACTCAACAGCCACCTTTGTGAGCTTACTGTCCGGGTTCATCTTCCATGCGGGATAGCCGTCGCTCATCTTAACCTCAGCACCAGCCAGCTCAAACACAGCCTTGATGGTGTTGGTCTCGTTCTCGAGGTTACTCATTACGTTAGAGCGCTGTGATGCCACGATGTTGATTTCGTTCTCAGAAGTGATTACGCTTGCTACGTTGTTGGATGTCTCCACCATCCATGCGAGAGCCTCGTCCTGACACATTGCGAATACGCCGTTGTCGATGGCCTGCATACAGCGGATAAAGCGTGTTGAGCAATCCTTGGCGATTACAGCCTCAGCATCTGTGCTCTCAAGACCGAACTCCATTGCTGTGTCAGTTACGTGGAACTCCTCTTCTACGTTGGCTGTGAAGATGTTCCAGTCTACGCGTACTGTCTCCTTCTCGTTAGCAGGAACTGCGAATACGATGATGCCGTCACGAGGAATGGCGTTGTGAAGCTTGCCTGAGTTGAACTGAGCCAGACGGAGGTCCATCTTATCCTGCTCCATGTAGAGGAAGCGAGAGAGAATCTTGATGGCGTTGGCACGCTTCTTATTGATGTCGTCGCCAGAGTGTCCGCCCTTCAGACCCTTGATGGAAGCCTTGAGGAAGAAGTAGCCGGCAGGAGCCTCTTCGCGCTCGAAGGTGAACTTGGCGCTTGTGGTCTTGCCACCGGCGCAAGAGATGAAGATCTGACCCTCGTCCTCAGAATCGAGGTTTACGAGCATGTCGCCCTTCATAAATCCTGCCTTCATGCCCATAGCACCAGTAAGGCTGGTCTCCTCGTCGCGTGTGAACACACACTCCAGCGGACCGTGCTCGATGTCGTCGCTGTCGAGGATGGCAAGCTCGATGGCACAACCGATGCCGTCATCAGCACCGAGAGTGGTGCCCTTAGCTTTGAGCCACTCACCGTCTACGTAAGTCTGGATAGAGTCCTTGAAGAAGTCGATGTCTACGTCTACGAGCTTGTCGCACACCATGTCCATGTGGCTCTGGAGAATAAGCGTAGGCGCATTCTCGTGACCCTTAGTGGCGGGCTTGCGGATGATGACGTTACCGGTCTCGTCGGTTACGGTCTCAAATCCGTGTTTCTTACCAAAGTCCTGTAAGTACTCAATCATG
>ERZ1026892.316-NODE-316-length-23173-cov-5.820789_pt1 | contig 23173 bp, 14 predicted proteins | sample MGYA00380176_ERZ1026892 | MGnify/ENA primary metagenome ERZ1026892 (study PRJEB33269, sample SAMEA4719812) | human gut metagenome | biome: human-associated habitat; feature: organic feature; material: feces | place: Cameroon | collected 2013-10 ... | reverse complement strand
TTTCTTGACTTATTGCCATTCCCACCCCATTTTTTAGGGGTGGGAAACTTTAGTCCTTAAGCTCCCTATTATGATAGTACTTGGCGTTATCGGAAATGATATATATACACGAGGCGTTGGGGTGTTTAGCCAATGCGGCCTCATACAATTCTCGTGTCGATTGGGCATTTACACTTTCACAGTCATGGGCAATGACATCAGTTACGTCATACGCATTTAGAAGTCCGTTGATGTTGACTCTATCACGCCCACTAACAGTAGGCTGTTCCATGATTTCGCCTTTCTCTATCCAAGCATAGGTTGACCGACTGTTGTGTGTCGGATGTACTCCATCTGCATAATACACAACAGTTTCACTATCCTTTTCCTGCAAGGTTTTTGCCAACTCTTCCATAAATTCCAACTGAGCGGCGGCATTTGCTTCACAAGGTACTTCGGTCGTCTTCTTGTAAGTAAAGCCAATTCGATTTAGTAAGTCAACAACACCTTGTTGCGTATACTTCACACCAAAAGTGCAAAGTATCCACTTGGCTACTTGTTTGGCATCCGTATAGACGTGTTCTTTCACTTCCTTACGCAAAGCTGCAATCTGGTTACTGTCCAAACGACCCCAATAGGCTTTATAGTGGTCACCTATGAGTTCTTCCGTTCCGCCGTCTTGGTATTGGCCAATATAACGATATATACTTGCCAAGCTCACACCCAAGTCTTCAGATATAGTTTTGAGACTACGGCCATTGGAAAACATCAAGATACAAGTCACCTTAACATAGTCGGGAGTTCCAACCATGTTACGTTGAAGCTGACGAAGTTCAGCATATTCTTTTTCAGATAACTTGAGTCTCATACTGCAAAGATACTTCTTTTGGGGAAATTATGTTTCTCAAACCACTTACTTTTGACTATAACTATTATTCATGCAGTCATTTTCCGTAATGGATTATCTTAATAATATAGAAAGCGCAAATTCATTTGTACTAAACATGGATATAGAAGAACTGATAGCACGAATAAAAGAAGGAGACAATGTAGCTCTGGAAACATTATATGAAACATACGCTCCGATGATGAGAAATGTATGTGTCAGCATAACCAATGAGGACGAGGACATAGTGAATGACCTCGTCCAAATGGCGTTTATTCGTGCTTATTATTCTCTCTTTCAACTCCGAGATACTTCAAAGTTTGGAGAATGGGTGGCTACAATTACTAAGAATGTTGCTTTGAAACATCTGGCACAGAAACGAAAGATGCCATTTGTTCCCTTTTCAAGTACGATGGAAGAAGAATTGGAGATAGGTTGTATCTTATCCTCCGATTCGCTATTGGCAGAAAAGGAAATACATGAGTTGATAGACCAATTGCCTAAAGGATATGGGCGAGTGTTTAGAATGTCTGTTATAGAAGGTTATTCGCATCAAGAAATAGCCGAAAAATTGGGCATTGAGCCGCATAGTTCTTCTTCTCAATTGTCAAGGGCAAAGGCTTTGTTGCGTAAGATGATTAACAGAAGGGGGATGGGGATTGTTATATTTGTATTGGTATGCACTCCTCTTGGCATATATTTGCTCAAAGACAGAGGTAAGGAGGAAATACAAAAAAACAATATAGCCAGTGAAAAGAAAAATATAATTAGGCAAGTAGAAAACAAAGCCCCTAATAATGCAGCGAATGTGGCTTCTGCAAATTCAGTTGCAGAAATACGCTGTAATCAATACGGTGTATCATCCATTATTCCTGAGGAAATTCCATCAAATGATAGCATATATACTCCAAAGGATTCCATACAACATAAGTTGGTGGCTGTAGAAAAGAATGATAGCATTCTGCCAGATACATGCAAACAACCTTGCATAGAGACAGAGCATTACCTTGCAGACAATGAGCAAACGAGCAAAAAGCATCAATGGCAGTTGCTTGCAGCGGGTTCTCTTGGCTCAGCTTTGGCTCAAAATGCTTACAAGCTGTTTGTGGGTAATATTAGTAGTGATGATGGACCTCAACCTTCAGGCCCTGGAACATTCTCAACTTGGGAGGGTTATTATCAATATCTGCAACAGAATGCGCATGATGATATGTCGAAGAAAGATAAAGCTCTGATGGATATTGCCCAAAATAATAAGGGGAAAATCGAGGAACATGAACACCACGACAAGCCAGTTACCTTTGGTCTCTCGGTAACAAAATCATTGGGGAATAATTGGAACTTGGAAACAGGCTTGCAGTATTCTCTGTTAAAGTCCGACTTCACGTTAGGCGAAGGTGCATATTACATCAATCGAAACCAAAAGGTGCATTATTTGGGAATACCTTTGCAAGTGTCGTATAAATGGCTTAATGTCAAGAACTGGTCAGTTTATTCTTCGCTTGGCGGTGCTTTGCATATACCTATATACGGTAAAACCAGCGAAAGGTATATTGTTGGAAATACTACGCCATATATGAATAATTGGCATTTCACACCTTCACTGCAATGGAGCATTGGCACAAGCATTGGAGTGCAATATAAGTTCGCTCCTAAGTGGGGTGTCTATATTGAAACTTCATTCAACTGGTATGTGCCAAACGGCAGCTCTATCCATACAATTTGGACTGAGCATCCGTTCTCTTTCACAATACCTTTCGGCGTTAGGTTTACATGGTAATACTCTCGTCATGCAGTCTTTTGAACTTTTGTCGCCTCTTATTGATAGAAGCACAAAAGTTTCTGAAAACGAAATGTACAAGACAACAGATTACTTGCGCAATGGGGTACTATACCTCAACAATCTCCTTCGTCCTCAACATAAGAAACTGAGCACGTTGATGATTTATTCCACGACAAAATGCCAATCGCGCTGCAAGCATTGCTCCATTTGGCAAAAGCCAGAAGAACATTTGTCGTTGCGTGACATTCAGAAGATTATGGCAAGCCGCTGTATTACCCAAAATACGGTTGTGGGCTTGGAAGGTGGAGAGTTTATTCTTCATCCTGAATCCACAGCTATCATGGAGTGGTTCATGCGCCACCACCCCAACTACACCCTGTTATCTAATTGCCTCAATCCACAAAAGGTCATTGACGCTGTGCGTAGATACCGTCCCCGGCATTTGTATGTGTCGTTGGATGGCGACAGAGATACATACAAGGTAATGAGAGGATGCAATGGCCATGACAAGGTGATAGAAGTGGTTGAGGCCTTGAAAGATGAGGTTCCCATTTCTTTGATGTTCTGCCTCTCTCCATGGAACACCTTCAAGGATATGGACTATGTGATTGGTGTGGCGAGGAAATATAAGGTAGATGTACGCATCGGCATTTATGGCACGATGGACTTCTTCAACACCACGGCCGATTTGCTTCGCACAGATAAGACAAACTACTTGCAGAGCATTCCAGACAATATTCATGAGACGGAAGAAAATTTTGATTTTGTCGCATTGTATGAGGAGTGGAGAAACGGCCATCTGAAACTGCGGTGTCAAAGCATATTCAGCGAACTGGTTATTCATTCTAATGGGGATGTGCCGTTGTGCCAAAACTTGGGTGTGAAACTCGGCAACATACACAAGCACTCTTTGGATGAGATATTCAATTCTCGCCAAACAGCGCATGTGCAATGCCAATATTCCAAGAATTGCAACGCCTGCTGGATTAACTTCCATCGTAAGTATGAAATCATCTTGTTGCGCAACTTCGAGAAAGTCGTCCCCAAGAAGATGATAGAATGGTTCTACGGCAAATATCAATGGACAAGCAATGAGAATGACACCTACAAACAATACATGAAACGGATTATCAGAAGATGAGATACACAAAGCAATTAATCGACCGCTACAAGCGTTTCCGAAATACAAGTCTTTTAAGACACGACTATCATGCTAAGTATGCTTTCGTCGGTATAGGCAATCATAGCATGAACAATCTTTATCCTGTGCTTGCCTTCCTGCATGTGCCCTTGAAGTATGTTTGCTGTAAGTCTGCTGACAAACTGCCTTTAATCGAGCGAGCTTATGTTGGTGTGCATGCCACTACTTCCTTGCAGGAAATACTGGCAGACGAAGAAGTGAAAGGCGTTTTTGTCTCAACAGCTCCACAAGCGCATTTTGCAATAGCCACAGAAGTACTGAAGAGTGGCAAGGCACTGTTTATAGAAAAGCCTCCATGCCAAAGTTTGGAGGAGTTGGCGCAACTGTTGGATTTGCAAAAGGCGCATGACGCTATTGTGGAGGTGGGGTTACAGAAGCGGAACTCGCCTATCATGCGTGTCTTGAAAAAGGAGTTGAAAAAGAGCAAAGCCTCTGCATGCTATAACCTTAAATATCTTACAGGTGCCTATCCGGAAGGCGATGCCTTGCTTAATCTCTTTATCCACCCATTAGATTGCATGACCTATCTGTTTGGCGAAGCTCAAGTGAAATATGCGGAAAGCGCGGGTGGGCATACCTTGATGCTCATTCTTGAACATCGTTGTGCCACTGGCATGCTGGAACTGTCAACGGGCTATTCTTGGAATGACGCAAAAGAACATTGGACGATCAACACAGTTAGAGGCATCTACGAGATAGACCAATTCGACAGTTTGACCTTTCAGCCCAAGCCCCAAATCATAATGGGCATCCCAATGGAAAAAGTGTTTCCGTGCGGAAAAACTACCGTCAGTCTGCTTGAAAGAAATAACTTTGTACCTTTGCAGGAGAATAACCAAATTGTGTCCCAAGGCTATTACGATTCGATAAAGGGTTTTGTTGATGCCGTGGAGGGGAAGAATATGCGAGTGCAATCTTCATTGGAACACCTAACTCACACCTACTCTTTGATAGAGAATATACGAACATTAATATAAAATGGAAGATTTATGAGAACAACATTATTCGGATGTGTCTTATCAGTACTCATGTTGGCCTCTTGCTCGTCTGAGCAGAATGTAACAGAGCCTGTGAGACTGAGCGACATCGTTAATACTGGGTGTACAAGGTCTTTCTCCGCAAAAGAGAGTCGACCTGAGTATTACAGAAGTGAAATGGAAAAGAAGCCCCAAGTGTCTATTTCCGTTGATAAGAATGGGGTGGCGACCTTCAAGTTCACAGACCTTGAAGCTAATTGCATTGTGAATGAATTCCGTCCGTCTGTAAAAACTAATGACGGAGAAATCGCCATAGTGTTGATACCGTATACTCCAGACCCGACAATGGAAGCCGATTGTTATTGCAGATACGATGTAAGTTTCAAGCTCAGCAATGTGGCATCAGGCAAATACTGCATGAAAATTTATGAGTCGGATTATTATGGCAAATACGACACCGCACATCCATCTTATGAAGGCTTAGTTTTATTTGCGCCAAACAAGACTTTTGAATTTGACCTTTAACGATTAAAGTCCCATCCGCATATATACTATATGTCGATGGGACTTGTTGTTTTGATTATATGGTTGCTGAATATCACAGAGCATCATTGCGTAAACACACCTAACTCAAACAGTTTGTTTACGCATTGTTTACGCAATTACACAAAAAAGCAGCTACGAAATTCGTAACTGCTTCATTTTCAAAGTGGACCAGCTAGGGCTTGAACCTAGGACCTCCAGATTATGAGTCTGTTGCTCTAACCAACTGAGCTACAAGTCCGTGCGTGGCGAAATGGGCACTTCACACGCTATGTGCTTGCAAAATTACGTTTTTCCTTGGATTTGGCAAAAATTTTGGTGGGTAAAATGTTTGTGGAATCTTTGAAGGTGGGGGTTTGTTGCGGTTGCGAAAGGAAAAGCTGCGCAGGGAGTGGGATACTTCCTGCGCAGCTTTTGTGTGTAGTCTGGGTGGCTTGTGGCTTATTTCTGCTTCATGGTCAAGCGGCCGTTCTCGATTGTGACGAGATAGGTCTTGCCACGCTTGGTGAGGAACTGCATGGTCTGCTGTCCATAGCGCACGGTGCACTGTTCGCCTGAGCCTGAGGTGATGGTGGCCTGACGGAGCTTACCGTTCTTCCAGTCAATGTCGACTCCGAAGTTGCCTCGGGCACGCAGGCCGCATATGTTGCCATCAGCCCAGGCGTCGGGGAGGGAAGGAAGGAGGTCGATGCATCCTGCATGGCTCTGGAGAAGCATTTCGGTGACACCGGCCGTGCCACCAAAGTTACCGTCAATCTGGAAGGGCGGATGGACATCCCAAAGGTTGTCCGCCGTACCGTTCTTCAACAAGTTGCCGAAGAGCACATAGGAATGGTTGCCATCGTGGAGGCGAGCCCACTGGTTGAGTTTCCATCCCATGCTCCAGCCTGTTGCACCGTCACCGCGATGTTCAAGTACCACGCGTGAGGCCTGAGCCAGTTCGGGAGTGGTGAGGGGCGAGATGGTGTGGCCCGGGTGAAGGCCGAAGAGATGGTTGACGTGACGGTGCTGGTCGTTGGGGTCGTCAATGTCGCGACTCCATTCCATGAGCTGGCCGTAGCGTCCGATCTTGTAGGGGGCGAGTTTCTTGAGGATGTCCTGCCATTTGTTCACCTCGTCGGCGTCCGTCTGAAGAATCTGGGCCGCGTTGATGCAGTCGAGCAGGATTTCGCGAATCACGGCATGGGTGAACGTCGTTCCTTCATCCACGGGGCCATGTTCGGGCGAGGTGGAAGGAGCTGCCGTCAGGGTGCCGTCGGGTTTGCGCCAAAGGAAGTCTTCGCAGAAGAGGGCACAACCCTTCATGAGGGGGTAGCCTGTATAGCGAAGGAAATCGATGTCGCGCGTGTAGTCGTAGTAGTCCCAAAGGTGGGTGGCGAGCCATGAGGCCGCCATCGGGTTGTAGTTCCACGACATGTCAGCACCTTCGAGAGGTGCGGTGAAGCCGAAGATGTTGGCCGAGATGCCAGCCGCCCATCCGCGGGTGCCCCAGTATGCCTTGGCTGTGCGTTCACCCGGTTTTTCAAGCAGACGAATGAAGTCAGTCAACGGCTCGGTGCATTCGGTGAGGTTGGTGGGCAGGGCGGGCCAGTAGTTCATCTGCAGGTTGATGTTGTTGTGGTAGTCCACGCGCCAGGGGCCGTCGACATTGTTGTGCCACATACCTTGCAGGTTGGCTGGCAGGTTGCCCGGACGTGAGGAGGCGATGAGCAGGTAGCGGCCATACTGATAGTAGAGCGTTTCCAGTCCGGAATCCTTCTCGCCTTTGCGGTAGTCAGCCAGACGTTCGTTGGTCGGTTTGGCAGATGACGGGCCGTTGAGGTTGAACTTCACACGGTTGTAGAGAGCGGCGTAGTCCTTATAGTGCTCGTTGAAGAGTTTGTTGAAGCTCTTTTTGCAGGCCTTTTTCAGCCACTGCGTGGTGGTCAGTTCGGGATTTACGCCGACGTAAGCCTTCGGGTCGTTGAAATCAGGATTATAGTTGGGAGCGTAGTCGGTGTCTGCAGTGAGGAGAATGACCACCTCGTCGGCGCCTTTGACGCAAACCTTGTGTCCGTCGACGCTCATCTCGCCGCCTTTGGGGAGGACGCGCAGACGCACGGCATACTTCATGTGGTTGTTGTCGAGTTCGCCCACATAGTCTATGCCACTGAGTGTGGTTGCGCGGCTGATGGCTTCGCCCACGGGGCTAGGCGTATAGTCGATGGCCAGATTCTGCTTGCCGGGCTTTGAAGCGCGGAAGCGGATGGCCATGACGTTGGCGGGGTAGGAAATGAAGGTGCGGCGTTCGTAGGTCGTGCCGTCGGCAGCCGTGAAACGCACGTCGGCATAGGCCGAATCGACAGAAAGCGCACGGCGATAGTTGCTGACGCCTTGCTCGTCAATCTCGGTGTCGATGCAGAGTTCACCCATCGTGGTGAACGAGCCGAAGCGGAATTGCGGTTCGCCGGTGGCTTCGTAGGGGACGGGGCTGTTGAAATTCTGTGCCGTGAGCTGTGCGGCCTTGTTCCAGTCTCCGTCGGTGAAAGCCTGGCGGATGTCCTTCAGCACGTGGGCAGACTGCTTGTTCTGGTTCCAGTAGTCAGCAGCGCCTTCGGCCGTGTTGGGACCGCCTCGCCAGAGGGTTTTCTCGTTGAGCGTGTAGCGTTCGGTGCTGATGGAGCCCATCACGTTGCAGCCGATGCTTCCGTTGCCCAATGGGAGCGAACGGTATTCCCATTCGTGGTCGGAGTTGACGGCGGCATCGCCGGCTCTGACGGGTTTGTGCTGCGCATCGAAGCGTTCGGGGTGTCCGCCATACCAGCAGGCACGTCCTTTGAGCGACGTAGGCTGGTCGAACCAGATGGTGTTTTGTGCTGAGGCTCCCGAGGCTGCGAGGGCCATCAGTAGGGTGAACAGATGGTGTTTCATTCGGTTTTGAAGGTATTGGTTTGAGGTAGGAGGATAAAGTTTCCTTACCAAGTGTTTGCAAAGTTACAGTAAAAAGGCTGAAACGCAAAATGTTGGGCCATAAGGTTGAGGAAGGCGAAATCGGATTTGGGACTTTGGGGATAAATACGGAGAAATGGGTGGTGCAGAAATGCAATCAAGGGATGAACCATGGCGAATGATGCTTATACGCGTAAAGTTCCCTCATGTCGCTGATAATAAGCTGTTGAAGTCGTCTAAACTTTTCTGACGAAGATTTGGTTTGATTTGAAGTTTGAGCTCTTCTACATTCAATCTTCACCTTTCTTTTTGGCCGTTTTTTGCCCTTTCATCGGTCGTGTAGCTCGCTACACTCCCTCTTCAAGGCCCAAAAACGCCTCAAAAATAAAGGCAAATTTTGAATTTCATAAAAGTTCAGACGACTTCGTTGTTTTCCCTCGGCTAGAGCACTTTTCGCATTTTAAGTTTTGGCATATGGAATAAAAGGGCTATCTTTGCCCTCGGTTATAGTTATTAAGGTGAATGAAGAAAGGATTCCAGCCCCACAATGTGCAGGAGTTCTTTCAGTTTTTTTTACCTCATAGCCTAACCGTAAATCGATATCAAACAAGAAGTTGAATACAACGTGATAGTGTTCCGCCAACGCCGGATGCTGCCTCGGGCAGCCGTTGCCATGCATTTCCATTGCGACGGCTTGCCGCAAGTATGCTTGTCGGGCAAGATCCTTGGAGCGCCACACCGTCGCGACATAAAATTAAAAGAACAAGAAATTATGGCTTACATGACTCAGGAGGGCTATGACAAAATGATGGCCCAGCTCCGCCACATGGAAACAATCGAACGTCCGGCAGCTTCAGCAGCGATTGCAGAGGCTCGCGACAAGGGTGACCTTTCGGAAAACAGCGAATACGATGCTGCAAAGGAGGCCCAGGCCATGCTCGAGATGAAAATCAGCAACCTCAAGGCCACTTTGGCCACAGCCAAGATAATCGACGCCACGAAGCTCCGTAGCGATATCGTTCAGATTCTTTCCACCGTGGAAATGAAGAACGTGAAGAACGGCATGGTGATGAAATATACCATCGTGAGCGAAAGCGAAGCAAACTTGCGCGAAGGCAAGATTTCTTCCACGACCCCCATTGCTCAGGGCTTGCTCGGCAAGAAGGTTGGCGATGTGGTTGAGGTGAAGATTCCTCAGGGCATCATCAATCTTGAAATCCTCAAGATCACCGTAGGAGCTTAACCTGCGGAACCATTCCGACAGACGAAACGGCGACTGAAACGTCCCTGCGACCGATGGCCTCAGAACGTGTGGGAGCCTTAAAAGATTACGGATATGACTATTTTCTCAAGAATCATTGCGGGGGAGATTCCCTCCTACAAGTGCGCTGAGAACGACAAGTTCTACGCATTCCTCGACATCAACCCCGTGGCTCAGGGCCACACGTTGGTTGTGCCCAAGCACGAGGTGGACTATCTGTTCGACCTTTCCGATGAGGAACTCTCGGAGATGATGGTTTTCGCCAAGCAGGTGGCCAAGGCCATTCGCACGGCATTCCCCTGCCGCAAGGTGGGTATGGCGGTGCTCGGTCTGGAAGTGAACCACGCCCACATCCATCTCATTCCTCTTCAGAGCGAGGGCGACATGGATTTCCGCAAGCCCAAGCTGGAACTCTCAGCCGACGTGATGAAGCAGACAGCCGAGAAGATTCTTCAGGCTTTCGAGGCTGAATGATTGATTCCTTGCAAATGGGAATAAACTGACGGACAGCAATGGCCGGGACTTCAAGTCCTGCTCTTGCTGCCCGTCAGTTTGGCATTCTGCCCTTCCTGTGCTTTGTTGCAAAGGTGTGGGCATTCGTCGCTTCCGGATTTCCAGAACCAACAGAAAAAAGGCACGCTCCACAAAGGAAGCGTGCCTTTTTCGTTCAGTACGGTTTATTTGACGTATTTCTTACCTCGGCGAATGTACACCTGTCCCTTCTGCGGAGAGAGGATGAGGCGTCCGTTGAGGTCGTAGCAGGCATCAGAGGGGGCAGTCTGCATGGCTGCGTTGTCCGTCACCTCCTGGATGTCGGTCATGATGTCCGTCGGTTCGATATACCAGAAAGAAGGAGCATTGTTGGAGGGCGATGAGGCCAACCAAGGCACGATGCGTGCGTTGTCGCCTGCCAAGTGAAGGAAGGGATAAGCGGCATTCGTGGGGTTCATACACTGAATCTTGCTCAAGCCCTGCGTGTTGCTCGTGAAGCGGTAGATACCAGCCTTGCTTTGATCCTGGGTCAGTACAGTGCGCGTTTCGGTGGCGAGTGAAGGTCCGACCATGCTCTCGCTATAGGCCTTGTTGACCAGATAGAACGTGTTGGGATCATCGGCCGAAGGTACAACGCGCCAGAGGGCGTTGTCGCTTTCCTTGTTGGTGCTCACGCTCAATACTGTGCTGGAGTTGGCGTTCAACACGTAGTTCTTCGTGCCACGTCCGAAGTTGCGGATGGTATAGTAGCGGTCGGGCGAAATCTCTACGCGGGGAGCAGAAGCAATGGCGCCGTTCAGCGTTTCATAGTTCTGACGCGTGGACTGTGCAGCATAAGCCTCGTAGGCAGCGCTCACCACGCTTTCAGCGTCCTTTGTATACTGTCCCACCATTGTGCCGACGTTTTCGCTTGACAGAATACCGTCCACCATTGCTTTGACGCCAAGAGCGGTCAAACTGTCACCGTTCACTGCCGGGGTGTAGGTGTAGGCCGAATCCGTGATCTGCTCGATGGTGTAGTTCTTATAGATGATGGTGTAACCACCCCCCGTCGTTCCGTAGGTATCTTCCTCATAAACGAAACCGAGGGTGTTGTTCTTCTGCCAGGTCATCGTGCTGTAAGCACTGCTCATGTAGGAACTCTGATGACGACCGTCCCAGTCCTTGGCAATGGCCTCGGGAGTGCGGTAGTCAGAGAGAGACTTCAGGGCCTTATAGTAGATACCCACATTGGAGCGTCCGCCGCCGAAGGGCACACTCTGCAGGAGCAGGAACATCTTCCGGTTGTCCTTCTTGCGCGTCACGGGAACGAGCATCACCTCGCCGTTGCAAGCGTTGGAGAGAGCTGTCACGCCCTTGTTGCTCTGGCCTGAGAAGGCCACCTGACCCCAAGAACCCTTGGCGCTCTTCGTGTCGGTGAAGGTGAAGATGTTGAAGTTGCGGCCGCCGTTGCAGCGGCTGGAAAGCAAGATGCTGCCGTCGGGGAGTTCTTCAGCCTTCGGTTCGTCACCACCGGGGATGGGGCTTTCGTCGCATCCGCCGAGGAATTCCCAGGTCTGGCCGAAGTCGTCGGAGTAGATGACCCAGTTGGCCGTTTCGTTGCTACCCTTGCGGCAGCTGCTGCCCACGCAGTAGAGGCGATAGTAGTCGCCCACTTTCGTCTTGGAGCTCTGGCAGATCTTTCCGCTACCCACGAACCATCCGCGAATGGGGCCGTAGGCACTGTCGTCGAACTTGGAATAGATGAACTTCTCGTCGATGTATTCGGGCTTGCCCCAAGTCTTACCATTGTCTTCGCTGTACCAGCGTGCCCAACCCTGATGGTGGTCACGTGAGCCGCCGAAGAATCCTGGAGTGCCTGAGCAGGAAACGATCATCATGCGCGGGCTCTGGCTGTCGCCCACGATGCAGGGGTCGCCGAATCCAGCTTCCTGATGGCCGGCAGTGGTGTTGCCGTCGCCCGTCATCACGGCAGGCTTCATGATTTCATCCCAAGTCTTGCCATTGTCGCGGCTGCGGCGGATGTGGAGGTCGATGCGTCCGCTTCCGATGTCGACGCGGCTGTAGCGATAGTCGGCCACAGCAACCAGCGTTCCGTCATAAGCCGTAGCAATGGCGGGAATACGGTAGGGGATATCGCCCGTGGTGAGTGTCTGGAAGATTTCCACCTGAGGTTCGGCGGGAACGCTGGCCTTACGGATGGTCACGAGGAAGTTCGTGATGTTGATACCCGCATTGGCGCCTGAAAGCACGAAGGAAGCGGTCGGGGCATCCATATCCTTGCAGGCAATGTTCTGCACGCTGGCCTTCGAGGTGAAAACCTTGCCGTTGGCGTCTGTCACAGTGATTCCCGTTTTGTCAGCCATCACGAAATCGAAGCTGTAGGCCGCGATGCGGTAGTCGGCATCGGTTTTCAGCGTGTAGGTTTGCGGAGCGTGCAAACCAACGAAAGCCTGGATGCGTGAAGCGTCAGAATTGTCCACGCTCATGTTGTTGTATCCAGCGTCGAGAAGGAGCTTCGGGGCGGTGGCCTTTGCAGTCCAGATTTGTGCCCATTTGCCCTTCAGGGTAGTGAAAGAGCCCGTGCTCATGTTCACCTCTACGGTGCGCTCAGCCCATTTCATCTGGATGCTGCTGCCGTGGTCAGCACCGCCAGTCCAGAAGGCGAGCTTGCCGTCGCGGTTGTTGAGCTTGTTCTTCTCGTTGCCTTTTTCGTAGATATAGAAGGCTTCGACGTCAGCGCCCAGATTGTTGCTCTTGGCGAAGAGCCATTTGTCCGTATAACCCGCAGGCATTTTGCTCTTCTCCACCATGATGGGGTAGGAGTTGCCACCTTCCTGACCACTCATCTGAGTGGGAGCAGCGAGCACCTTGTTGGGGCCAGCCTGCTTGTTGTAGAAGGTGTAGCCTTCGGTGGCGTTACCCGTGCGATACCAAAGGTCAGCGTCGGAGTAGGTCGTCTTGTTCGACTTCAGGGCGATATGGTCAGCAGCACCGTTGTTGCTGATGTAAAGACCGGCTGAACCGATCTGCATGGTGTGCCAGTCGATACCTGAAGCCCAATTGGTGTTAAGCGATTCGTCGATGATTTCGCCGTCGTTACCGTTCGTTACGTCACCGAGCGTGTAGACGTTGGAATATTTGGGGTCGAAACCGACAGTGGCATTGGACCATTTGCTCCAGGTGCCATCTGCATTTTGTACGAATGTGCCATTCGCTGTACCGTTGGCACGCTTGGAAGTGAGGAGTTTGCCGTTGGTGACGTTTGTCACAGCGGTAACCTTGAAGCAGCAATAAATGGAGTCAAAGTTCTCCATCAGACCAGAGTTGTTGTTTATGCCTTCATCGCTACCCTTCCATACAAGGTAGTAGCCCGTGGCCAGATTCTTGAATGCGAAGATATTCTCGCCCTTCTTGATGGCCTTGAATTTGGCACGGCTGTCGTAGCTCTTGGCAGCCAAAGCATTAGCTGCACCCACCGTGAGTGTGTTGTTGTCCGTGTAGAGCGGATAGCAGGTGCCGTCCTTCTGGTGGTTGGTGATGGTGTAGACGTTTCCGTCCACAATATCCTTTGCGCCCTCCTGCGCCTTACCCTTGACTACGTGGATGGGAGCGGGTTCCTCTTTCACTTCAACGTTTGTCACGTCGGTGAAGAGCCACTGGCATCCGACATCTGCACGGTCCTGTGCATTCTGGCCATTGCCGTACCAGTTGTAGACGGGGTTGCCGCTGAGCGTAGTGGCGTTCAGTTCGCAAGTCGTTGAACTGTGGATGATGTAGAGTCCGATGGTTTCGGCGTATTCCACGGTCCATCCCGTCTTGGGAGCCGTTTCGGTCAGTTTGATCTGGGTGTTGTGGGTGGCTGAGGGGTTGAGATAGGCGTTGGCGCCGAGGTTCTTGATGTTGAAGGTGTTGTCCTCGCGCTTTTCCAGTATCCAGCGGTAGGTGGCATAGCCGGGTTCTGCAGTGGTCGTGTGTACGCCCCCGTTGCTGGCGTAGGCATAAAGGTTACTGCGGAGCGGAGTGCAGATGGTGAACTGCTTGTTGGTCACGTTTTCTGCGGTCGGTGTGTTGATTTTGCTCTTCAGCTGGTCGAGGATGGTCTTTGCCTCGTTGGCCATTTTCTGCAGGTCAGTCAAGGAAGCGTCAGCGTTGGCCAACAAAGTCTTCATGGCCTCTTCCTTGGCGCGGAGGTCCTTGACGGCGGTTTCGCTGTATTCTCCAAGTCCGTTGCCCACCTTGATGGCGGCGGCAGCGTTGAGGGTGTTGTTGAGCGTGGTACGTGCTTCGAACACGTTCTTCAGTTCCTGTGCCTTCTCGTCGGAGATAACTTCGCAGTCGCCGATGAAGGTGGCCAGTTTGCGGGCTACGACAATGTAGCCTGCGCCATAGAGGTAGTTACCCGTGAAATATTTCTGGTCAGCAGTGCCATTTGTCGTGGCAAGGGCTGAATAGATGTCGATGTAGGTGAGCTTTTCGTCGGCCTTTGCTGTAGTTTCCAGCCATTTGTTGAATTCCTTGATGTTCGCGTTAGCCTTTGAAGTAGGCATCAGGCTGACCAAGGCGATGGGTGAGGTCGGCGCATTTTTCTTCAGTTTGTCAATCAAAGCCTTGTAGGCGGTCTTGACGGTCGTGAGAGCGGTGCCTTTGTTGAGGTCTTCCGTACCCGTGTATAGTAGTATCTTGGCAGGATCTTCGCGCTTTACGCCATTGTTCTTGTTGGCGAAAGCAGCGTCAACGAATTTGCTGACCGTGGCGATTTCACCGCCATATCCCCACCAGGAACCGCGGTTCTTCACGTTCTTGTTGTGGAGTAATTCGTTCCATTCGCCGTTCTTCACCATTTCGTCACCGAAGAACAGGATGTCGGTCTTGAGGGTGGGCAATACGCTGAAATAAGTGGCGCGCATACCGTGGGCTCCACCTAATCCGGCTGTGTTCTGAATGGTTTTCGTGTTGTCGGGATACGAAGGGGTGAGTCCGACAAGGTCCTTGATGGCATCCACCCACACTTTATAGCCGTAGGCCTCGAGGTGGAGGTTGTCGAGAGAGAACGGAGCACCTTTGAGGATGTCACCCATCTTGGAATAGAGGTCCACATAGGTGACTTTGCTGTCCTTCCTGGCCATCTCCTCAATCAGCTTGTTGGTGGCCTGGATTGTCTTGAGCGACTTGTATTTCTGGTCCTTTGCGGGCAGAATGCTTTGCAGGTAGATTTCCGTGTTCGGACTTTCGCGGCGGATGATATCCACCGTTCTTGCGATGTTGCCGGCAATGGACTGTTCGGTGAAGTCCGTGCCCAGGTCGTTGGTGCCAATCTTGATGAACACCTTTGCGGGTTTGAAGCGTACCCAACTTTCCACGTTGGCAAGCACTTCATAACTGTAGCCGCCGGAGTTTCCGCGGTTGACCACGCGAGGGTCGTTGCCAAAGGCTTCGGACCATACGTGCATGTCGGTGATGGAGTTGCCGGCAAACACAATGGCGTTTTCAGGCAATGTCATCACCTTCCACGAGTCGTAGCGGTGCTTTCGGAATGGCTCGTCGGCATACGCTACCTGCAGCGCAGCAAACAGCATGACTGCAGCGAGGAGTAGGTTCTTGAGTTTCATAAATTGTTTTATAGGTTTAAATGGTGTTTGGGTTTCTTGAATAAGGGTGCGGAGCCTATAGAGGTGTTCCGTCTTTGTTTGTCACCAAATGGGGAGGCAACAACGTGTCACTGTCGGAGCCTGATTGGGTTTAAGCAAGAGAGTGGGGAGAGTGGAAAGGCAAAAGAGTATGATGGGTTGCTCAATCGCTTTCGCTTGCGTGTTATTCATAAAAGCCCGTCTGGAATCAGGCGGGTTGATTGTGCTTGGAATGCGTAAAACGGGGAAAAGTAAAGTGCTGATTCCAATTTCAGGGTACAAAAGTACGTAAACTTTTTCTTGATTGCAAATCTGAGGTGACAATTTTGCGGATGAGCGATGATTTGGTTTTCAAACAATAAAAAGGCATATGAAACAAGGGTGGTGAACCTTATTTCATTTGCCTTTTCTGATGGCCGACGTGCAGATGGTCGGTTGGGGCTGGCGGGTCGTTGACAGATGGAAGAATGGATTCTTTCTGGGGGACGGTCTGGTACCCCAATCAGTCAACGTCGACCAACTTGAATTGCTTGGAGAAAGTGAGTTCGATGCCGCTCGACAACTCCACTTCGTAACATTTGCGTTGCCGTTCAATCTTGGTGATGTACTGTCCGGGATAGGTGTTCTGGACGTGTGCTCTGATTTTCTGCGGGATCAACGCGGCGGGTACTTTGCCTCGTTTGCAATCGATTTCGGTCCAATTGCCTTTCTTGTCGAATTCCAGCTTGGTGCCATTCTGAAGAACCACATCGTAGTCATTGTCGCCGATGCCCGTCTCACGTGAGGCATGGGCGATACGCTGTTGGTTGAAATGGGTGGCAAGCAGAGTTTGTACAGTGGCAGGAAGGTCGCGCTTCTGCAACGGCTTGCTGTTGTCGGCGCAAGCCATCGTGCTGCTAAGGAGCATACAGCCCATAGCAAACAGCATGTTCTTAAGTGTCCTTCTCATCATTGATCTTGAAATTTAAAGGGTTCGTAATCTCCATGCAGCCTTTGATTTTTGAAGTCTTGTGGCTGTCATAGAATAATGACAGAGGGACGACCGGAATGTCAAATCTCTTTATGCTTTTTTAAGGTGGAGCCATCGCGTTTGGAGTCCTTGCAGAGGCGAGGAGGGCAAAAGGGAAAGTGTGAAGGTCGCAGGACATGACAACAAAAAAAAGTCCCGCGCATCGAATGATGTGCAGGACTTGGGTGAAGCGCTTCAGGATGGGCTTGAACCAACGACCCCCTGATTAACAGTCAGGTGCTCTAACCAACTGAGCTACTGAAGCAGTAAGTGGTGAAGTAAAAAACTTGACCTCTATTGCTGAATTGCGGTGCAAAGGTAAGGCTTATTTTTGGAATAAGCACTATCTTTGCACAGAAAATTTCAAAAAAAAATTCGATGAAGAGAATTCTGGGCATAGGTAATGCCCTTATTGATGCATTAGTAAAGGTAGAAAACGAACAGATACTCAGTGAGTTAGAGCTTCCAAAAGGTTCAATGCAGCTCATTGACCGAAATCGTTATTTTTCTATCCGCGAACGCTTCGTTTCGCTCCATCCGAAGCATACAACTGGCGGTTCGGCCTGTAACACGATACACGCCATCGCCATGATGGGCGGCCAAACGGCGCTGATTGGACGTGTTGGAAACGATGACCTTTCGACGGTGTTTGCCGATGCTTGTCGGGAACACGACATCTGCGCCCACCTCATTTCCGACCCTCAATTGCCCACAGGTGTGGCCTCCACCATCATCACGCCCGACGGGCAGCGTACTTTTGGCACCTATCTGGGTGCCGCGTCCGAGCTGACGGCTGATGATCTCCAGCCCGAATGGTTTGCGGGCTACGACTATTTCTATATAGAAGGTTATCTCGTGCAGAACCACGATCTGATTCGTCGTGCCGTGCGTATGGCCCACGAAGCCGGACTGAAGGTGTGTCTTGACCTTGCCAGCTATAATATCGTGGAAGCCGACCGTGAATTCTTTGCCGAACTTCTGGGCAACACCGACATCGTGTTTGCCAACGAACTCGAAGCGCGCGCCTTCACCCTCTGCGATGACCCGCAGCGCAATGTCGAAACGCTTTCCCGTCTTTGCGGCATCGCCGTGGTGAAAGTGGGCAAGCAAGGCGTATTGGTGCGTCGGGGCGAAGAACAGGTGGAATGTCCTGCGCGCGACGTGCCCCATGTCGTCGACACGACGGCTGCCGGTGATTATTTCAGTGCAGGTTTCCTCTATGCCCTGGCTTCGGGCGAAAATCTCATGCGTTGCGCCCATTTGGGTTCGCTCCTTGCAGGACATATCATAGAAGTGGTGGGCACCGCCCTCCCTCAGGCCACTTGGCAGCGAATCATCAGTGAATGGAACGGTGCGGATGGTCAGTGACCTTTCCGCCCTTTGGCCCGTTCATCCTTTTCAAGCGAATCCTATGTACCCTCTCACAATGAAACACGTCATAGCTCTTCTCCTTCCGCTCCTCCTCTGTGCGCCAGTTCGGGCACAGCGGCCGAGCCATAACTTTGAGGTGGCGAAAAGTCTCGACATCTTCAATGCCATCTATCGCGACCTCGACCTCTACTATGTCGATACGCTCGATGCCAAACGCAACATCGAGAACGCCATCGACTATATGCTCAACCAGTTGGACCCCTACACCGAATATTTCCCCGAGAATGCCACTTCCGAACTCCGGCAACTCACCACGGGAAAATATGCCGGCATCGGTTCGGCCATCCTCTATCGCAAGGATTCCGACCGTTGCATCATCGCGGAGCCCTATGAGCATATGCCTGCGGCGGATGCCGGACTGCAGCCGGGCGATGTGATTCTGAGCATCGACGGTGAGGACCTCCCGGTATGTGGTTCCACTCCTGTGGCCCAGTACACTTCAGATGTCAGTTCCCGCCTGCGTGGCGATGCCGGAACAAAATTCGACATCCGGGTACGTCGTCCTGCCACGGGACAGACGTTCACCTTCACGCTCACGCGCCGAAACATTTCGATGCCCAGTGTCACGTTGCGCAAATTGCTGACCGACTCTGTGGGCTACGTCCATGTCACGCAATTCATTGAAGGCACCGCTTCCGACCTCCGTCGGGCCATCACGGACCTCAAGCAGCAAGGGGCACGCCGTCTGGTGCTCGATCTGCGTGGTAATCCGGGCGGTGTGATTGATGAGGCTGTGCGTACGGTCAACCTCTTCATTCCCCGTGGGCGAGAGGTGGTGAGCACCCGAGGCAAGGTGAAGGAATCCAACAACACCTACAAGACCACTTCCGATCCACTTGACACGGAACTTCCCCTGGTCGTGCTCGTTGACAACTATTCGGCTTCGGCCTCAGAAATCACCAGCGGTGCGCTTCAGGACTATGACCGTGCCGTCATTCTCGGCCGTCGGACCTATGGCAAGGGACTTGTGCAGCAGAGCCGCGAAATGCCCTACAAGGGCGTGCTCAAACTCACTTCCGCCAAATACTATATCCCCTCGGGACGTTGCGTTCAGGCATATGAATTCAAGGACGGACTGCCCGTGGCGCGTCCCGACTCGCTCTGCCACACGTTCCACACCGCTGCGGGGCGTCCCGTTCGCGATGGAGGTGGCGTCATGCCCGATGTGGTGGTGCCCACCGACAGTTTGCCCCATCTGCTCGGCTATCTGGAGATGAGCGACCAGCTTTTCGACTTCTGCAGTGACTATCATGCCCGCCATGCTTCGATTGCCTCGCCTTCGGAGTTCCGTTTGAGCAACGAGGAATATGCTGCCTTCTGTGCCTACATGAAGAAGCATCAGTTCACCTACGATCGCCAAAGCCTCCGTGTGCTTCAGACACTGCGTCAGGTCATCCGTTTCGAAGGCTACGATGCGGAGGCCAGTGAGGAATTCAAGGCCCTCGAGGCCAAACTTCGCCATAATGAGGACAGCGATTTCAGCCGTTGGGAAAAAGAGGTCAGAAAAGTGGTCGAACGCAAGATTGTGGAGCGCTACTATTATTCTGTGGGCGGGGAGGACTATCAGCTCCGCGATGACCGCGACTTGCAGCGAGCCATCAATCTGTTGAATGCTCCCCACGAGATGCGCAAGATCCTGACCGGCGAACCTGACGCCTGATGTCTGTCCCTTTCCATCAAACACATAAATCCCGTAAGTTTCCAACTCTGGAAGCTTACGGGATTTATGCGTTTTCTTTTCCTGACTTCGTCAATGCGTCACCTTGAGCCACCCGATTGGATTAATCTCTTCATTAGCGTGCTCCGCGCGCTGTTTTTTCAACATTAATGGCCGCCAAAGCCATTAATGATCATCAATTTTCTGTGCATGCTATGCCCCAATGGGCTTTAATGGTTTTCCACAGCAAGCTGTGGGAATTGTCGTTAATGGCGTGCTTCGCACGCTGTGGATAAACGTAGGCGCAGCAAAACCAATTGCGCGAAGCGCAAGCATTAATGACCATTCCACAGCGTGCTATGCACGCGCAGTGCGAAACATTGATGGGCATTAATGGCTTTTGCGGCCATTAACGTTGAAAGTCCAGCGTGCGGAGCACGCTCAAAAACAGCTATCGTATGTAGGCCATAATGGAGCAAGTTTCTTTTTTATCGTTCTTATAGACTGTTCGCAAACGGTCATTCAACCAATTGCCCCTGTTGTGTCACGCCGCGCACCGTCACGTCGAGGCGTTGCGTTTCGCGGGAATTGGTGTAGAAGATGACGGAGGCGCGTCCTTCGGCATCCGTCTGAACGGAAGGAGCCCAAAGCAATGTGCGGCGCACGTCGCGTGAAGAGGGGACGTCGAAGCTGCGATAGTCCGGGGAGTAGAAAGCCGTTGGCTGCGTGAAACCATACACGTTGCGGCGCTCCACGCCCTTCAGTCGTGTGTGGGTGCGATAGAACTTCGGGAGTTCATAGATGTACATCGAGTAGCGGCCCTTGCTGCGGTTGGTGGTGGCGCCCGAAAGAGCATCCTCTGCCACGCCGTCGGTGACGACCGATACGGATTTCACGGCGTCAGCCTCGAGATGGGTGTAGTATTCCGGAAAGCGGTCTTTGAGTTCGCTCAGCGGTTCGTTGTTGACATAGACCTTGATTTCCTTGCCTTTCCATTCCATGGCCGTTTCCCTTCCTTTTTGTTCGGTGGGGGTTATTCCGATGCTGGTTGACGGCTGTCCCTGGCCTTCGCTTTCGTTCTGGTCCGTGGTCAGGCTGTTGCCCTCCCAGGCATCCCAGTAGCTGAGATTATATTCCGAATTGATCTGGTTGAGAAAGTCCCAAATGCTTCCGGGGTCCATGCCGAGGTCCTTGGCACGTTCCGCTTCCCGTTCGATGTTGTAGAAGCGCATGGCGCGGCGCATGCCCGTCTTCTCGCCTCCAAGCCAGGAATAGCGTGTGCCGGTGAAACCTTTGTATCTGCTTTGCGAGGTCACCTTCGCTTCGCCCAGCACGGTCGGTATGCGTCGGGGAATGGTGTCCTCCCATTCGAAGGTCAGCGGTTCGTCGATTGGATTTTCCGTCAGGGTGTCGGGGAGATAGGGGTGGATGTCGAGTTCCTGTCCGCAGAATGCCCGTGGCGTAGGGGCAAACCATCGGTCGAGCGTCAAGCGATTCCAGCGCCGTTTTCCGTTGTTGTCCGTGGCGGTGAATTGGGCAATGTAGGGACCGGCGTAGTCCACTGCCGACTGGAAGACGAACTTTCCGTCCTTGTCCGTGCGTGTCACGCCCTCGAGGGCACCTCCAGCGAGGGAGTACATCTTCAGGCTCAAGCGGCAGTCGGCCTGCGGTTCGCGCTTTTTGCCCACTCCCTTGATAAGCGCCCCGCGGAGAATGAGATGCTCCTCGATGGGTTGGCGGAGGCGGAACGTATCGGCGTCACACATCACGCTGAACGCATTGGCCGTCCAGCCCTGCACCATCATCAGGAGGTCCGTCATCCGACGGTGAGCCGCGTCGTTGCGAAGGAAATAGGCCTGAGGTTGGGCGATGAAGCCGCGCAGTTCCGAGGCAAGAAGCATTTCCGCCTGAAGGCCGGGGTCGGAGTCGGTCACCATGTTCCCGCTCCTGTCGCGCACGGCGAGGCTGACCGTTGTGCGGACGGGTTGGCCTTGTGCATCCTTCAATTCGAGGCTGAGCACGGCAGGCTCGAAGGCTCCGTATTCCGCTTTGTTCTGGCGCACCACCATGTGGAGGTTACGTCCTTCTGTGGGTTTCGGTGCACACCATGCCAGACGGGTGGCCAGACTGCGGCCATCGGTGTCGAAAATTTCAATGCGATTCACTCCGCCGCGGAGGGCACGAAGGGGAATGAAGGTTTCCACGCCTTGTTGTGTCGCGGCAAGCGTGTCGAAAAAGCACACCCTCTCGCGGTTCATCACGGCCAGTCCCAGCAGGCTGCCCGTTGCCTCCCCTGCAGCGTTGGCAGTCAGTTCCACCGTGATGCCTGAGTCGGAAGGTTCGGCATGAAGCACGAAATCGGCCTTTGGTTCGGGGAGTTCCCAACGTCTGGAGCGCCCTTTCAGTTGGGCATAGCCTCGGCCCACGTCTGCAGGAAGGCGGAAGGAACCCATGCCTTCGTGCTCGGCCACGGTTTCAGCCACGAGCTGCCCGTCGTCGGAGAAAATCTGCAGTGTATCGTCCACGGCATGTCCGCGTCCGTCGAGCAGACTGAAAGCGACTTGTTGCGACAAACCTTTGCCTCGCCATCCTCCCTCTGGATAGAACGACAGCGTGCGTTGCGTGTTCTCTCCCAGTTCGTAGGGACGCGGTTCGCCCAGCGACTCTGTTTGGCGGCAAAGACGGGCAACACCCTTGAGAAACAGGCCGTCTCGCCCCAGTTGGTCATTTCTCGGGTGAAGGCCCGCACTTCATAGAAGCCCGCTCTTACGGGGAGTTTCAGCGCAAAGCAGCCATTGGCCTGTCCCAGCGAGTCGATGCGGAGAATCTGTTGCTCAATCAGCTGGCCGTCAGCATTGAGCAACTCCGTGTAGAGCACGCGGCTGAGGTTGGTCGGCGTGAGCGAGGAGGCGCGCACCACGTAGGCTTTATACCATATCGTGTCGTTCTCCATATAGCCCGAATTGTCAAAATGTACGTACACCTTCTCGCGTGGGTAGCGATAGTCGAAGGCTGCGGCAGCCTTGAACCGCTGGAACAGTGCTTCAGCCTGCTGCATGCGTTCCTGTGCACCGATAGGAGTGAGAAGGAAGGAAAAGAGAAGAATGATGGAGAGAATATGCTTCATGAAGGGCTTGGCTTGGTGGATAAAAGAAAACGTGGGGCAAAGGTAAAAAATCTAATTCGTAAGTGTAGGAAAAACTGAAGATAAAATCACACGGGAATCGCGCGTTGGGCTTTAAGAGGATAAAGCGGAACGTGCGATTCCCGTGTGATTTAGCGGTTATAGTCAAAAAGAAATGTTTTGAGAATCAACCGAACGGAATTTGAAACTTGATTGAGCATTTACACTGTCTCGTTTTGAGGGCGTAGCCATTAATGAACATTTCCTCCTCA
>ERZ1026892.315-NODE-315-length-23184-cov-14.437243_pt1 | contig 23184 bp, 22 predicted proteins | sample MGYA00380176_ERZ1026892 | MGnify/ENA primary metagenome ERZ1026892 (study PRJEB33269, sample SAMEA4719812) | human gut metagenome | biome: human-associated habitat; feature: organic feature; material: feces | place: Cameroon | collected 2013-10 ... | reverse complement strand
ATTCACAATAGGGCGCGAATATTACGCAAAACGCGAGCCTTTGACAAGTGCTACCATCAATAGATGCAGAAAAAAAACACAACGCGCACGGCAACGTTTATCTGTCGCGTTTTTTCAGTACAATCGTAGCTACAACTCTAACGTAAAACCTTCGTTATCCCGTATGGATAAGTGGTAAACAGGACATTAAGCCCGGCTTTTGCGATGAATTTACAAAAAATCAATGAGTTAACCGCGCAGGATATGGCGGGAGTCAATGCGACGATTCTTGAGCAGCTCAACTCAGACGTCCAGTTGATCAACCAGCTTGGCTATTACATCGTTAGCGGCGGCGGAAAACGGATTCGTCCCATGATCGCCGTGCTGGCAGCCCGTGCCGTTGGCTATCAGGGAAACGCCCACGTCAAGATTGCCGCGTTAATCGAATTTATTCATACCGCGACGCTCCTGCATGACGACGTCGTTGATGAGTCCGACATGCGCCGTGGCAAGGCCACGGCCAACGCCGCCTTTGGCAACGCGGCCAGCGTGCTGGTTGGCGACTTTATCTACACCCGCGCCTTCCAGATGATGACCAGCCTCGGTTCACTCAAGGTGCTGGAAGTCATGTCTGAAGCCGTCAACGTCATTGCAGAAGGTGAAGTCCTTCAGCTCATGAACGTGAACGATCCGGACATCACCGAAGAGAACTATATGCGTGTGATCTACAGTAAGACCGCACGTCTGTTCGAAGCCGCCGCCCAATGTTCCGGCCTGCTGGCTGGCTGTACGCCAGAGCAGGAAAAGGGCTTACAGGATTATGGCCGCTACCTGGGCACCGCCTTCCAGCTGATCGACGACCTGCTCGACTACAGCGCCGATGGCGAAACGCTGGGTAAAAACGTCGGCGATGACCTGAACGAAGGTAAACCAACGCTGCCGCTGCTGCATGCCATGCGTAACGGCACGGCGGAACAAGCGCAGCTGATTCGCGGCGCTATCGAGCAGGGTAACGGCCGACATCTGCTGGAACCGGTGCTGGAAGCGATGGCCGCCTGCGGCTCGCTGGAATGGACGCGCCAGCGTGCCGAAGAAGAAGCCGATAAAGCCATTGCCGCCCTGGCCCCCCTTCCGGACTCCCAATGGCGCGATGCGCTTATTGGCCTCGCCCACATGGCGGTTCAACGCGATCGCTAATCCCTCTCCCGCGCAATGCGCGGGAAAGTTCCTGAAAACTCCCAATGACGTTATTTCGCGCCTGAAAATTAACGTTTTCCTAATTTAACGCAACTTACACGAACTTTTTAGAATCTTACTGAAAAGCGCGTTACAGTACATTCCTCGCCCAACATGACGATTTAAACAGCGCTCTCAGGGAGGAAGTATGGATAAGTTAATCGACTGGCATCCGGCGGACATCATCGCCGGGCTGCGCAAAAAAGGCACGTCAATGGCCGCAGAATCACGCAAAAATGGCCTGAGCTCGTCAACGCTCGCCAACGTGCTCTCACGCCCCTGGCCTAAGGGTGAAATGATTATTGCGAAGGTGCTGGAGACGGATCCATGGGTCATCTGGCCATCACGCTACCACGATCCGGTAACCCATGAGTTTATCGATAGAACACAGGCGATGCGCCAGCCAAAGAAAGATAAATAGCGAGGGAGAACGCCCCCCTGACTCGGAGGGCGTTTAACAACGGCAGCGATTACTCGCCTTTTACGCGTTCGATATTGGCGCCGAGTGCGCGCAGCTTATCTTCGATGCGTTCGTAGCCGCGATCAATGTGGTAGATGCGGTCAACGATAGTGGTGCCCTGAGCAATACAGCCCGCCAGCACGAGGCTTGCCGATGCACGCAGGTCGGTTGCCATGACCTGAGCGCCAGAAAGCTGCTCAACGCCGTGGCAAATCGCGGTGTTGCTTTCGATTTCCGCACGTGCGCCCATACGGATCAGTTCCGGAATGTGCATGAAACGGTTTTCGAAGACCGTTTCAGTGATCACACCGGTCCCTTCCGCCACCATGTTCAGCAGGGTGAACTGGGCCTGCATGTCGGTCGGGAACGCCGGGTGCGGCGCGGTACGTACGTTCACCGCTTTCGGACGCTTGCCATGCATATCCAGGCTAATCCAGTCTTCACCCACTTCGATATCCGCGCCGGCTTCGCGCAGCTTGGCCAACACGGCATCCAGGGTATCAGGCTGCGCGTTGCGGCAGACAATTTTCCCGCCGGAGATCGCCGCCGCCACCAGGAAGGTGCCGGTTTCGATACGGTCAGGCAGAACGCGATAAACGCCGCCGCCCAGGCGCTTCACGCCTTCGATGGTGATGCGGTCGGTACCCTGCCCCGTCACCTTCGCGCCCATCGCGTTGAGGAAGTTCGCCGTATCGACGATTTCCGGCTCACGCGCGGCGTTTTCGATGATGGTGGTGCCTTCCGCCAGCGTCGCAGCTGTCATGATAGTGACGGTCGCGCCAACGCTGACCATGTCCATGACGATATGCGCGCCTTTCAGACGACCGTTGACGGACGCTTTGACGTAACCTTCTTCCAGCTTAATTTCCGCGCCTAACTGCTCAAGACCAGAGATGTGCAGATCGACCGGACGCGCACCAATGGTGCACCCACCCGGCAGAGAAACCTGGCCCTGTCCAAAACGCGCCACCAGCGGCCCCAGCGCCCAAATAGACGCACGCATGGTTTTCACCAGGTCGTAAGGTGCACAGAATACGTTGACCGAGCCTGCATCAATCCATACTGAACCGTTGCGTTCTACCTTCGCACCCAGCTGCGTCAGCAGCTTCATGGAGGTATCCACGTCTTTCAGCTTCGGTACGTTCTGGATCTCTACCGGGTCTTCTGCCAGCAAAGCGGCAAAAAGAATCGGCAGGGCAGCATTTTTGGCGCCGCTAATGGTGACCTCGCCCTGAAGGCGGGTTGGCCCCTGCACACGAAATTTATCCATCAAATCTAATCTCTGTTAAGTATTCACGTTCGCCACCGGGAAAGCGTTGCCGCTTTCCCCATGGCTCAAAAACCGTTGAGTTTGCGATCGCGAGCCCACTCTTGCGGGGTATACGCTTTGATCGTCAGGGCATGAATGCGGTTATCCGCAAGATACTCCATCAGCGGGCCATAGATGGTCTGCTGCTTCTTCACCCGGCTCATGCCCTCAAACATCTCACCCACGGCAATCACCTGGAAGTGGCTACCGTCGCCAGAAACGAGAACTTCCTGAAGGGAGAGTGCATTCATCAGCACGGTCTGAATTTCATTATTTTCCATAGGTTCACATTTCATTTGAGAGTGAAAACAGCCCCACATCTTAGAGGAAAGTGGCGCAGTCTTAAACAAGCAAAAAGCCCCATCGTTAAGATTGATGGGGCTTTAGGAACATTAGAAGCAATAACGTGCTGAAATTTTTAAGGGATCATATCTTCAGGCAGATTATACAACCGTTTCAGCGTCGCCACTTTTTCGCTGACGCCTTCCAGGCTCACCTTGCGGCCCTGGGAACGAATCAGGTCAACCAGGTGCACCAGCAGCGCCAAACCTGCAGTATCGACGCGGCTAAGACCATTGAGATCGATCACCGAAACGCCCTGCGTCACTTCATTTCTGGCGTCCCACAGGGGCACCAGAAAGTCCTGGTCCAGTTCGCCGCGCAGCATCAGGCACTCACCGTCGCGCGTCCAGCTAAGCTGTTCAGCCATTATTTTTTCTGTTCCAGGGTGATCGGCTGCGCGGAGATGGATTTCAGCTGCGCGGTCAGGCCATCAATACCTTTGGTGCGCAACAGGTCGCTCCACTCGTTCTGTTTGGTGGTGATCATGCTCACCCCTTCAGCGATCATGTCGTATGCCTGCCAGTTGCCGGTCTGGGTATTTTTACGCCACTGGAAGTCCAGGCGCACCGGAGGACGGCCGTTCGGGTCGATGATGGTCACACGGATAGGTACGATGGTTGCGTCACCCAGCGGCTGTTCCGGGGCAATCTGGTAGGTCTGACCGTGGTACATCGCCAGCGCCTGGCCATAGGCCTGCTTCAGGTATTCACGGAACGCGGTAAAGTAGGCTTCACGCTGCGCCGGAGTAGCGTCTTTGTAGTAACGGCCCAGCACCAGCGCGCCGGCGTATTTTACCTGTACGTACGGCAGCAGTTCCTGATCGACCACGTCACGCAGGTAGTTCGGGTTAGAACGAATTTTAGGTTGTTCATTCTTCAGGCGATCGAACGTTTTCTGCGCTGCTTCGTTCATCAGCTTGTAAGGGTTAGATTGGTCAGCTGCGGTTGCGGCCGTTAGCGGGGCAATCACCAGCATGGCGACCATCAGTAAGCGTTTAAACATGTCGAGTATCTCCTGAGATTAATTCGTCGCGCCAGTTGCAGGCGTCGCCGTATCAGTATGTCCATCTGTGGATTCCTGCGCATCGCCTGAATTCTTATTGTCGCTGCCCTTGCTGTTATAAAGGAATTGACCAATAAGATCTTCCAGCACCATCGCCGATTTGGTGTCCTGAATGGTGCCGCCGTCTTTAAGGATAGACGTTCCCAGCTCAGGGTCTTCAAAACCGACGTTCAGCGCCAGATACTGTTCCCCCAGCAGACCGGAAGTTCGAATCGCCAGCGAGCTGGTATCCGGAATGTGGTTGTAGCGATCTTCAATGTCGAGCGCCACGCGAGGTAAATAGGTTTTTGGATCCAGGGTAATGTCCGCCACGCGGCCAATCACCACGCCGCCAATACGCACCGGCGAACGCGCCTTCAGGCCGCCGATGTTATCGAAGGTGGCGTAAATGCGGTAGGTTGGCTCTGATTTCATTGACGAAACGTCCGCCGCCTTCAGGCAGACAAACAGCGCCGCCAGCAGGGCCACCAGCAGAAAAATACCGACCCAGATTTCACTCTTTTTCGTTTGCATTCACTCAATTCCCAAACATCAGTGCCGTCAGCACAAAGTCCAGCCCAAGAACCGCCAGCGACGAGTGCACCACGGTACGGGTGGTCGCCCGGCTGATTCCGGCAGAAGTGGGGATTGCATCGTAACCGTTAAATAACGCAATCCATGTCACCGTAATGGCAAAAACCAGGCTCTTGATCAGGCAGTTCACCAGATCGAGACGCCAGTCCACCGCATTTTGCATTGCCGACCAGAAGAACCCGGCATCAATGCCTTTCCAGCTTACGCCAACCAGCGAACCGCCCCAGATGCCTACCGCCACGAAGATAATCGTCAGCAGCGGCAATGAGATCACACCGGCCCAGAAGCGCGGAGAAATCACCCGGCGCAGCGGATCCACCGCCATCATCTCCATGCTGGAGAGCTGCTCGGTCGCGCGCATCAGGCCAATTTCCGCCGTCAACGCCGAACCGGCACGCCCGGCAAACAGCAGCGCGGCCACCACCGGCCCCAATTCACGCAGCAGGGAAAGCGCCACCAGCATGCCGAGACTGGTCTCAGCGCTGTAGGTAGTCAGCACCAGATAACCCTGTAGCCCCAGCACCATGCCGATAAACACGCCCGACACAATGATGATCACCATCGACAGCACGCCAACGTTGTAAAGCTGGCGCACCAATAGCGGCGCGTGCTTGCGGAACTCCGGCTTGCCGACAACGGCATTGAATAACATTAACCCAGCTCGCCCAAACGTCGCGATGGTCTTAATCCCGCGATGTCCAAGCGCTGCCAGTGCATTTAACAACATGAGTCGATTATCTCCCTGTGCCGATGAGGTCGCGGCGATAATCGCCCGCAGGGTAACGGAACGGCACCGGGCCGTCGGCAATACCGTCGAGGAACTGACGCACTCGCGGATCGTCGTTTTCCTGCAACGAAGTTGCACTACCGTGAGCGATGATTTTACGGTCCGCCATAATATAGGCGAAATCGGCAATGCTCAGCACTTCCGGCACGTCGTGGGAAACCACAATACAGGTGACACCCAACGCGCTGTTGAGTTCAGAAATCAGCTTCACCAACACGCCCATGGTGATCGGATCCTGGCCGACGAACGGTTCGTCAAACATGATCAGATCGGGTTCCAGAGCAATCGCTCTGGCCAGCGCGGCGCGTCTTGCCATCCCGCCGGAAAGCTCGGACGGCATCAGCTTAGCCGCCCCGCGCAGGCCGACGGCTTCGAGCTTCATCATCACCGTGCTTTTCAACAACGGCGCGGGAAGCCGGGTATGCTCGCGAATCGGGTACGCCACGTTGTCAAACACGTTCATGTCGGTAAACAGCGCGCCAGACTGAAACAGCATACTCATCCGTTTACGCACGGTGTACAAACGAGATCGCGACATCTGCGGCACGTTCTCGCCATCAAAGAGGATCTCTCCGCTATCCGGGGGGATTTGCCCGCCAATCAGGCGTAGCAGCGTGGTCTTGCCAATCCCCGACGGCCCCATTATCGCGGTGATTTTCCCGCGCGGCACCGACAGCGAGATCTTGTCGAAGATGACCCGACTGCCACGGGTAAACGTGACGTCGTGCATATCGACCAAATTCTCGATATTTTGGCTCATAGGCTTACCTTTCCAGGTCCTTAAGAGGAATCATTTCCTGCTCAATTGCGCATTCTTACAGAATCCTAACCGCACGAGTTAACGAAATCTGGCATTTGTTTTACTTTTCCTGCGCATAAAGTCAAAATTAGGAATTCGTTACGTCCAGACGTGCGGACCGACGATTATACCCGAATAAAGGACTTTAGATGCTCTTAGCCACGGCTCTGTTAATTATTGGTTTACTTCTGGTGGTCTACAGCGCCGACCGCCTCGTGTACTCCGCCTCCATTTTGTGCCGTGCTCTGGGAGTTCCACCGCTGATTATTGGCATGACCGTGGTCAGTATCGGCACCTCGCTGCCGGAAATTATCGTCTCCGCCGCCGCCTCCCTTCATGGTCAGGTAGACGTCGCCGTCGGGACCGCCATCGGATCTAACATCGTCAATATATTACTGATCCTCGGCCTGACCGCGCTGTTTCATCCATTTACCGTGCATTCTGATATCCTGCGCCGTGAAATACCGCTAATGTTGGTCGTCAGCCTGCTGGCCGGGTATGTGCTGTATGATGGCGAACTCTCGCTGATGGACGGCGTTTTCCTGATTATGCTGGCAGCCCTGTGGCTGCTGTTTATCATTAAGATAGCGCGTCTGGCCGAGCGCCAGGGTAACGATAAATTCACCCAGGAGCAGTTGGCCGAGCTGCCGCGCGACGGTTCGCTGCCCGTCGCCTGCTTATGGCTCGGCGTAGCGCTGATTATTATGCCGATGGCGACCCGCATGGTGATTGATAACGCCACGGTGCTGGCAAACTATTTCGCCATGAGCGAGCTAACCATCGGCCTGACAATTATCGCCCTCGGCACCAGCCTGCCGGAGCTGGCAACCGCCATCGCAGGCGTGCGTAAAGGTGAAAATGATATTGCGGTCGGCAACATCATCGGCTCGAATTTCTTTAATATCGCTATCGTTCTGGGTATCCCTGCCCTTCTCGCGCCGGGGACATTTAACCCGCTCGCGTTTACCCGGGACTATGGCGTCATGGTATTGGTGAGCGTGGTCTTCGCCCTCCTGTGCTGGCGTCGTCGCCAGATAGGCCGTGGCGCAGGTTTACTGTTAATCGGCGGGTTTGTTGCGTGGCTGGCGCTGCTCTATTGGGCAACGCCGCTCTTCATCGAATAAATCGGGATAACACTATGTCGCAAATAGATTTGCAGCCAAATTTCGACTTCCAGCAGGCGGGAAGAGAAGTTCTGGAGGTTGAACGGGAAGGGCTGGAACAGCTCGATCAATACATCAATCAGGACTTCAGCGACGCCTGTGAGAAGATCTTCTACTGCGGCGGCAAAGTGGTCGTGATGGGGATGGGCAAGTCCGGGCATATCGGGCGCAAAATGGCCGCTACCTTTGCCAGTACCGGCACCTCTTCCTTCTTCGTCCATCCCGGCGAAGCGGCACACGGCGATTTAGGCATGGTGACACCACAGGATGTGGTCATCGCGCTCTCTAACTCCGGCGAGTCGAACGAGATTCTGGCGCTGATCCCGGTGCTCAAGCGCCTGCGCGTGCCGCTGATCTGCATGACCAGCCGCCCGGACAGCAGCATGGGCCGTGCGGCAGATATTCATCTGTGCGTAAAAGTTCCGCGCGAGGCTTGCCCGCTCGGGCTGGCGCCGACCTCCAGCACCACCGCCGCGCTGGTGATGGGCGATGCGCTGGCCGTTGCGCTGCTGAAGGCCCGCGGCTTTACCGCTGAAGACTTTGCGCTGTCGCACCCCGGCGGCGCACTGGGCCGCAAGCTTCTGCTGCGCGTTAACGATATTATGCACACGGGCGATGAAATCCCTCACGTGAGCGAAGATGCCTCACTGCGGGATGCGCTGCTGGAAATTACCCGTAAAAATCTCGGAATGACGGCCATCTGCGATGACAATATGCAGATTAAGGGTATCTTCACGGATGGCGACCTACGACGCATCTTCGACAACGGCGCAGACCTACGTAGCCTCGGCATCGCCGATGTGATGACGCCGGGCGGTATCCGCATTCGTCCCGGTACGCTGGCGGTCGACGCGCTGAACCTGATGCAATCACGTCATATCACCTGCGTGCTGGTTGCCGATGGCGACCATCTGCTAGGTGTGATACATATGCACGACCTACTGCGCGCAGGCGTAGTGTAATCAAGGATATAAAGAATGAGTAACGCTGTCGCATCGGTCGCCACCTGTTACGGGCCGGTGAGTCCACAATTTATCGCGAAGGCGGAGAAAATCCGCCTGTTGATCCTCGACGTCGACGGGGTGCTGTCCGACGGCCTGATTTATATGGGCAACAACGGTGAAGAGCTGAAAGCCTTTAACGTGCGCGACGGCTACGGCGTGCGCTGCGCCCTCACCTCCGGCATCGAAGTGGCGATTATTACCGGGCGAAAAGCTAAACTGTTAGAAGACCGCTGCGCTACCCTGGGTATTACGCATCTCTACCAGGGTCAGTCTGATAAACTTATCGCCTATCGTGAACTGCTGGCGAAGCTGAGCCTACGGCCGGATGAAGTCGCCTACGTGGGCGATGACCTGATCGACTGGCCGGTGATGGCAGAGATCGGCCTGAGCGTCGCGGTGGCGGATGCGCACCCGCTGCTGCTGCCGCGCGCCGATTACGTCACGCGCATTGCGGGCGGACGCGGTGCGGTACGCGAAGTCTGTGACCTGCTGCTGCTGGCGCAAGGGAAGCTCGACGAAGCCAAAGGGCAATCCATATGAGTAAAACCAGACGTTGGGTTATCATTCTGCTATCGCTGGTTGCGCTTGTCCTCATCGGCCTGAATCTCGCCGACAAAGACGACAGCGGCCCGGTTGCAGTAAATACCGGCGATCCGACCTATAAAAGCGAACATACCGATACGGTGGTGTACAGCCCCGAAGGCGCGCTCAGCTATCGGTTAATTGCCGAGCACGTGGAGTATTTTTCCGATCAGGGTCTGTCGTGGTTTACTCACCCCGTGCTGACTACCTTTGACACCGCGAAGGTGCCAACCTGGTCGATTAAAGCCGATAAAGCGAAGCTGACCAACGACCGCATGCTGTATCTCTACGGGCACGTTGAAATCAACGCGCTGACAGAAGACGCACAACTGCGTAAGATTACGACGGATAATGCCCAGGTGAACCTGATTACTCAGGACGTTTCCTCTGACGATCTGGTGACGTTATACGGAACAACATTTAATTCCAGCGGCCTGAAAATGCGCGGCAATTTACGCAGCAAAAACGCCGAGCTGATTGAAAAGGTTAGAACTTCTTATGAAATCCAGAACAAACAAACTCAGCCTTAAGCTGGCGCTCGTCGCTTCTCTGCTGGCAGCCAGTCTGCCGGCAATGGCCCTGACCGGCGATACCAATCAGCCGATTCATATTGAATCCGATCAGCAGTCGCTGGATATGCAGGGCAACGTCGTGACCTTCACCGGTAACGTTGTCGTGACTCAGGGCAGTATCAAAATCAACGCCGACAAAGTGGTCGTCACCCGCCCGGCAAACCAGCAGGGTAAAGAAGTGATCGATGGCTACGGCAACCCGGCTACCTTCTACCAGATGCAGGACAACGGCAAGCCGGTGAAAGGTCGCGCATCGAAAATGCACTACGAATTAGCAAATGATTTCGTGGTACTGACCGGCAATGCCTACCTTGAGCAGTTAGACAGTAACATCAAGGGTGACAAGATTACCTATCTGGTGAAAGAGCAGAAAATGCAGGCGTTTAGCGACAAAGGCAAACGCGTCACTACCGTTCTGGTTCCGTCTCAGCTACAGGACAAATCCAAAGACCAGGCTCCGGCACAGAAGAAGAGTAACTAATCCGTTATGGCGACATTAACTGCAAAAAATCTGGCGAAGGCCTATAAAGGCCGACGCGTCGTGGAAGATGTCAGTCTGACCGTCAACTCCGGTGAGATTGTGGGCCTGCTTGGGCCGAACGGCGCGGGTAAAACGACCACCTTCTACATGGTCGTCGGTATCGTACCGCGCGATGCGGGCAACATCATCATTGATGACGAAGACATCAGCCTGCTGCCGCTGCACGCCCGTGCGCGCCGCGGCATCGGCTATTTGCCGCAGGAGGCGTCGATTTTCCGTCGTCTGAGCGTTTACGATAATCTGATGGCGGTACTGCAGATCCGCGATGACCTCAGCAATGAACAGCGCGAAGACCGTGCCAAAGAGCTGATGGAAGAGTTCCACATCGAGCATCTGCGCGACAGCCTGGGCCAGGCGCTTTCCGGCGGTGAACGTCGCCGCGTCGAGATTGCCCGCGCGTTAGCGGCAAACCCGAAGTTTATCCTGCTGGATGAACCGTTTGCCGGTGTAGACCCCATCTCCGTTATCGACATCAAACGCATCATCGAACATCTGCGCGACAGCGGCCTTGGCGTACTGATTACCGACCACAACGTCCGTGAAACGCTGGCGGTGTGCGAACGCGCTTACATCGTCAGCCAGGGGCATCTGATTGCCCACGGAACACCTCAGGAGATCCTGGAAGACGAACATGTTAAACGCGTGTATCTTGGGGAAGACTTCAGACTCTGATAGGGTAGTGGTTATCGACGTTAGCGGGAGATATTCGTTCTGAACATGAAGCAAGGTTTGCAATTAAGGCTCAGCCAACAGCTTGCCATGACGCCCCAGTTGCAGCAGGCCATTCGTCTGTTGCAATTGTCTACGCTGGAACTTCAGCAGGAACTCCAGCAGGCGCTGGAGAGCAATCCCCTGCTCGAGCAAACCGATCTTCACGATGAAGTAGAGACTCAGGAAACCGTCGATAGCGAAACGCTGGACAGCGTCGATGCGCTGGAAAAACCGGACATGCCCGAAGAGCTGCCGCTTGACGCCAGCTGGGACGAAATCTACACCGCCGGTACGCCTTCCGGTACTGGCGCTGACTATCAAGACGACGAACTGCCGGTTTATCAGGGTGAAACCACTCAGTCACTTCAGGATTACCTGATGTGGCAGGTAGAGTTAACGCCGTTTACCGATACCGACCGGGCGATCGCCACGTCGATCGTCGACGCGGTGGATGACACCGGCTACCTCACCGTCACCGTCGAAGATATCCGCGAAAGCATCGGCGACGACGAGATTGGCCTGGACGAAGTGGAGGCGGTACTTAAGCGCATCCAGCGTTTCGATCCGGTCGGCGTGGCCGCCAAAGATCTCCGCGATTGCCTGCTGATCCAGCTGTCACAATTTTCACCCGACACGCCGCGCCTCGATGAAGCGCGCCTGATTATCAGCGATCATCTCGATCTGCTCGCTAACCACGATTTCCGCTCGCTGATGCGGGTCACCCGCCTGAAAGAAGACGTACTGAAAGAAGCGGTCGATCTGATCCAGTCGCTGGATCCGCGCCCGGGCCAGTCGATCCAGACCGGTGAGCCGGAGTATGTGATTCCGGACGTACTGGTCCGTAAGGTCAACGATCGCTGGGTGGTCGAGCTGAACGCCGACAGCATTCCGCGCCTGCAGATTAACCAGCATTACGCGGGGATGTGCAACAACGCCCGCAATGATGCCGACAGCCAGTTTATCCGCAGCAACCTGCAGGAAGCCAAATGGCTGATCAAGAGCCTTGAAAGCCGCAACGATACGCTGCTGCGCGTCAGCCGCTGCATCGTCGAGCAACAGCAGGCCTTTTTCGACCTTGGCGAAGAGTACATGAAACCGATGGTGCTGGCCGACATCGCCCAGACCGTCGAGATGCACGAGTCCACCATTTCGCGTGTTACCACGCAGAAGTATTTGCATAGCCCACGGGGCATTTTCGAGCTTAAATATTTCTTCTCCAGCCACGTCAGCACCGAGGGCGGCGGCGAAGCCTCGTCCACGGCAATTCGGGCGCTGGTTAAGAAATTGATTGCCGCGGAGAATCCCGCGAAACCACTGAGCGACAGTAAGCTGACCACCATGCTCTCTGAACAGGGTATCATGGTGGCAAGGCGTACCGTTGCAAAGTACCGAGAGTCTTTATCCATTCCGCCGTCTAACCAGCGTAAACAGCTGGTCTGACACAACTGATAAGGAAGACACTATGCAGCTCAACATCACTGGACACAACGTCGAGATCACCGAGCCAATGCGCGAATTCGTTAATGCGAAGTTCAGCAAGCTGGAGCAGTATTTCGAGAGGATCAATCAGGTCCATATTGTGTTAAAGGTGGAGAAACTGACGCACATCTCGGATGCGACATTGCACGTGAACGGCGGTGAACTTCATGCCAGCGCGGAAGGGCAGGATATGTATGCCGCCATCGACGGTTTGATCGATAAACTGGCGAGACAGTTAACCAAGCACAAAGATAAACTAAAACAACATTGATTGTCCGAGCGATCGCCCGATATGCCTGCATATCGGGCGATGCTTAGGTGAAATTATGACAAATAACGATTCGGCTCTACAACTGAGCAATGTCCTTAACCAGGAATGTACCCGCAGTGCTGTGCACTGTCAGAGTAAAAAACGTGCGCTGGAAATCATCAGCGAGCTGGCGGCGAAACAGCTTAGCCTGCCGCCGCAGGTGGTGTTCGAAGCCATTCTGACCCGTGAAAAAATGGGCAGTACCGGCATCGGCAACGGCATCGCCATTCCTCACGGCAAGCTCGAAGAAGATACGCTGCGTGCGGTAGGGGTGTTCGTGCAGCTGGAAACGCCGATCGCCTTCGACGCCATCGACAACCAGCCGGTCGATTTACTCTTTGCGCTTCTGGTTCCGGCCGACCAGACCAAAACCCATCTGCATACGCTTTCCCTGGTGGCGAAACGCCTGGCAGATAAAACCATTTGCCGCCGCCTGCGCGCCGCGCAGAGCGACGAAGAGCTGTATCAAATCATCACCGATACGGAAACCCACGATGATGCGTAATGGACATCACATCGTACTGAGGAGAAACGGTACATGGTACTGATGATCGTCAGCGGCCGCTCTGGCTCGGGAAAATCAGTGGCCCTGAGGGCGCTGGAAGATATGGGCTTCTACTGCGTTGATAACCTGCCGGTGGTACTGCTGCCAGAGCTGGCAAAGACGCTGGCCGACCGTGAAATCTCGGCTGCCGTTAGCATCGACGTACGTAACATGCCTGAAACCCCGGAAATCTTCGAACGGGCAATGGAAAACCTGCCGGAGAACTTTTCCCCACAGCTGCTGTTCCTCGACGCCGATCGCAACACGCTGATTCGTCGCTACAGCGACACTCGCCGTCTGCACCCGCTCTCCAGCAAGAATCTGTCGCTGGAAAGCGCCATTGATGAAGAGAGCAACCTGCTGGAGCCGCTGCGCTCTCGCGCCGACCTGATCGTCGACACCTCCGAGATGTCAGTCCACGAACTGGCGGAAATGCTGCGCACCCGTCTGCTGGGTAAACGCGAGCGTGAGCTAACGATGGTGTTCGAATCCTTCGGCTTCAAGCACGGCATTCCTATCGACGCCGATTACGTGTTTGACGTGCGCTTCCTGCCGAACCCACACTGGGATCCGAAGCTGCGTCCGATGACCGGCCTCGATAAACCGGTTGCCGCGTTCCTCGACAGGCACACGGAAGTTCACAACTTTATTTACCAGACGCGTAGCTATCTTGAGCTATGGTTACCTATGCTGGAAACCAACAACCGCAGCTATCTGACAGTTGCCATTGGCTGTACCGGCGGTAAGCACCGTTCGGTCTATGTTGCCGAACAGCTGGCTGACTACTTCCGCTCGCGCGGTAAGAACGTGCAGTCTCGTCATCGGACGCTGGAAAAACGCAAATCATGACCGTAAAGCAGACCGTGGAAATCACCAATAAGCTGGGCATGCATGCCCGCCCGGCGATGAAGCTGTTTGAACTGATGCAGCATTACGATGCGGAAGTGCTGCTGCGCAATGATGAAGGCACCGAAGCCGAAGCCAATAGCGTGATCGCGCTGCTGATGCTGGACTCTGCCAAGGGCCGTCAGATTGAAGTGGAAGCCACCGGTCCGCAGGAAGAAGAGGCGCTGGCGGCGGTAATCGCGCTGTTTAACGCCGGGTTTGACGAAGACTAGTACGCGCCCGGCTACACACGCATAGTCTGTAGGCCGGATAAGGCGTTTACGCCGCCATCCGGCAGTGTCACTGTGCTAGGCCTGATGGCGCGATGCTTATCAGGCCTACGGTTAATACAGCTTATTTTCCCGCATAAATCCTTCCCCACCGAGCTGGCGCATCTGCCGTAAAATCCACGCCTGACGGCTACGCACATACCCCGATGGGGCATTGGCTTTAAAACGAATCGGGTTAGGCAGCACGGCGGCCAGCAGCGCGGCTTCCGCCATCGTCAGTTGACTTGCCGACTTATGAAAGTAGCGCTGGGACGCGGCTTCCACGCCGAAAATACCGTCGCCAAATTCTGCGATATTCAGGTAGACGGTCAAAATACGTTTCTTACTCCACACCGTCTCCATGCCGAGCGTCAGACCCGCTTCCAGCCCCTTACGCACCCAGCTACGCCCATCCCACAGGAACAGGTTCTTCACCGTCTGCTGCGACAGCGTCGACGCACCGCGAATGCGGTTTTCGTTGCGCTCGTTGTGCGCCAGCGCCTTTTCGATTGCCGACACGTCAAAACCCCAGTGGTCAGGGAATTTTTGATCTTCGGCAGCAATCACTGCCAACCCCATCCACGGTGTAATTTCATCCATGCTGACCCAGTCTGAGTGGGCAACGTAGCCGAAATCACCCGAAAACCAGGCGCTCATCTGGCGTTCAACCATCACTGCGGAGAATGGCACAGGCAAAACACTGAACACCGCAATACCGCCGCCCCATAACAGCGCCAGCATCAGCAACAGCCGCCAGGCCAGACGTTTAAGCCTGGCTATACTCCTCAAAGCCATCTTGTTCTCGCTAACTCTCTGACGCTGATTAATATTTCTGATTAAGTCGTTACGCTTCACACATTTTACTGATTCACGTAACAAACTTTTTAAGTTTTGCTATCTTATTGAGCGTGCAATCGTATTTCAGGTTGTGTCAAAAAAACCAAAATTATGTCAATCATCTGACGCAACCACCAGTTCCCTGGTGTTGGCGCAGTGTTCGCGCACCCCGGTCAAGCCGGGGTCATTTTTTTCCTGCGCTGGCAACCCACGCTTTCAGCACCGCAACGTCGTGCTGCCATTCGGACTTCATCTCTTCAACCCATTCACCCACGTTATCCCACCACGCCGGTAGATCCGGTGATTGAATCTGCTGCCCCAGCTGTTGGAGATGACGTAGCCCGACGGAACCAGCAGCGCCTTTGATTTTATGGCCTTCTTCGACAATCCCTTTCTGGTCGCGGGCGGTGAGATTCGATTCCAGCACCGCCAGGTAGCCCGGCATCATCTTCTCAAATACGGCCAGACCATCGGTAATCAGCTTCGGCCCAACCAGTTCGATGTACTGCTCCAGCATCGCAACATCGAGCAACTGCTGCGATTTGTCGTTATCACTCTGGCTCACGGTACTCTCCTCTTCGTCTGCAGTGGTATCCCAGAACTTCTTGATCATCGCCGTCAACGCCGGTACCGAGAGCGGTTTACTCAGCACGTCGTCCATGCCGGCGTCCAGATACTCTTTTTTGTCCTTCAGAACGTTCGCCGTCAGCGCCACCAGCGGCGGCAGATCGTCGGCATGGTATTTGCCCGTTAGCTCACGAGCGATGTCCAGACCGGTCATATCCGGCAGCTGAATATCCAGCAGCACCAGGTCATACTCGCCAGGGGTAAACATCTCCAGCGCGGCCTTACCGGTCATGGCGACGTCGACGCTGTTACCCAGTTTTTCCAGCACCGAGCGCGCGACGATCACGTTCAACTCGATATCTTCCACCAGCAGCACGTGCAGCGCCGGCAACGGCATATCATCTTCATCAAACGCATCTTCCACTTCCTCAGCCACAGCCGGAGCATGGGCCGTCAGGATAAAGGTCGAACCGTGTCCTGGTTGACTGGAAACCTCAATATCGCCGCCCATACTTTTCGCCAGACGCTTCGACACCGCAAGACCAATCCCGGTACCGGTGGCGGGCTTGCCGCCATGGCTGTCTTTCACCTGATAATACATGGCGAAGATTTTGTCCTGCTCTTCCTGAGGGATGCCGATACCAGAGTCTTCCACCTCAAAGTGCAGCATATCGCCAGCATCGTAGCGCACGCGCACGACCACGCTCCCCTCCTGAGTGAACTTAACGGCGTTACTGATCAGGTTCCACAGAATCTGCCGCAGGCGGGTACCGTCGGTAATGACTTTATGCGGCAAAGGTAACGTCGGCTCCATCACGAAACGCAACCCTTTTTGCTGTGCCTGCAAGCCAGACAGGTTTTCAAGATCGGCGAGGAAACCGGTGAAGTCGACCTCCTGGTTATCCAGCTGAACTTTACGGCGCTCCATCTTATCCATGTCGATAATATCATTGAAGATATTTCCCAGAGTCACCGCCGAAACGTGGATCGTTTTCAGGTACTTTTCCTGCTCAGCGGTCAGGTTGGTGTCGAGCAGAATACGGCTCAAACCGACGATACCATTGAGCGGCGTGCGCAGCTCGTGGCTGATGGTCGAGATAAAGGTGGTTTTGTCACGGCTGGCGCGCTCCAGCGCATCCTGATAGCGCTTGCGTTCGGTAATATCGCGACCAAAGCCCATCAGGCCATGGCGTTTACCCACGCGATCGTAGTAAGGCACTTTACGGATTTCGAAGCACGCTTTGCGCCCGTCCGGGTAATCGAGCCACTGCTCGTAGGTCAGCGAGACGTTGTGACGAAAAACTTTCTCATCGGTTTCAATAACCTTTGCCGCCGCTTCGGGGGTGTAGACATCTTCCGGATGCAGGTGAATCAGCTGCTTTTCACTTTTGCCAGTCAGCAGCTCCATCGCCCGGTTACAGCCGGAAAACTCTTTATCTTCATTGCGATAGAAAACCAGATCCGGCGAAGCATCGAGGAAAGAACGCAAGAAAGAGGACTGCTGCTCAAGGCGAATCTGCGTTTCCTCACGCTCCTGCACCTCAACGCGCAGCTGCTCAAGCGTCGCCAGGCGCTCGGCCTCGGCTTTTTCGCGATCGCTAATTTCCTGATTAAGCTGTGAAATGTTGTCTTTCAGCTGAACGTTTAGCTTAAGGTCACGCTCGCGCATCTCTTCCAGCTTCTCTACCAGCCGGGACAGGCGCTGTCGCGACTCCTCAAGCTGTTCGACCACCACTGACAGAAAATAAACCGCCCAGGGGGTGATCAGCAGACCGAAGAAGATCGAGCGAATCACGTCGATACTCTCCACCTGGCCGTGTAGCACCATGGTGACCGCCATCTGCACCACAATCGCCAGCACCACCAGCGCTAACGCCAGCAGCAGGGAGAACCGTACCAGACCCAGCTTCATCATCAGGTCGACGTAATACTGCGCCAGCATACGAATTTGCTTCATGAGGAGTTCCTTAACGACAACGTCGTTCAATAATACCCAATTCTGGGCGCGGCGCGGTAGGTTGTGCGAAAAATGCGAGGATTATATCGAGGTGTGAAACAGATCGTAGGCCGGATGAGGCAACGCCGCCATCCGGCAATGTATGCGGGGTTGCCTGTTAGCGCCTCGCTTATCAGGCCAACGGAGCGCTATGGCTGTACCCACGGCGTTCCCAACGCCGAGCCCTGCACTCCGTGTTCGTTGAGGTATTTATCCAGTTCAACCATCCCGGTCCAGCGATTTTCACACCATAGCGGCGCCAGCAGCGTCGGGCGTCGGGCGCTGGCAGAGATGCGGTGGTAAATCACCTCCGGCGGCGTATGACGGATCATCTCACCGGCGGTCACCGTGTAATCATCCAATTCGATACCGTTCAGACGACCGGCCTCCCAGGCCTTCGCCATAATGCTACCCGTCACAATATGCAGTGGATGTAGCTTAATACCGTCCACGCCGGTTTCCACAACCCGCTCAAGCGTCTCCAGACACTCGCTCTGCCCTTCCCCCGGCAGGCCGACAATCAGGTGGCTGCAGACCTTCAACCCGCGCTCGCGCGCCAGTCGCGTGGTATTTTGATAGCAGGCAAAGTCGTGGCCACGGTTAATTCGATGCAGCGTTTTATCGTGCGCGGTTTGCAGCCCCAGCTCCAGCCACACTTCATAACCCTGATCTTTATACTCACTCAGCAAATCAAGCACCGCCTCCGGCACGCAGTCCGGGCGCGTGCCGACGCACAGGCCGACGATATTTGCCTGACTTACCGCCTGCTGGTACATCGAGCGCAGCACCTGAACTTCGGCAAAGGTGCTGGTATAGGCCTGGAAATAGGCCAGATAGCGTTTTGCACGGTTGACCAGATTTGCCTGGTGCGCCAGCTGGTCGGCAATCGACTTATGCTGCTGTGCTTCGTCGGCAAACGAGGCGACATTACAGAACGTGCAGCCGCCGCGGCCGATCGTTCCGTCGCGATTTGGGCAGCTGAATCCACCATGCAGCGTCAGTTTATGGACCTTTTCGCCGTAACGACGCGTAAGATCCCCACCAAACATATTGACTAATTTTTGTAACTGCATAATCTGATAGACCGGCCTGAAGAAAGGGGCCAAGCCTGCCATTTTTAGTCTCGATCGGCGATGACCTGGATCAATCGCCATGTAGACCTTTTACTCCATTGCATAACAAATCAAAATTACTGCAATTTCATTCAAAACAAGAGTGATTATTTTTGCTTATGTTCGCCGTGCTATTTGCAATTATCTAGCGTCCGTTGAAAAACAGAGGGATCCTATACCCTCACACTCCACACCAGCATTAAATACTGCCATTTGCAATTAAAACAGTATATTCATATTAAAACCGCGCTTTCATATAGTGAGACAGATCACACTCACAAAGGCACTTACTCCTGGCCGCTAGTCGTCAAAATCGTTATATTTTTATTTATTTTCAATTATTTAATTACCCTATAGCACATTTCTGTATAAATAAGATTGCCATTTGACCTATGTAAGGATTCCCGATAAGTTGGGAATCCGCTGGAAGCTTTCTGGATGGGCAGTCTGCCCATCATATTTATGCAGTAATTGAGATTCCCTCTTAAGCAAGTCCTCAAACTTGTGTGACCTACGCGAAAAGGATAAAAGAGGGCGAATGCGAGGTAGGCAAAGAATGCCATACCCCGTCGCCATGCTCTTGCTGTGCCTTGCGCGCAATCGATTAAGGGGGCGTCCCGTAGAGCCTGGGGAGGTTCACTGATATGTTGTACGATAAATCCCTTGAGAGGGATAACTGTGGTTTCGGCCTGATCGCCCACATAGAAGGCGAACCTAGCCACAAGGTAGTGCGTACCGCGATACACGCACTGGCCCGTATGCAGCACCGCGGCGCGATTCTCGCCGACGGAAAAACCGGCGACGGTTGTGGCCTGCTGTTGCAAAAACCTGACCGTTTCTTCCGCATCGTTGCAGAAGAACGCGGCTGGCGCTTAGCCAAAAACTATGCCGTTGGGATGCTGTTCCTGAATAAAGATCCTGAACTGGCTGCGGCCGCCCGCCATGTTGTAGAAGAAGAACTGCAGCGTGAAACCCTGTCTATTGTTGGCTGGCGCGATGTGCCCACCAACGAAGGCGTGCTCGGTGAAATCGCCCTCTCCTCTCTGCCTCGTATTGAGCAAATTTTCGTTAACGCCCCTGCGGGCTGGCGTCCGCGTGATATGGAACGCCGTCTGTTCATCGCCCGCCGCCGTATCGAAAAACGCCTTCAGGAAGACAAAGACTTCTACGTGTGTAGTTTGTCGAATCTGGTGAATATCTATAAAGGTCTGTGTATGCCGGCGGATCTGCCGCGCTTCTACCTGGACCTCGCGGACCTGCGTCTGGAATCGGCCATCTGCCTGTTCCACCAGCGCTTCTCCACCAACACCGTGCCGCGCTGGCCGCTGGCACAGCCGTTCCGCTATCTGGCGCACAATGGCGAAATCAACACCATCACCGGTAACCGCCAGTGGGCGCGCGCGCGTACCTATAAGTTCCAGACGCCGCTGATTCCGGATCTGCACGACGCCGCGCCGTTCGTGAACGAAACCGGCTCCGACTCCAGCTCCATGGATAACATGCTTGAGCTGCTGCTGGCGGGCGGGATGGACATCATCCGCGCCATGCGTCTGCTGGTCCCACCGGCCTGGCAGAACAACCCGGATATGGACCCGGACCTGCGTTCGTTCTTCGACTTTAACTCCATGCACATGGAGCCGTGGGACGGCCCGGCAGGGATCGTGATGTCTGATGGTCGCTACGCCGCCTGTAACCTTGACCGTAACGGCCTGCGCCCGGCGCGCTACGTAATCACCAAAGACAAACTCATCACCTGCGCCTCTGAAGTTGGGATCTGGGACTACCAGCCTGACGAAGTGGTGGAAAAAGGCCGCGTAGGCCCAGGCGAGCTGATGGTTATCGACACCCGCAGCGGACGCATTCTGCACTCTGCCGAAACCGATAACGATCTGAAAAGCCGCCATCCGTACAAAGAGTGGATGGAGAAAAACGTTCGCCGTCTGGTGCCGTTTGAAGATTTGGCCGACGATCGGGTGGGCAGCCGTGAGCTGGACGACGATACGCTTGCCAGCTACCAGAAACAGTTTAACTACAGCGCCGAAGAGCTGGACTCGGTGATCCGCGTACTGGGCGAAAACGGCCAGGAAGCCGTCGGCTCAATGGGTGACGATACCCCGTTTGCCGTGCTCTCCAGCCAGCCGCGTATTATTTACGACTACTTCCGTCAGCAGTTCGCGCAGGTAACCAACCCGCCAATCGACCCGCTGCGTGAAGCGCATGTGATGTCGCTGGCAACCAGCATCGGTCGTGAGATGAACGTCTTCTGCGAAGCGGAAGGCCAGGCGCACCGCCTGAGCTTCAAATCACCGATTCTGCTGTACTCCGATTTCAATCAGCTCACGACGATGAAAGAGGAGCACTACCGCGCCGATACGCTGGATATCACCTTCGATGTGACGGAAACCAGCCTCGAAGCCACGGTAAAAGCGTTGTGCGACAAAGCCGAAGAGATGGTACGCGGCGGTACCGTGCTGCTGGTGCTGTCCGACCGCAATATCGCCAAAAATCGCCTGCCGGTACCGGCACCGATGGCGGTGGGCGCTATTCAGGCTCGCCTGGTCGATAAGAGCCTGCGCTGCGATGCCAACATCATTGTTGAAACCGCCAGCGCCCGCGACCCACATCACTTTGCCGTACTGTTGGGCTTCGGCGCGACGGCAATTTACCCGTACCTGGCCTATGAAACCCTCGGTCGCCTGATCGATACCCATGCTATCGAGAAAGACTACCGCACGGTGATGCTGAACTACCGTAACGGCATCAACAAAGGTCTGTATAAGATCATGTCCAAAATGGGCATTTCGACCGTCGCCTCCTATCGCTGTTCTAAGCTGTTTGAAGCGGTGGGTCTGCACGACGACGTAGTCGAAAACTGCTTCCAGGGCGTGGTCAGCCGCATCGGCGGCGCGTCGTTCGACGACTTCCAGCAGGATCTGCTGAATCTGTCGAAGCGTGCCTGGCTGGCGCGTAAACCGCTGGAACAGGGCGGCCTGCTGAAATATGTCCACGGCGGCGAATACCACGCCTACAACCCGGACGTGGTGCGCACCCTGCAACAGGCGGTACAGAGCGGCGAATACAGCGATTACAAAGCCTATGCAGAACTGGTCAACAACCGCCCTGCGGCGACGCTGCGCGATCTGCTGGCCATCACGCCAAACGGCGAGACCGTCAACCTGGCCGACGTTGAGCCAGCGAGCGACCTGTTCAAGCGTTTCGATACCGCAGCGATGTCGATTGGCGCACTGAGCCCGGAAGCGCACGAAGCGCTAGCCGAAGCGATGAACAGCATCGGCGGCAACTCTAACTCCGGCGAAGGCGGCGAAGATCCGGCGCGCTACGGCACCAACAAAGTGTCGCGCATCAAGCAGGTGGCTTCCGGCCGCTTTGGCGTAACGCCTGCGTATCTGGTCAACGCCGACGTCATTCAGATTAAAGTCGCTCAGGGCGCGAAGCCGGGCGAAGGCGGTCAGTTGCCGGGTGATAAAGTCACGCCGTACATCGCCAAGCTGCGCTATTCCGTACCGGGCGTGACGCTGATTTCTCCGCCACCGCACCACGATATTTACTCTATCGAGGATCTGGCTCAGCTGATTTTCGACCTCAAACAGGTCAACCCGAAAGCGATGATCTCCGTGAAGCTGGTTTCCGAACCGGGCGTCGGCACCATCGCTACCGGCGTGGCAAAAGCCTATGCGGACCTCATCACCATCGCCGGCTACGACGGCGGCACGGGCGCAAGCCCGCTGTCTTCCGTGAAATATGCCGGCTGTCCGTGGGAACTGGGTCTGGTCGAAACGCAGCAGGCGCTGGTCGCGAATGGCCTGCGTCACAAGATTCGTCTGCAGGTGGATGGCGGCCTGAAAACCGGCGTCGACATCATTAAAGCGGCGATTCTCGGCGCGGAAAGCTTCGGCTTCGGTACCGGGCCAATGGTCGCGCTGGGCTGTAAATACCTGCGTATTTGCCACCTGAACAACTGCGCAACCGGTGTGGCAACTCAGGATGAGAAACTGCGTAAGAACCACTATCACGGCCTGCCGTTCAAAGTGACCAACTACTTTG
>ERZ1026892.311-NODE-311-length-23342-cov-17.110190_pt1 | contig 23342 bp, 23 predicted proteins | sample MGYA00380176_ERZ1026892 | MGnify/ENA primary metagenome ERZ1026892 (study PRJEB33269, sample SAMEA4719812) | human gut metagenome | biome: human-associated habitat; feature: organic feature; material: feces | place: Cameroon | collected 2013-10 ... | reverse complement strand
GGCGACGGAAGTAGTCGCTGTAGAAGAGGGCGATAGGCTTGCCGCTCTTGTCGCTCACCTCGAACACCTTCATGTCTGGGTGATAGGTAGGGATGTCCTTGCGCTGCTTGAAGTTCAAGCCGTATACGCGATGAGCTGCATAGAACACACCGTTCACCTGTACGCTGTCAATGTTGAAGTATGGCTTGATCTCATCGTCAGAGATGTTGAGCATCTCCTTCTTCATCTTTGCAGAATAGTAGAAGCGGTCGTATGGCTGCAACTTGAAGTCCTTGCCCTCAGTCTTCTGAGCATAAGCCTCAATGTCGCGGGTCTCAGCATCAGCCTTTGGCGCATATTCCTTGACCAGCTGCTGCAGAAATGCGTTTACATTCTTGGTGTTCTTAGCCATTGTCTTCTCCAATGAGTACTCGGCGTAGTTGTTGTAACCCATCAGCTGTCCCTTCTCGGCACGCAACTTGGCAATCTCGGTTACGATAGGGAAGGTGTTGAACTCAGGATTGGTGCCGTCAGCACGGTGGATGCTTGCCATATAAACCTTGCGGCGGAGCTCACGGTTCTGAAGATTGGTGAGGATAGCCTGCTGGGTGGTGTTCACGATGACGATGCAGTAAGGCGCCTTGCCGCCACGGCTCTCAGCATCCTTCTTGCACTGTGCGATATCGGCATCGCTCAAACCGGCGAGTTCCTCCTTGCTGTTCACCCAAACCACGGCGTTGTTGGTAGCAGCAGGAAGAAGATTGCCAAACTGCTCCTGAAGATCAGAGATGCGTGAGTTAATCTGCTTCATGCGCTCCATCTTCTCAGGAGAAAGCAAGGCTCCTGAGCGGACGAAACTCTTGTAGATTACTTCGGTGAGTCGCTTGTCCTCGCCCTTGAGCTTCTTGTATTCGTTGTCGTAAACATATTTAATGCGCTCGAAGAGTTTCTGGTTGAATGAAATCTCATTGTCCAGGTTGGTGAGCAGCGGCATTACCTTCTTCTGGGTATCAGCAATGCCTGGAGTTTTGTGGGCGCTGGTAAGACCGAAGAACACACTGGAAACACGCTCCAGCAACATACCGCTGTTTTCGTAAGCGAGGATGGTGTTCTGGAAGGTTGGCTTCTTCTTGTTGTTGACTATCTTCTGGATGTTGGCACGCTGTTCCTTGATGGCAGTTTCGATGGCAGGAAGGTAGTCGCTCTCCTGAATCTTGCTGAAGTCAGGAGCACCGAAAGGCAGGCTGCTCTTCACCAGAAGAGGGTTCTGACGGTTGCCGCCCGCATTTTGGGCGAACGATGAGGCTGGCATCTGCAGGAGAGTTGCAGCCAAACCGAGTGTTAGGAATGTCTTGTTAAGTTTCATCATGTTTCTTGTTTATTTGAAATCTTCTGCAAAGATACAGTTTTATTTCGGATTATCGCACCTTTTATTCATATTTCTTATGGAAAACCAGCAAGCAGATGGCTCCTGCCAATGCCATCGGCACACCGATGAGGGCTGGATAGTTATAGCCCAATCCCATTGCAACAGGTATTCCACCTAAGAAAGCGCCCACGGCATTGCCCAGGTTGAAGGCACCCTGAATGCAGCATCCACCCAGCATTTCGCCGCCCTTGGCGTGCTTCACGATGAGGAACTGCTCTGGCGAACCGATGCCGAAAAGACAGACGCAGCAGATGAACATCAGCACTACTGATATCCAGCCGAAAGGAGCGAGGAAGAAGGTGAGCAATAACGATGCAGCCGCCAGAAACTGGAGATAACAGGTGAAGCGACCCGGCTTGAAACGGTCGGCAAGCAACGCACTCACCTGGTTTCCTACTACCATTCCGCCGCCGGCAAGAATCATCAGCAATGAGATGCTGGCTGCGCTGAATCCGCCTTCCATCTGAAGCAGAGGAGAGATGTAGCTGAACCAGCAGAGAATGCCGCCATTGCCCAGGAAGGTAGCTGCGATGATGAGCCAGGGAGCCAAACTGCAGAGAAATTGGAACTGTGCCTTCATTCCCTTATTCGGCAATGCTGCCACGTCCGGAACCCATCTGTGAATCATATACATCGTCATGATACCGAGCAATATGCAACTGACAAAAGGTACTCGCCAGCTGAACGCATGACTCAGGAAGGTGCCGATAGGTACGCCCACCAGATTGGCTACCGGCATTCCTGCGCACATCATAGCCACCGCCTTGGTTCCCTTTCCCTCCTTTGCCATCTTCACTGCCACGATGGTAGCCGTTCCGAAGTAGGCACCATGAGGCAAACCCTGAATGAATCGGGCGCAGAGCAACAGCCAGTAAGTTGGGGCTACGGATGCGATGATGGCTCCGATGGTGATGATGGAAGCCAGGAACATCAATATCTTCTTAGGGCGATACTTGTGCATGAGTATCAGTGAGAAGGCTCCGGCGCAGACGCCCAGCGCATAGATGGAGATGAGGTGGCCTGCCTCTGGAATGGATACGTTCATGTTGTGGGCAACATCGGTAATGATGCCCTCGATGATAAACTCAGTCATGCCCAGGGTGAATGTACCCAAAGCGAGTGCAAAAAGTCCTTTTTTCATTTGTTTTTGTAATCTCTATATTATCCTAAAAAAAAGTTTCTCCCTTAATTTTATGTCTTTGTGAGACAATCGTTTCAGAAATTCGTGAGCAAAGTTACTCATATTCCCGTTATCCTGCAAGTTTTCTCGTTGGAATATAGTAAAGATTAACAGAAAGTGTGGGGTGATTTTTTTCTCTCTGATTTAATGCCACTATTGCCACCTAATGCCACGCAAACTATAGGAGAAGTCATCAGTACCCATGGACATGGGTATTGAAAGAACCGGAATAAGTTGTTGGGATATATAGGATAAGTTGTTGGCAGATATAGTATCTGTCGTTGGGTAATATACTATCGTGAACCGCACAACAGCTGTTGTGCGCTTGCATATCAGCTGTTGTGCGCTCGTCCATCAGCTGTTGTGCGCTCGTCATCCCCCTGTTGTGCGGTAAGTTTACATACAGAAATGCGTCTGTATTTTTGTTTATGTAGCGAATTCTTTTTAGTCTTTCAAAGAACTTCATGCAGTATGCATATTGTATTTCATCTGCAGTTTAATCTTCCTTCTTCATCTTTTCTCCTCCTATGTCAGTTTTTGTCGCAACCGGATTGTACTTTTGCAGCAGAATTGACAATAACTCTATATTATTAAGGTATGAATGCAGAAAAAAAGAGGGAGTGGAGTCCCTGAAAAATGAAATATAAGAGGAATCCATAAGATTTCTTGTTAAAAGTTTGGTGGTTCATCAGATTTTTACTAAATTTGCCATTGGGTTAGTGACAGGGCAGGGTAAAGTTCTCGCTTGTCGCTATGATGCAGAGAAACTGATAAATTAATCTAGAATGAGTATGAGTGAATCCAAACAAGCATATTATGAAAAGCTAGTTTATAATGAGTTAATGACTCATGAATTAGTGAATTACGATAGAGTGCTGGCTAAAAGTAAAACACTTGAAGCTTTATCTGATAGGCAGAAGAATTGTACAGTCTCTGCTTACTCTGATTATAATGTGTTGAAGAAGGCTTTTATTGTAGTTATAGATTTGCTAAAGTTGGTAGAAGGAAATGATTGTGTTGTTATGGAAGGAGGAACAAGAAATCGTGTTTTTCATTATGTAGGAGAAAGGTCTGATCCTCTAGGCAACACCAATTGTCGAATGATAAAGGATGTAAAGCGTTATTGGGAGTTTTGTCAAGATTCAGGTGGCTTTTTCCCTGAAGCTTGGCTAGATTATTTTTTTAAAGATACGTTGAACTTACAAAAATTGAAGGAACGTAAAAGAAGACCTCTGGTTTGTGTAGGCTTAGATCGTTCTTTAACACATTTAGAATATTTACCAAATTTATATGAAGCAATAAAGAAAAGGCAAGTTTTAAAAATTTCTTATGCAGAACGCTATGGTGATAGAACAGAGTTGATATTCCATCCTCATCTCTTGAAAGAATATAATGGTAGATGGTTCATCTTGGGAGTGAATGAAGATGGTAATTATGGAAAGTATTCCGTAGACAGAATCTATAGTTATTGTATAGTTAATGGGGTGGATTATGTTCCAATGAAGGAAGGTGAATATAAGTATTGGAATCAAATAATAGGAGTTTCTCATCAAGAATGGACTGATGTGGTACATATAACGCTTAAAACGCATTCTCTTTATAAGCATGGATTGTTTGTCAGCAAGCGTTTTCATGAATCGCAGCATGAAGTTTTAGCTTTTGGAAATCATGATGGCGAAGAATATGGAATGCTATCTATAGATATTGTACCAAATAAAGAATTTTATGGTCGTATGTTGCTGTATGGGGATGACATAGAGGTTGTTTCTCCTTCTGATGTGAGAGAGCAAGTTAAAAAGCGAATAGAGGCTTTGCGACAGCGATACTCAATATAAATGGACGAAATAGTAAGTTTATTAGTGCGGCACTAGTATAATAGAAAAAATGTTTGTTCATTATGGAAAATAGTCATATCTTTGCACTCGAAAGTGCATTCTAAGGTGGAATAAACTTTGAGTTTAGCTTCATCTTTTAGATAATGTACAATTTAGAACAAAAAAAAAGAATGATTATGAAAAAACAAAAAAGTAATAAAGGCTGGGATTTTCTCGACGCATGTACTTCAGAACAGTTGAACCTTTTAAAGGAAGTTCTTTTTATCGATGACAAAAAGAGAATCTCTATCGATTTGACTGATGGAGAATGGAAGCGAATGGAAAGAAAAGTCGGTAAGGCAGAAATAATAAAAGCTTTATCGGTGGATGGTAAGAATATAGATTATTATGTCTATTTGAAACATGTCGCAGATATACTGAAAATCAGTAATATGCATAGCAATAGTTTCGTGGATTATGAGGATGCTATACTTCTTGCTTGCTTAAGGCAACTGGCATTAAAGAAACCTGTTTTTTTTAAAAATAATTATAATTTGGCAGCAAGCTCTGCTAAGGATGTTGTGGAAGAGTTGGAAGTTAGATTTACGACTTCGCCAGCTCTCAAAATATCTTTGCCTGTAGTTTTATCTGCTATCTATGCAGAATCTTTGTCCCTATCAAAAGCTTCAAAGAACGTGATAGATGATCGCTTGAAAGTCTTAGGAGTATTGTCTTCTTTTGGTACATATAATATTGCATCTTTGGCTACTGTTTATACAATTGGAGCTGCTTTTGGACCAATTGGTCTTGCTGCTGCTAGTGTATTTCATCTTGGAAAAATGTTGTTTTCAAGTAATATGTCAAAAGACAATATTATACCTGTAACTTGCATCCTAATCATGTTGCGTAGACAGGAACAGGATGCTGTTTGTGATAGGTATGAGGCTTTTGATGTAGTAAATAAGTTAATGTCTGACTCTATTTCTACTCTTGATCGAAAAGATGTTGCTAGGCAGAAAGCAAATTTTCTTTTGTCGATTTTTATGATAATGCTAAGGACTAAAGATAGCTTTTCTTATAGTAATGTGTCCAAACTTTTTTCGAATGTAGATTATACAAAAGAAAATAGTTTAGTTAAAGGAAAAGAGATGGTTGTGAAACTTTTGCTTCCATTTGCAGATTATTTGGTAGAACGTTTTTATCCTTTGCTCTTTCTTGAGGAAAATGTAGCAGGTTATAATAAATTTGTTGTTGATACTATGAGTCAGTATCGTGCAAAATCCAGTTTAGTGCAAGGTTTTGTGCCCAATCTTGTGAATGTATTTTCTAATAGACGTTTTTATGTCTCAGCTTCAGATAAGGCAATAGTTACACTTTGTCTTGAACTTATGGGGCGCAAATACTCTGATTTCTGTATTGATACTCTTCCTGAGAACGAGAAGTTTGATATAGCTATAGTGAAAGATAAACAATTTCAGGATAAGATTTTGTCTCATTTATATGATGGCGGAAAGTGTGTCTGTTTTATGAAAAAAAATGAAGACGATGCACTTTCAGTGGAAGATAAGGTTGTCAAGCAACTAAAAGAAGAGAACCATAACCTAAAGCAACTGTTAGGCGAGTATAAGAAGAAAGAACAGTTTTGGGAGAATGCTACCCATTCTTTTCGCCATTCTCGTATGACTGGATTTCTTGGGACGATAACAGATGATATATTTTATATTTCAGAAAATATTGATGTAGAGCAAAATATAGCAGATATCAAGAATCAGGTTAAAGAGATGAAAGAGTATGTTGAACATTTTGGAAAATTCAAAGTGGGCACGTACAACTTATGGGATATAGTTCGTGATGTATTTAAGAAAACGGAGAAAATATATAATGTAATATGGAACTACAATTGTCAAGATAAGCCAATGGTGATTCTATCAAAAGGAATGTTTGAAGAATGGGTTTTAGAAAATATTAAAAGTAATATAAAGAGGCATGCCTTTCCTGAAGGAATGAGTTTTGTTAATCCTACAGTATGGATATCTCTAACAGAGTTGTCGCATAAATACGTTTTGAAAATATCTAACAATGGTGTCGCTTATGACGGAGATAGTGCAAAGATATTTAAAAAAGGTGAGTTTTATGGAAAAACTGGACATACGGGAAATGGATTGTTTTATGCAAAAATGTATATTGATGATTTCTTGAAGGATGGTAGTATTTCTTTAATGCCAGCGACAGAGAAATGTTCAATTGGTTTTGAAATTATAATATCAAAATGATATGGAAGAAAAATATAAAGTATTATGGTTAGATGATGCATTTGCATCTGAAAGTTCTGACAAGCTAAATGAACGTTTGGAAAAATTTCAGCAAACTCCTTTAGCGAGCTCATTTGAGATTAAAAAAGTTGCTTATGCTGAGGATTTTATGCAAGAATTTGCTAAAAATCTTTATCATGTTGTAATCTTGGATGTCTTTGGGTATTCAAAAACTGATGTAAATAATAAAAATATAACTGCTGGGTTTCAAAGTGTTTTGAAAGTTGTTAGGAATTCCTCTTGTGTAAAAATAGTTTATACAGGAGAAACTTATCAAAAGGATGAAAACTTCCAAAAATATATTGAGAATAATGCAGAGAGTGAAGGCTTTGAAGTCTTTAATAAAGACTACCCTATTCCGGCTTTATTTAAATATATACGTTCTAAATTTGAAGACTTGTTTTTTAAAGATTGTCCAACTATACGAAAAGTTTTCCTCATGGAGTCTTTGTCGAAAAGTGCAATGGGATATTTGCAAGAAGTTCGTCAAGAGTATAATGATGTTATTGGGAAGGGAAAAGAGCCTTCTCAAAAAGGCTTAAACTCGATGCGCTACTGTATAGAAACGCTCATTCGTAATGATGTGGTTAAGAATAATATTGTTAAGTTAGAGACAAAACCTCAATTAGGAGAGTGTATATATAAATTATATGGTAAGGAACAATGTCCTGTTTTAATTGGGCAGTCTTTAATTTATTTGCTTAACTTGGCTAATAAATTAGACCATGAAGATGAAACAAGTGAAGAAACATTTAAGGGGTATGGTCGCATGATGTTTCATGCTATTTATTATGCCTTCTTTATTTGTATAGAGTGGTATTATAATACTTTTAAAGCTAACAAAGATGATCAGTTATCCATAAATAATGATAAGGAACTCAATACTTGTGAATCCAATAAAAATACTCAGTTGCGCCTATGTCCAGGTAAGAATTTTGTGGGTGAAATAGTTGTCTACAAAAAAAAGAAATATATAAAATATTATTCTATATTTGTCGCAATTGAAACTAATAATGCAGATTCTTTTCCAGAGGGTAGTAATGTAGCATTCGTAGCCCAGTCTCGCCCAAATATCAAGAATCCTGATAAGGATTATTGGTATACTAAAGATGCCAAGCTTAAAGAGAATAAATGACAATATGTAAATAAATATTTAGTGATAGCTTTTAATCTCTGTTTGCATGAGTATAACCTACTTGCAATTTGTGAATCCGTAAGTGAGTTACTTGTGCAGGTAGTCATGGGGGCATAAAGGTGTTTTTACTGTTTAAAGAACAAAGCCATTGAGTAAACCGTTTCTCAAAGAAAATAAGGGAGGTATGATAACCCCCCTTATAAATTCATTCTTTATTTATCTTTTCCATCATATGGTGGCAGTAATTACAATAGCCTCCATTGTCAAGTGCTTCTAGCATTTCACACCAAGGAATATCGATACCACAGCGTTGACACTTATCAACTGCATTTTTCTCTATTGCCTTGTCAAAAACGTACTTTTGTTTGTCGGATAAACTATCATATCCTTTAGCTAACATACGTTTTGAAATGCCTTCTTCTTTGACTTCTAGACGGCTTAAATTAATAAGTTCCTCTACAAAACCATTAAAATCATCTTCTAAATATCTTTCTTTTTTCATATTATTTAATATTAAATATTTTATACGTTGCAAAAATACACATTTTTCTGAGTTATCAAACATATTAAGTGTTAAAATTTCATAGCGAGCCAATTTAATAGTTCTTTTCACAAAAAATGGTCTAGGATGCCTACTTCGCAGGATGTTCTTAGAGAGGCAAACTTCAGCTCCTGCCGTTCAGCTGATGCTGTTCATCATTCTCATTCGTATAGTTCCTAATCAAAAAGTGATATCTTACCTTATGTAAAAACTATGAATAATCTATTAAGATTGGTGCTGGCACTAATCCTTTTTCATTTTTTCTTGCTCGTTTTGAAAAGTTTGCCTATCTTTGCAGCGCAATTCCAATCAAAGGGAGTGCAACGGTCTTTGACATATTGAGGATATATTCAGAATGGTGGACATCACTTGACATTTGATGTTGTCTAACACATGATGCGTCGTGTTTATTATCTATTATTAATTTTCAATTTTATCAAACCGTTGGCGAATGACAGGTAATAATACTTGTTTGCAGCTGACACACAAAACAACAAGTTATGAAACAGAGCAACAGAAAAGAAAGTGTCATCATTGGTAAGAATGTATTGAGAACTGTAGCGTTGGCTAGTTCTTGTCTTGCAGTAGCAGCAATGCTTGCACCTGCAACTCCTGTAATCGGAGGAATTGGGCTTGTTTGTTCTAAGACAATTCCATCTTGGTTGCGAGGACACGCATTCTTTTAATGCCCTCATTTTTGCATTGCTTCTATACGGACAATGTTTGTGTAGAAGCATGCAAAAGATGGCAAGTGAGTAATGTAAATTGTGAATAACCCTCAAATAAAACAAAGACATGAAAAAAGTAAACAACAAAACAGTAATCAATAGTGCGTCAGCAACATGTAGCGCTCAGTCAACAAACAACTATATGCAGTACCCAAAGTACCGTAACAAACAAGGACATGGTTGGGCTGCAGAAGATGCTAATGCAATGGCAGACCGTCTTTCTGGAAAGAAAGTAGAACAGGTTGGTCGTGACAACTGCCTTAACGGTGCAGATCGCATTAGCAATGGTATCGAAATTCAGACGAAGTATTGTTCTTCCCCATCTAAAACTATAGGGGCTGCTTTTTCTGATGGCTCGTATCGCTATGGTGGAATGAAACTTGAAGTTCCAAAGGAGCAGTACGATGAGTGTGTTCGATTGATGGCTGATAAGATTCGTTCTGGTCAAGTTCCTGGTATAACAGACCCAGCAGTGGCAAAAGATATAGTCATTAAGGGCAATTGTACCTACAATCAAGCTGTGAACATTGCCAAAGCTGGAACTTTGGATTCTGTTAAGTTTGATGTAAAGACCCAATCGGTTTCTTGCTCTATCACTTGTGGATTTTCCTTTGTGTTAGGATATGCCAGTGCTATCCGTAGTGGTAAAAGTCATGGTGAGGCCTTCAAAACAGCGTCTGTACAAATGGCCAAGTCTGGAGGTACTTCTTTGGTTGTAGGTGTTGGAACACAACAGTTACTCCGTACAACTGTCGGTCGTTCAATGGCATCGGCTGCAACAAGTTCTGCCAGGACCATACTTGATGTTGCAACAACAACTCAAGTCGGGAAGACTGTTGTCGAGAAGACGGCTTCGGCGTTAGTTGGCAAGGAAGTCGTTGGACAGGCTGCGAAGAATGTAATCGCTAAGGGTATGCGAACTAACATGATAACAGGTGGAATCATGCTGGCAGCACAGACGATACCTGATGCTGTGAAAATGTGTAAGGGAAAGATGTCGGCTGGCGAGTTTGCCGAAAACACAACAAGTAATGCAGCCGGAATAGGTGCAGGCTATGCTGGTGGAACCTTTGGCGCAGCGTTAGGAACTTTTGTTTGTCCTGGAGTTGGAACAGTTATAGGTGGACTTGTCGGTGGAGTTGCAGGTGGCCTTGCTGGTTCTTCCGTTGTACGTGGAGTATTCTCGCTTTTTAAGTGAGAACACTCGCTGTAAAGCATAAGTTTTTTAGTTTTTTGTAGAACACTTAGAAGGATAAATTATGAGCAAGATAGATTTAGTGAGCATATTAGTAAGGCAACTTTGTGAGTTGGATGACCATGAGAGCGATTTGGCAGAAGATGCTTTGTACGATTTTGTGAGCAATTCTAATACATCACTTTCTGAAAAACAAGATGCATTAGCTTTGATAGAACGGAAAATCAAGCATATTGCTGAAGAGATTGGTTTCTTCGAGGAAGAAGATATTACAGTTAGGATAAGTGATAAGGATAAGTTTGCGCTATATTCGCTTCTTGTAGCTCGACGTTATCTGATGGATCAGATGATGGGTGAGCCAAACAAGGATTACGTGGAACGTGTCTCTTACCAAAGTGATAAGTTGGCAATACTGATGGGCGAATGTTTGAAGCAAGGTACTGAGATGTGGAATGCTGTTAAGAATTCTTCATCTTTTAAGGCGAATGACTATCTGCAATATGGGGAGTATGTCTTAGAATATAAGGCTGATTCTTGTCAGGCGGTATTGGCTTTGGAAGACGATGATGTCTATGGTTCGGCTTTTCCTTTCATACATCGGCTGATTTACACTCTTGGTGAACAGATAAATCTGTTTGACAATAACTTGATGAAGAAAAAACTGATATTGGATGCTCTTGCAGATAAAGGTTGGGCTGCGGAGGATTTGCCATCTGAGGTCACTAGTTGGGATGAAAGTGTGCTCTTTACTCCAGCTTTTGAAAAGATCAAGATATGTCCAGCACTACTTGCTTTGCATTGTTCTTTGCCATACAGTATTCCTGATATTGTGAGGATGAACAACTTTGTTAGCAGAACAGCCATTACGTGCGAGAAAAGTTTTAGTGAAGATACTTACCATGTCAATGATGATATGTAAGTGTATTGTGAGTAATAACAAATAAAAGATAGAAATTATGGAAAAGAATATCAAGAAAAGAGTGTGTAGGTTGGCATTGGTAGTGATTGCAGTGCTGGTAGTGTTATTTGGCTATTGGTTCTTCTTGAACCCTCATGGCTATTGGCAGAAGCAGAAAGAAGCTGAAAAAAATGAATACATGGAAAAGCAAATGCTTTGGCGGAAGTCGGAGAAGATGACAATGCAACAGATGTTGTCGGACATGACGCTAATGGCTAAGGGGGATTCGGTCCTGGTTTGTTGGCTAACTGGTCTCTCGCTTCCCGTTTATCGTGACTTCATTCATGGTACTGCGCAACCTACAAGGAATGCTTGGGCGGAGACGAGATATTGGTATATGTCTTCTCTCGCTAAAGGCAGAGAATGGATGGAGGAACGTGCCAAGACGAGGATTTACAAGAGCCTGATCTTTGTGGAATCGAGTAGATTTCAGGTGCAGAAGGATTCCTTGAAGGATTATCTCAATGAGAAACCTACTCATACGGAGATTGAATATAACAAGATGTATCCAGCTTTTGGTAAATCTACTGATAAAGAGTTTGAAGATTGGAGAAAAGTGTAGATTCTAACTTAAAAGTGTACCTGTCTGGAGCAGCTGGACAGGAACGAATTGCCTGAGGGAATCAAGCACTTGTTGCCAAGGTTGGAAACGCTGGACTTCATACATGAGCACAGAAATGTCGTCCTTTATGGAAACCCTGGTACGGGAAAGACACATGTAGCGACAGCCTTGGCCATAAAGGCATGCATGGAGGGGATGTACGTGCTCTTCAACCACCTCTCGCTTAGGGCTGACACCAAGTCCACCATCATTACGACAAACCTCGCCTTTGATCGATGGGGAGAAATCATAAAGGATAAGGTGTTGGTGACTGCTCTGGTTGACAGACTCACACACAATGCTTTCTTGGTAAACATGAATGGGGAGTCATACAGATTAAAAGAAACTAAGAAATTTAATGAGCAAAACAGATGATTTTATGGATTTTATTTGGTTGTTTGATTATTTAAGCATACCTTTGCAAGCGGTTTGGAGTGGTACACTTTTTAATTAGTATATACAGAGAAAAGAGTATAAACGTTTTTGGCGCATGGATCGTTCTTCTTGCCTAATCTGGTGAGGCTTCTCTTTGACGGCGATGTCCTTTTCAAGGCTACCAATTGTACTACAGGTTATCATGTTGCCTGGTGGATAGTTACAGTCGGTTCGTGCATCGGTTGGCTCGTTGAGGCAACCTTCTCTTTTATGAAGGCATCGGCATTTGTAGGTAGTGATAAAGAATAAATTAATATAAATACGATGAATAGTATGGTTGATAAAAAAGCTGCAAAGCGTGATAAGATGATGAACATGCCATCATATCGTCTGATGGTAGGTGCGGCGAAGTATATGGACAAGTGGTTCTTGGATCCTATCCTTGGTTTCATCCTTCCTGTCGGTATCGGTGATGCTTTGACGAGCGTGTTTGCGTTCCCATTCATCTATTACAGTCTTTGCGTGGTTAAGTCGATTCCGCTGACTTTAGCTGTCATCTATAATATCTTGATGGATGTGCTGATAGGTGCCATACCTTTCTATATAGGTGATGTGCTGGATGTATTCAAGCGTTCGTATGTAGAGAACCTGAGATTGGTTACCGGGTATATCGAGGATGATAAGGAGATTATCAATAAGGTGAATAAGAAGGCATTATGGACGGCTGTGTTCATCGTTGTGCTTTGCTGGTTGATTTATGTGGTGATTTCGTGGGCCATTCGCTTGGGAACCATGGCTTATGATTGGATAGTTTCATTGTTCTAAAATATGAATAGCAACATTTTCTTCTTGCCTTTTATTGGCAGGTATTATGCCAATGGAGGCTTGTTCGGTAAGCGAATAATGATATTGGGCGAGAGCCACTATTGTGACGGAGGTTGTTGCGACTGCGGCAACTGCCGTCTATGTAGGCAGTGTGCAAAGTTTACGCAGGATGTCCTCCGTGACTTTCTCGATGAGAGAAAGGAGCGTCAGAACTGGATGCGTACTTTCGTGAAGTTCGAACGGTCGCTTGTTGGAAAGATGACCGATTGGGCGTTGAGACGGAAGATATGGGATTCTGTTATGTTCTATAACTATCTGCAAGTGGCGATGGGTGGTCCTCGTAAGACTGGTACGTCAGCGCAATACAAACAGGCTGCCAATGCTTTCTTTGAGGTTATAGATAAGTATGAACCTGAATGTATTATCGTTTGGGGTAAGCGACTATGGAACAATATGCCAAACGAACGATGGCAGGATGGCGACGATATCGTAGTGGACGGCAGTCACATTGCTACGGGATATTATCTCTTGAGCAATGGCAAGCGAGCAAAGGTCGTGGCTGTATATCATCCTTCCGGGGGATATTCTTGGGATTATTGGCATAAGGTGATACAAGGTCTGCTTGCATCAATCTGACAGATTATTGGTGCTACACATTTGTACGGTATTAATATAAGAATATAACATTTTGTTAGACCGACAAAATGTTATATCTTTGCAATCGACAGAGGTAATAATCTCTGTATATTATAAACTAACATTATTAAATAAACAACATATATAAGATATGATTAAAGACGAAAAGATAGATAAGGAGTTGCAAGGGAAAGGTGTTAAATTCCTACCTTTTGTGGGCGACCAGTATTGGTACGGCATATCCTTTAACGATAATGGCGAGCTTGTGCTTGGTACGGAAGCAAAGCCGGGGAAGAAGGTGCTGGTTCTTGGAGAAAGCCACTATTGTGATGACGATTGGAAGGATGAAGAACTTTATACGTTTACAAGAGATGTTCTTGATTGCTATTTAGATTCTGAAGAACGATATAGTTGGATGAGAACCTTCGTTAAGTTTGAACGTGCATTGTCTAATACAGTCACAAAATTTGAAGATAGTAAAAACATTTGGAAACATTTAATGTTCTATAATTATCTCCAACGTCCATTGCGAGGAACACAAATGGCAGGTGATTCGGAAGATTATGAGAAAGCGAAGACTCCCTTCTTTACCATTTTAAAGCTATATCAACCTGATTATATTATAGTTTGGGGACGTAGGCTTTTTGATAATTTGCCTTCTGAGAATGGTGTGGAGGGTAAATATATGCCGAGAATTAATATAAACTCTTGGAGCTATAAGATAGGAGATAAAATGATTAAGGTTTTACCAATTTATCATCCTTCTGTTGGTTTCTCTTGGGATTATTGGCATAAGATTATTGTCGTTTTTTTAAAGTGATTTGTTATGAGAATTACGGATTTTGAAAAGAATTTTTTGGGAATAGATGGAGGAAATGATGAATTTAATCCATATGTTATACGTCTATTTCATACATTGCTGCAGAAGGTGGAGATGGATCCTTATAGGCAATGGACGCATGATTTGCTACGTAATTACGTGAATGCATCATACTATTTTTGTAGCAATTTAAATGATATTCCTAAAGTTAAGATAGCATCTCAAGATGCTAAAGCTATTCGTAAAGCTAAGATAGCATCTCAAGAGGCTAAGTCTAAGGAACAAAAGGAACAAGAGAAACAAGAGAAAAAAAACGAGTCTCCACAAGTAAATCTTTATGAAGATGAAGACACTAATTTAAAAGTTTTTTTTACAGGTTTATATACTCCTGGTACATATCAAGGATTAAAGAACGGATTGTATTTTGTTATTAATCCTTCTGTAGAACCAAAAATTTCAGTAAAGACTAGGAAAGAAATATTTGAGGCTGATCAAAAAAAAATTGATGGGGAAAAAGTGTTAAGGCAGATTGATCATAGAGATTCTTTTGAAAATGAATTAGTTGGTGTTGAGGACTTGAATATTAACAAAATAAGTCTACTAGATAAAATGTCTCCTGAAGATGCAAATGAAATAATAAAAAAGAAAAGAATTAACGATAAAATAAATGGAAACCCTTGGCTTCATATTTTAAGGGATGGCATAGACAACCTTCCAACAGATTTTGTCCTAAGTTTCTTCAATAAATGGTTTGAAGTTCCTAGTCCTGTTGCTAGATATGAAAATAGAAAAATTTGGATAGAGGAATGCATTAAGCATTCTTGTTCTAATAATGAGGACAATAGTTTTATGTATTATCAAGAAATAATGTTAGATACGATGCAGGCAATATTAGATAAGTCGAATATACATAATCTACCTGTTTACTTTTACATAAAAGAAAGTACATATAACTATTTGTTGCCCATGTATTTACTGAATTCTGGAAAACCAGACTTTTGTATAGTATTGAAGCATATGAAAGATATGCATGGTAAATATACTGGCACATGGGAACCTGTTACCTCTTTAGACATGGATGAGGTATATTGTAATATTCGAGTGTTTGGAAAGGATGCGATAGAACGTGTCCGTGACTGGTGGTAATTAAAATAGGTGGTGAAATGCGTCAAGTAAAAGGCAATATTTTTAATGGAGATAGTTATAAAGCGATTTTTGCACGGGTAATCTACAAGCGGCTCATGAGTCGTGAGTGGGTTACTCTTGCAGAGATAATGAGTGACTATCTTGTAAAACCATGCGAGAATCCATCGAAAGAAGAGCACTATGGAGAACTTAAAAAGGCTTTCGGTGAGATAAAGGTGCTTATTATAGAGAAAGTGGGTAAAGACAGCATTGAGGTAGAAGGTAACAATCGCAATCAACGTTTTCGATATAAAGGCAATATAGACGATCCCTTGTCCGACTTGTACAATTATGGTAGGGTTATCCGTGATTTGAAAACGTATTGGCAATTCTGTCAAGACTCTGCCGGGTTCTTTCCTGAATCATGGCTGGAATACTTCTTCAAAGAATGTCAAGACCTTTTGGAGATTAAGAAGAAAAAGGAAGATGGCGAACAGGTGTTGAGTGCCAGCTTGGATAGAAAGCTAACGAATATAGAATTGCTGCCGTTTCTTTATGAAACAATCATCCAAAAGAAGGTCCTGCAGATTGAATACAAACCATACAACAAGAAATGCCAAACACAGATCGTTCATCCCCATATGTTGAAGGAATTTAATGGAAGATGGTATTTGTTCGGTTATGAGGAAGGTGATGTACCTATGCATATTTGCAATATAGCCTTAGATAGGATATGTGCGAAGCCGAAAACATGTAATGGCGTGACATACCAGTCAGCACCAAAAGGATACTACGATGATTTATTTAAGAATCTTGTTGGCGTAACTCACTATAAGCGTGCAACTGCATACACGATTCATGTGCGAGCTCATAGCAATTATATGTTTAAACTGACAGAAACGAAGCCTATTCACCAAAGCCAGCAGACAACCATCCCTTTCGGTAAGCATGAAGACGGAGAATATGGCGAGTTTACAGTCTATGTTGAGCTAAACAATGAGTTTATAGGTCGTATCCTGCAAATGGGAGCTGGTCTTGAAATTGTTGGTCCTGATGAAGTGAGGAGAGAGTTCAAAAAACGTACGGCTGAGCTTGCCAAGCTGTATGAATAGCAAAACGAGAGTGTAAAAAATATCTAATTTTACACTCTCATGTCCGTTAATTATCCCACCGCAGGCTATTCATGGGAGTATTGGTATCGTCCGCTCTCTTCTAATATGGACTTGTATTGTTCACAACAATTCAATATCTTTGTTATGGATAAGGCTTTCTGTAATCTAAAAGTCACTTTCATTGTGCTTGTTTGCACTATCTTTTAACCATTGAAACTAACTATTCGCTGTTTCGGCTGAAAAGCAGACTCAGTATCATACAATAATTTAAAAACTGAATGCTTATGAGTTAAAGATATTCTAAGGCAATATTTGATTATGTCTTTTGTTAATAAAAAATATAAGCAAATAGTCTGTATCACAGAAAGTTTTAAACAGAAATAATAATATTTGGACTTTTGCTACCATTTGACATATCTGTATAGTTATTTCGCAGCCGAAATCAAATGTATAACTATATAAGGTAATGTAACAATGGAAAAGAACATCAGGAAAAGAGTATGTAGGTTGGCTGCGGTATTGAGTGCCGGGCTGGTAGTATTTTTTAATTTTCTGTCATATTTTGGTCTTTGCAGTTAAAAAAGTTCCGGAAAATTTGGTGGTTATCTTGATAATTACTACATTTGCAGAAGGATACTCCACCTCATCATATCGTGAGTTGGGTATTTCCTTAGTTAAATAAAAAAAGAATGGAATATCAAGAAATAGAGGCACTTATAGCCTTAAAAGAAAGTAAAAAATTGGAGTTTAAAGAATCGACAGGTCAATTGGACCGTTCGATGTAAACTTTATGTGCCTTTCTTAATGGCGATGGTGGTATTGTACTTTATGGAGTAAAGGACAATGGAAATGTTGTAGGTCAAGAAGTTTCTGATAGTACAAAACGTGCTATTGCTGAGGCTATTAATCGTATCGAACCTTTTGTGTCTTTGGAAATAAACTACGTCCGGATTCCAAATTCCGATAAGTTTGTTATAATTGTCAATGCGGAAAAACAACGTTTTATGCGTCCTTTCGCTTACAAAGGTAGGGCTTATCTTCGTATAGAAAGTACTACTACGGTAATGCCGCAAGAGCAATATAACCATTTGTTGATGCAACGTGGTGGAAAATATGGTTGGGAAGCAATGGTCAATCCCGATTTGAAAATATCGGACCTTGATGAGAATGCCATTCTTGGTGCAGTACGTGAGGGTATAAGAAATGGTCGTCTTCCAGAAGTGACTATTCGGGAAGAAATACCTACGATTCTCAGGAAGTTTGGTTTGCTTCGTGATGGGAATTTGAATAATGCGGCAGCTGTGTTGTTTGGCGTGGATTTCTATGACTATCCGCAATGTCTTTTGCGAATGGCACGTTTTAAGGGAACTACCAAAGAAGAGTTTATTGATAACCAAAGAGCGCAAGGTAATATTTATATCTTGCTTGATGCAGCAATGGCTTTTTTCTTTAAGCATCTTTCTTTGTCTGGGAAGATAAATGGACTTTATCGAGAAGAAGAATTGAGTATTCCTTACAAGGCTTTGCGTGAATGTTGTATCAATTCACTTTGCCATCGTTCGTACCATCATCCTGGTAGTTCTGTCAGCATAGCTATTTATGATGATAGGGTAGAGGTTATCAATACAGGAACATTTCCGGCAGATTTGCCCGTTGAGCGATTGATGCAAGAGCATGATTCCAAACCTCAAAATCCAATCATTGCCAATGTGCTTTATAAGAGCAAGATTCTTGAAAGTTGGGGACGTGGTATTGGTACGATGGTAGATGAATGTAAACGTGTTGGATTACCTGCGCCAGAATTCAAAACAGATGGTAATTTCGTGACTGTAGTCTTTAAATATAACCGTGATGGTGTTAACCTACAGGTGGTAAATAGCAATCCAACAAGTACCCAACAAGTACCCAACAAGTACCCAACAAGTATTGGAACTTGTCGGAATATTGAAGGATGGAGAGTATTCTGTTAGAGAAATCATGTCTTTTTTAATGTTGAAGGATAGGGTGAATTTCTTGTATAAATACTTAACACCAGCATTGGAAGAAGGATTGGTTTCCATGAAATATCCTGATAATCCAAAGCACCCAAAGCAGAAGTATATGCTAACAGAAAAAGGACGAAAGATATTGGAAAAATAGAATGAATAGCAGTAATCTATGTGTTTAATACTTTTTTCTTGATGTTCTGTCACCATTTGACATATCTATATAGTTATTTTGCAGCCGAAATCAAATGTATAACTATATAAGGTAATGTAACAATGGAAAAGAACATCAGGAAAAGAGTATGTAGGTTGGCTGCGGTATTGAGTGCCGGGCTGGTAGTATTATTTGGCTATTGGTTCTTCTTGAACCCTCATGGCTATTGGCAAAAGAAGAAGGAGGCAGAGAAGAATGAATATATGGATAGAAGGATGCTTTGGCGGAAGTCGGAGAAGATGACAATGCAACAGATGTTGTCGGACATGACGCTAATGGCTAAGGGGGATTCGGTCCTGGTTTGTTGGCTAACTGGTCTCTCGCTTCCCGTTTATCGTGACTTCATTCATGGTACTGCGCAACCTACAAGGAAAGCTTGGGCTGAGACAAGATATTGGTATATGGCTTCTCTCGCTAAAGGCAGAGAATGGATGGAGGAACGTGCCAAGACGAGGATTCACAAGAGCCTGAATTTTGCAGAATCGAGTAGATTTCAGGTGCAGAAGGATTCCTTGAAGGATTATCGTAAAGAAAAACATCTTGTGGAATGGAAACTCGGGAGTACAATATAGATGGTAAACGAATAAAGGTTTTGTCGGTTTGTCATCCTGCTGCTGATTATTCATGAGATTATTGGCATGAAATAATAGTTGATTTTTTAAATGGAGATTCAATAGAAACCATGGATTCGATTTGAATTGAACAAGGGTCTTGATTATATTGCTGTTTAAGACCTTAAAAAGAAATAGCAGCTAGATTGCATAATGTCAAATTAAACTTTTAACGAACTCGTTTATTCGAGTAAACTCATAGATATAATTATGAAACTTACAAAATTTGAACAAAAATTTTTAAGAACACAATCGGATGAAGAGTGTTTTGTTGCTGAAGCAGTTTATATTGGTTCCATTTGTTGTTAATGAAAGTAGAAGCAGATCCTTATAGACTATGGAATCATGATTTGTTGCGCAATTATGTAGATGCATTCTACGAATTATCTTTATGTATTAATGAAAGAAATGATTCGAAAGGTAATCCTAATAAAAAAGAAATAAACTCTCAAAAGCCAATTAATATTTATACTGATGCAGATTCTAACTTAACGTTATTTTTACAGGCTTATATTCTCCAAAATCCTATCAGGGTTTGAAGAATGGATTGTATTTCGTGTATGATTCTAAGAAAAAGTATGTGTTGACTAGGAAAGAAATTTTACAGGAGGATAAATATAAAGAAGTAAAGGATTTGTTGAGTAAAATTATTCATCGGGATTCTTTTGAAAATGAATTATGGAATAATAAAGATTTGGAAATAACAGAAATACCAACTCCCGAACGGTTAAATTCTCAAACTGCATATAACGATATTCTTAAAGCTAAGAATGACGGGACTAAACTTCATGGGTGGTTGCATATCTTGTATGATGGTAGTGATAATCTTCCAACAGAATTTGTGAAGAGTTTCTTTTGTTTGGGATTTGAAAATATAATTACCTATTATATTCTATAAGAAGCATAAAAAATATAACTATCTTTTGCCAATGTATCTGCATAATTCAACAAAACCAGATTTTTGTATAGTATTAGAAAAAAATGAAAACGATAGTTCGTGGTATCCAGTGACTTCTCTAAATATGGATGAGGTCTATTGTAATATTCGTATCTTTGGAAAAGATGCTATTTTAAGTGTCCGAAATTGGTGGTAATAATAATTACGGTAAAGGATATCTTTCGCTCTGTTTGGGCTTGTAGAGTCGAGAAAAACTCAGCCTTTTATAGAGATTGGGTCTTATGTGTGTAGAAAGGCTTGTTGCTGTCGATATAGCAGTCTTTGCAGTTTTTGTCCTTTGCGATAAAAAAAGCAAAAAATTTGGTGGTATCAAGAATATTGCTTACTTTTGCATAAGAAAGGTTGCATCTCGACAATTTAAGCAAGCTTGATTGCGCTCGATTTGCACTTTTTGCGTTAGAGTTGGAGCAGACGGAAAAGAACGGCTGCGATGAAGGCTCGAATGAATGAGCGTATTGAACATTATTCTAGAATAGAAATGTGGAAGTTTCGAAATCTGCTTGGATAGTGAACAATATCACTCACGCCTTGGGATTATTGTATCTTGTCAGTAAAGGCAAGAAATGATATATCTTTTGGCGTGGGCTATTGTTTGATGCAGGCAGATAGGTCCTTCCACAACCTCTATTCTGGCGTAAAGACAATAGTCCCACGCCTATTCATTTACTCTAATAAATTTTAATAAAGCTTTGGGATTGGCTTATTAGAAATGTTAATAAAGGTATGAAACAAAAAGTTTTTCTATTGTTCTTTAGCTGCTTTATGACATTGTTTGTTCAAGGCAAAGATGATAACACTTTACGTTCCTTGGTTTTTTCCCCACGAATGTACTATGAGGGGTGTGAAGCTGCTGCGTTTAAAAATGGTTCATTCGTCACTTATCATACAAATGATGGTTATAATTCATTTGTTAAAGATGTAGAGTATTCGTCGGTTTTAACTTATTATTTAAATCCGAAAGATGCTAATCTTAGTGGTTATACTTTTAAGATTATAGCTAATATTGGTAATCTTGATGGTGGAAGAAGTCGTGGTCAAAAATTAGATTCCGTTTCTCTTTTTGATATAGAGAGTGATAAAATGACCGTCAATAATGGAAAGTTATGCCTACCTGTGAAAATAACTCAAGAAAACAAAGAGAAAATAAAGTTTAATCCTAATCATCAAGTATTAACGTTCGCTTTAATGGCTCATCGGGATGAATCGGTAGAAAGTGAAGAAACAACGGTGGTTTCAGATTATGGAGTTGTTTGTTTCTCTACTCATGAAGAAAAAACTATGGATATTAGCTTTAAGGGGATATCATGGTGGGATGAAGAAGGAGATTATTCGATAGACTTACCTACACATGTTTTCCAAGTTACCGAAGATAATTTGGATAATATCAAAGATAGCATTATAGTAAGCGGTGATGATGGACATCCTGTTAACATTCATAAGGTTTCAACCGATGCGAATGGAATTACCAAATGCTGTTTGGCTGTTGAAGATGGTTCAGAGAAAGTATATGGATATACCTACGTTCAGGTAAAACTCCTGCAAAATATAACCGCAATAAATTCTCCTATTGACAATAGTCGTGGAGACAAAGATTGTAATGTATATAACATTCTTGGTCAAAAAGTTAGTGGAGTTTCCAAAGGACTATATATTAAGAAAGGTAAGGTGTTTTTTAAGCATTAATGCTTAGAAAAAGATTGTTAATAAACTTGTGGCATTGGGAATATACTCCTTTCCTTGCAGAAGAAAGTGGCTCAACTGAAAGAACGTATCAAAGAAAGCGCCAAAGTGCAGGAGGGCGATGCATGTAAACGTACTTTTCATCGTTGTCGTGAGAATATCCAGTCGCAGTTTGGCATTACAGTGGAATGTAACAAGAGCGATATCGTGTTACAACCTGCTTTCGTGAGATACTTCAAACAACGGTGGTACGTTGTGGGAGTGAAGAATTCAAATGCAGAGGTAGATGTGAGAAAGCTCGTTCGCTGTCTTCCTTTTGACCGCATCAGTTTCCTGAAGCTTATTTGCGAGAAGCATCCGTTGTCGGCAAAGATGAAGAAGTTTCTGACTCCAGAGAATTATTATGAAGATTGCTTCGGCATCTATCGGATGGAAGATGTACCCGTGGAGAAAATCCGCATCCGTGCCTTCTATCCGGAATACAATTACATCGAGGAGGTTCCGCTGCACGAGAGTCAGCAGAAAGTAAAGGAGTCGAAAGATGGAATGTATCGGGAATATACCCTCACCATTCGCCCCAGCCGTGATTTCCTTCAGGAACTGTTGTGGCATGGCAGAAATATCATCGTACTGAAGCCTGAGAGCTTGAGGCAGGAGATGATTGGTATCTTAAAGGATATGACGAAGAGTTATGAGACGGGCGAATGCCTGAATGGGGAGGAATAAGGGCTTTATGTTTCTCTTCAGGAAAATGGAAAATTCAAGGGTCTAAGCTACATTGCTAAAAATCCCGGCAAGAGAATAGCTGCATTTCAGAAAGTAAACAATACCTATAAATGATGATTTTGATTTTTGAAAGTTCATACCAAGTAAAAACCGGCCGTCAGAATGCATCGTTTATATGCGTTCTAATGACCGGCTTGTTTCTCTTTCTTTTTCTTTAAAATAGAGAATTGGCTGTATTTTATAAGTGATCCCGTAGGACAGACAAAGCGACAGTATGGTCGCATGATTACCGTTGAGAGTGCCACGAAGGTTATGGCAATGGCTATGTAATAGGTTTGCTCTATCGTTTTTATATTCCTTCAGTCAGGAACTTGCGAAGATGCAGGTGCGTGATGCCGTCATC
>ERZ1026892.307-NODE-307-length-23472-cov-18.399582_pt1 | contig 23472 bp, 21 predicted proteins | sample MGYA00380176_ERZ1026892 | MGnify/ENA primary metagenome ERZ1026892 (study PRJEB33269, sample SAMEA4719812) | human gut metagenome | biome: human-associated habitat; feature: organic feature; material: feces | place: Cameroon | collected 2013-10 ... | reverse complement strand
CCCATGCGAGAGTAGGGAACTGCCAGGCATCAATTAAGTGAAGAAGCCCATCCTGCCGGATGGGCTTTTTTGCGTCTGTACGAAAGTAAAACAGGGTGAAATCCCGGGCGATTAATGCCCTCTTCAGGGCGGATAAGCGCAGCGTCATCAGATCATCCCGGTGCACATTGCCGGATGGCGGCGTGAACGCCTTATCCGGCCTACAATTCCTACGATTCGCTTCTCAACCACGCCACAATAAACGACACAATTTCCTGTAAATTATTCAAATCCAGTACTGGCACATCCACATTTAGCCTAACATCACTGGCCACCGCAATCGTATGTTCATCGATCGCCAGCTCACTCACCAGGTGCCCGGCATCCTGACGAAACAGCATGATCTTGGCGACGGCCTCATGCTTAAAACCTTCTACCAGCACCAGATCCAGCCTTGATGCATCCATCCGGCTCACCAGCCACGCCAGATCCAACTCATTTTCCTCCGGCGTTTCGGTCATTAATGCCCAACGCTGCTGGCTGGCGACCAGCGTTTGCGCCGCTCCGGCTTTACGCAATTCATAGCTGTCCTTGCCTGGTTTATCGACATCCATATCATGATGGGTGTGCTTTATCAGCCCTGGACGAATGCCATGCTCGCAAAGTGCTGGGATCAATTTTTTCAACAGCGTCGTCTTTCCCGTCCCGCTCCAGGCGGCAATAGCGAGTAACGGAATCATGGCTTACCCTCATTGTGCTGCAAATCTTCAGGTGTATTCATATTGCAAAATGCGCTAATCATGTCGCTAAAATCTACCAAATGGCCGCCAACCTGACGCATAAATACCATGACTCGACGCTCACCTTTCGCGAGATAATCAGCAATCTGTGGCGCCAGGCTACGATGAGCGAGCGCCACTATCGGATGATCTCGCTCGCCATCGTGAACCCAAACCACGGCTGCCTGCTGGCGTTCCGCCGCTAACCGTGCGACGAGATTGTCGGGAATAAACGGGGTATCACACGGACAAAACAAAAACCATTCATCGTCTGTCTGCTGCATCACCGAAAGCATACCGGCCAGCGGCCCGGGAAAGTCAGATAACGTATCGGCCATGACCGGAAGCCCGCTAGCCCGATAGATCTCCAGATTGCGATTAGCGCTGATAACGATGCGATTAACCTGCGGATACAGGCGATCGGCCACGTGTCGCCACAGCGGCTTACCGTCGAGCATCATTAATCCTTTATCCTGCCCACCCATTCTGGAGGCTTTACCGCCTGCCAGCACCACGCCGGTTATCTGGCTCTCTGCATTCACCGCTATCGCCTCTTTTATTGTGGGGTTTACCCTGCTAACGTGTCTCTATCAAGCGTAAGGAGCACGACCATGAAATGTAAACGTCTGAACGAAGTTATTGAACTCCTCCAGCCAGCCTGGCAGAAAGAACCTGAGCTGAATTTAATGCAATTTTTGCAGAAACTGGCGAAGGAGTCAGGCTATGATGGCGAATTGGCCGATTTAACGGACGATATTCTGATCTACCATCTCAAAATGCGCGATTCCGCGAAAGACGCGGTCATTCCGGGCATTCAGAAAGATTATGAAGAGGACTTCAAAACTGCACTGCTGCGCGCGCGCGGCGTGATTAAAGAGTAAAAGGTTGTAAGCAGAGCCGCTCAATCCCTCGCGAAATGATATCCTGAATCATTCGTATCGTTATCGGATGTCAGGATGAACGACAAGGCTTTCACTTTCCAGACTCTCCACCCGGATACCATTATTGATGCCCTATTCGAGCAGGGTATCCGGGTTGATTCTGGCCTCACCCCACTAAACAGCTACGAGAACCGGGTTTACCAGTTTCAGGATGAGGACCGTCGCCGCATGGTGGTGAAGTTCTATCGTCCGGAGCGCTGGTCGGCTGCGCAGATTCTCGAAGAGCACCAGTTCGCGCTGGAGCTGGTCCAGGATGAAGTGCCGGTTGCGGCACCTATTCTCTTTAATGACCAGACGCTACTGACCCATGAAGGTTTTTACTTTGCCGTCTTTCCAAGCCTGGGAGGCCGCCAGTTTGAGTCCGATAGCCTGGATCAAATGGAGTGGGTGGGACGCTATCTGGGGCGGCTGCATCAAACCGGGCGCAAATCTCGCTTTACCGCGCGCCCGTCGATTGGCGTCAAAGAGTATCTGATTGAACCTCGTGAGGTATTTGAGCGCTCGGCGCTGATCCCTGCGGGGTTAAAAGCCCAATTCCTGAAGGCCACCGACGATCTTATTGATGCGGTTATGGGCTTGTGGCACGGACGCTTTGAGGCTCTGCGCCTGCATGGTGATTGCCATGCAGGGAACATCCTCTGGCGCGATGGCCCGCTCTTTGTCGATCTCGACGATGCGCGTAATGGCCCCGCGGTTCAGGACCTATGGATGCTGCTTAACGGTTCCCTTGCCGAAAGACGTATGCAGCTGGAAACCATCGTAGAGGCATACGAAGAGTTCAGCAGCTTTAATTCAGACGAGTTGCCGCTGATCGAACCTTTACGTGCAATGCGGTTGGTTTATTATCTTGCCTGGATAATCAGGCGCTGGGATGATCCCGCCTTTCCGAAAAATTTCCCCTGGTTAACCGGGGAAGATTTCTGGCATCGGCAGATCGCAACTTTTGTGGAGCAGGTAAAGGTTCTTCAGGAACCACCGCTTCAGTTAACGCCCATGTATTAATTCGACACAGTCAGGAGAGAGTGAGTTATGAAAAAGGTTTGGCTTGCGCTGGCAGGTATGATTCTGGCATTCAGCGCATCCGCTGCTCAGATTACCGACGGCAAACAGTACGTTACGATCGATAAGCCGGTTGCAGGTGAGCCGCAGGTGCTGGAGTTCTTCTCCTTCTACTGTCCGCATTGCTACCAGTTTGAGGAAGTTCTGCACGTTTCTGACAACGTGAAGAAAAAACTGCCGGAAGGCACCAAAATGACCAAATACCACGTTGAGTTCCTGGGCCCATTGGGCAAAGATCTGACTCAGGCGTGGGCGGTGGCAATGGCGCTGGGCGTTGAAGATCAGATCACCGCGCCGATGTTTGAAGCCGTACAAAAAAACCAGACTGTGCAGACCGTTGCGGATATCCGCAAAGTCTTCACCGACGCGGGTGTGAAGGGTGAAGATTATGATGCCGCCTGGAACAGCTTCGTCGTGAAATCACTGGTTGCACAGCAGGAGAAAGCCGCAGCCGATCTGCAGCTGCAGGGCGTACCGGCGATGTTTGTTAACGGTAAATATCAGCTGAACCCGCAAGGTATGGACACCAGCAATATGGATGTCTTCGTGGCTCAGTATGCTGACACCGTGAAGCAGCTTGTTGAAAAGAAATAAAAATGAAAACGCCGGTCACTGACCGGCGTTTTTGTATTCTGCTTTTATTGCATCAATCTGTTTATCTTTCTCTTCCCACAGCGTATTCAGCCACAGCTGGAAACGACGCTTAAAGTTCTTATCGCCCACGTAGTCACCGTGCATCTCTGGGTCAATCGGGCGAAGATTTACACGCACCACAATTCGCGTTAGCTTGCCGCTAAGCATATCGTAGAACGGCGTCTTGTCGTTTTCTGGATAGCAAAGCGTCACATCCAGCAGCTTATCGAACTGAGAACCTAAAACGTTCAGCGCCATTGCAATACCTGCCGCTTTCGGCGGTAGCAGATTGTTATACGGTGACCGTGTTTGCTGACGCTTTTCCGGCGTGAAGCGTGAACCTTCAACAAAATTCACAATGGTTGTAGGGTGCGCGCGGAATTTCTCGCAGGAACGACGGGTGGTTTCCACATCTTTGCCGCGGCGTTCCGGATGACGAATCAGGTAACTGCGAGAGTAACGGCGCATAAACGGCATATCCAGCGCCCAGCAGGCCAGTCCCATAAAGGGAACCCAGGCCAGCTGCTGTTTGAGGAAATACTTGTTCATCGGGATATGCTTGCGGAAAATGACGCACAGCACCACGATATCGGCCCAGCTGTGGTGGTTGCAGATAAGCAGGTACCAGTTCTTTTTGCTGAGTGTCTCAAGCCCCTGAATGTCCCACTTGAGGTGCGGATTGAGATGTAACAGCGCGGCCAGCCCTTCACACCAGCAATACATCATAAAATTGCAGAACACTGAGACTGAACGCCAGATGAACGGGATAGGCAAAATGAGCTTAATAAGTCCGGCGAGAATAATCGGCACGGAACATAAAATCGTCACTAAAATAGTGAGTACGATGCTTACAGGCAGCGTTATCGCAGCGAGAAATCTCGACATAGTGTTTTTATTCAGATAGTTAGTTATTTAACGCGCACATATAAACGAGCACAAGAGGCTGATTTTACCAGAAAACGCACCAAATGGCGGGTCTTACCAGATTAGAAAAATAGTCAATATGTCTATCCACATAGTGTGAATTATCACCAGATCGCTTTTTATTCCCATGATCTGATTTTAATTGATTGAAAAACATGGATTATTTTGAATTTAATCGAGAGTTACATATACTTTGTTATAAGTAAAATAAAACTATTCACAAAGTTATCCACAATTTATTTTGCGTGCGATCGTCAGGATCGTAAAATCTTTTCGCCTTATTTTGGGGAAAAATTCATGTTTTCATGCCGTCTGTGGCATCCTTTACCCATAATCTGATAAACAGGCACGGAAATTATGGTTCAGATCCCAGAAAACCCTCTTATCCTCGTTGATGGATCCTCTTATCTCTACCGGGCGTATCACGCATTCCCGCCGCTGACAAACCGCGCGGGTGAGCCGACCGGCGCCATGTACGGCGTGCTGAACATGCTGCGCAGCCTGATTCTGCAATATCAGCCTACCCATGCCGCAGTCGTATTTGATGCGAAGGGGAAAACCTTCCGTGACGAACTGTTTGAGGACTACAAATCGCACCGTCCGCCGATGCCAGACGATCTGCGTGCGCAGATTGAACCACTGCACACGATGGTGAAAGCGATGGGGTTGCCGCTGCTGGCCGTCTCCGGCGTGGAAGCAGATGACGTGATTGGCACCCTGGCGCGCGAAGCGGAAAAGGCGGGGCGTCCGGTACTGATTAGTACCGGTGATAAAGATATGGCGCAGCTGGTAACGCCGGGCATCACGCTCATCAACACCATGACCAACACTATCCTTGGCCCGGATGAAGTGGTCACGAAATATGGCGTACCGCCAGAGCTGATTATCGATTTTCTGGCGCTGATGGGCGACTCTTCAGATAACATTCCGGGCGTACCTGGCGTGGGCGAGAAGACGGCGCAGGCATTGCTGCAGGGGCTTGGCGGCCTGGATGCGTTGTATGGCGAGCCGGAAAAAATCGCCGGGTTAACCTTCCGCGGCGCGAAAACGATGGCAGCAAAGCTGGAGCAGAATAAAGATCTGGCCTACCTCTCTTACAAATTGGCAACCATTAAAACGGACGTTGAGCTGGAGCTCGGCTGTGAACAACTGACCGTGGCGGAACCCGCAGCAGATGACCTGTTAACGCTATTCAAGAAATACGAATTTAAACGCTGGATCGCTGATGTTGAATCCGGCACCTGGATGCAGGCTAAAGGGGCGAAACCGGCAGCGAAACCGGCGGGCAAAGCGATAGTGGCTGAAGTAGAGGTAGAGGTTGAAGAAACGGCCGCCACCCTCTCGTCAGAAAACTACGTCACCATTCTTGATGAAGCCACCCTGGTGAGCTGGATCGAGAAGCTGAAGAAGGCTCCGCTGTTTGCTTTCGATACGGAAACTGACAGTCTCGATAATATCTCCGCCAACATGGTTGGCCTGTCGTTCGCCATTGAACCGGGTGTCGCCGCTTATGTACCGGTCGCCCACGACTATCTGGATGCACCCGATCAGATAGCCCGCGAACGCGCGCTTGAACTGCTTAAGCCGCTGCTGGAAGACGACGCGCTGCTGAAGGTAGGCCAAAACCTGAAGTACGATCGCGGAATTCTGGCCAACTACGGTATTGAACTGCGCGGGATCGCCTATGACACCATGCTGGAGTCTTACACGCTGGATAGCATTGCCGGGCGTCACGATATGGACAGCCTCTCCGACCGTTGGCTGAAGCACAAAACCATCACCTTTGAAGAAATTGCAGGCAAAGGTAAGAACCAGCTCACCTTCAACCAGATTGCGCTGGAAGAAGCCGGGCGCTATGCGGCAGAAGACGCAGACGTGACGCTACAGCTGCACCTGAAAATGTGGCCGAAGCTGCAAAAAAATGAAGGTCCACTGCGCATTTTCAACGAAATTGAAATGCCGTTGGTGCCAGTACTGTCGCGCGTTGAGCGTAATGGCGTGAAGATTGATCCTGCCGTACTGCACGCGCATTCGCAGGAGATAGCCAAGCGGCTGGTCGAGCTGGAGCAGAAAGCTTACGAAATTGCAGGTGAAGAGTTTAACCTCTCTTCACCAAAGCAACTGCAAACCATCCTGTTTGAAAAGCAGGGCATCAAGCCGCTGAAGAAAACGCCGGGCGGCGCGCCGTCCACTTCTGAAGAAGTACTGGAAGAGTTGGCGCTGGACTACCCGCTGCCGAAGGTGATTCTTGAGTATCGCGGTCTGGCGAAACTGAAGTCGACCTACACCGACAAGCTGCCGCTGATGATCAACCCGAAAACTGGCCGCGTTCACACCTCTTATCACCAGGCGGTTACCGCCACCGGCCGTCTGTCATCAACCGACCCGAACCTGCAAAACATCCCGGTACGTAACGACGAAGGACGTCGTATCCGTCAGGCGTTTATCGCGCCTGAAGATTATGTCATCGTCTCGGCTGACTATTCACAGATTGAGCTGCGCATTATGGCGCATCTGTCGCGCGACGAAGGCCTGCTGAAGGCGTTTGCCGAAGGGAAGGATATTCACCGCGCTACCGCGGCGGAGGTCTTCGGACTGCCGCTGGAGAGCGTTACCGGCGAGCAGCGCCGCAGCGCCAAGGCCATCAACTTTGGCCTGATTTACGGCATGAGCGCCTTTGGACTTGCGCGTCAGCTGAACATTCCACGTAAAGAAGCGCAGAAGTATATGGATCTCTACTTCGAACGTTACCCTGGCGTACTGGAGTACATGGAGCGCACCCGCGCGCAGGCGAAAGATCAGGGCTATGTAGAGACGCTTGATGGCCGCCGTCTGTACCTGCCGGACATCAAAGCCAGCAACGCCGCGCGCCGCGCCGGTGCCGAACGTGCAGCGATTAACGCCCCGATGCAGGGCACTGCGGCCGATATCATTAAGCGGGCGATGATTGCCGTTGACGGCTGGTTAGAAACCGAGAAGCCGCGTGTGCGCATGATCATGCAGGTTCACGATGAACTGGTCTTTGAAGTGCACAAAGACGACGTGGATGCCGTGGCGAAGAAAGTACACGAACTGATGGAAAACAGCACCACGTTGGACGTGCCGTTGCTGGTGGAAGTGGGGAGTGGCGAAAATTGGGATCAAGCTCATTAAGTGCTCGATGAATAATGGTGTTTTATGTAAGTAAGCAACATAACTTATCTAATTTTGTGATGAACATTAGAATTCGTTATGTAACAAGTGAAGAAAAACTACAAAAAATGCTTTCTGTCAGCATTAAAAAAGAGTAGAGTTACTCTCGTAGGGTACAGAGGTAAGATGTTCTATCTTTCAGACCTTTTACTTCACGTAATCGGATTTGGCTGAATATTTTAGCCGCCCCAGTCAGTAATGACTGGGGCGTTTTTTATTGGGCGAAAGAAACGTTTTGCGCCAGCCAGCGAGCGTGAGAAGAGAAGGATGAGGGGCAGTACCCGGAACAGGGCGCCAGGCGCCGCTATCCGGGACGTAGAGTGAATTACTCTGCGGCTGTTTCTGGATCTTCTTGTGGCGGAATATCGTTAAACCAGCTGTCCAGCTTCTGACGCAGTTTATCCACGCCCTGCTTTTTCAGTGAAGAAAATGCTTCAACCTGCACGTCACCGTTAAAGGCAATCGCCGCTTCGCGCACCAGGTTCAGCTGCGCTTTACGCGCACCGCTAGCGAGCTTGTCAGCTTTGGTTAACAACACCAAAACCGGGATTTCGCTGGCGACAGCCCACTCGATCATCTGCTGGTCGAGGTCCTTCAGCGGATGGCGAATATCCATCAGTACCACTAATCCTTTCAGGCACAGACGTTTTTCCAGGTATTCACCCAGCGCACGCTGCCACTTGATTTTCATCTCTTCCGGCACCTGTGCGTAGCCGTAGCCCGGCAAGTCGACCAGACGTTTGCCGTCGGCCACTTCAAACAGGTTAATCAGCTGCGTACGACCCGGCGTTTTTGATGTACGCGCCAGGCTTTTCTGGTTGGTCAGCGTATTCAGGGCGCTGGATTTCCCCGCGTTGGAGCGGCCGGCAAAAGCCACTTCGATTCCGGTATCGGAAGGTAAGTGGCGGATATCTGGCGCGCTGGTGACAAAGTGCGTCAGTTGATAGTTCCAGTTAGTCAAAACGGTCGTCTCCGTTAAATCAGGCAATGGGGGCGATTATACCCGATCGGTAGAAAAAGGCTGGATTTCCTCCAGCATCGTCAACTGTAAGCCGATGCCCTTCCGTTTGTAAGACATTTGCCATATCCGCTATGGGAAATTGAGGAAAGAATCTCGGCGAGATTATATGCAAATTATTTAAAATCATAATATTACACTCGGGCAATAATCTTATTTATCCATTTTTCGCCATTTCGTTGCTTGTTAGTTTAACGCAACGAGGTAAAGTAGCACCCATCGGCAAGGGCGCCAGAAGGATTTAGACTCAGGATGAGGGGTCAGGAACGCCAGGAGGCGAAGACCTACGGAATCTGTCAGGATGACCAACGTCTGGAGACGTTACGCAGGGAAAGGGAACAATAACAGGGACTGTTATAGAGCTAACGGATAGACAGGGCGCGTTGTAAGCAAACATGGAATGTAGAACCCGTTAAGGGTGTGAGTCAGGAAAAAAGGCGACAGATTACTCTGTCGCCTTTTTTCTTTGTTTGCTTTCTGCTAGATTCCGGCTCAATTCTATACTGAATAAAACGGCTTAAAAGATCTGACATCATGAAAAAACCAACCTCTGCACCGCGCAGCAAAGCGCCAGGCAAACAGCGTCGTAAAACGCGTGAAGAGCTGAACCAGGAAGCTCGTGACCGTAAACGCGACAAGAAGCACCGTGGCCATGCGCCGGGCAGCCGCGCCAGCGGCAGTGAGGGTGCATCCGGTTCTAACAAACAGAAGCAGCAAAAAGACCCCCGTATTGGCAGTAAAAAACCGATCGCACTGGGCGTGACTGAGGCGCCGGTCGTCAAGCAGCACAAACCGAAGAGCGAGAAACCTATGCTTTCACCGCAGGCTGAGCTGGACATGCTGGAGACTGATGAGCGCCTGGATGCGCTGCTGGAACGTCTGGAAGAGGGCGAAACCCTGACTGCTGAAGAGCAGGCCTGGGTTGACGCTAAACTGGATCGCATTGATGCACTGATGCAGCAACTCGGCCTCTCTTACGATGATGACGAAGAAGAAGAGGAAGAAGAAGAGGGCAAGGAAGACGTCATGCGTCTGCTGAGGGGCGGAAACTAACGTTTGCACCCGATAGGCCTGCCAGTCCTGCTTATAACCCTTTTGGTTGTATGTTATCTGGGGTGGTTATTCGTTAAACTACGACGGTTGTCGCGGCGTCAAAATTGGCTGCGCAACCGGCTGGCGCTGCGTAATGCGGCCAGGCCGGCAAGCCGTCGTCGTTTTCGACATCATCGCAAGGAGTGAGCATGTCTGTGCAGTTAATCGACTGGGATCTGGCCCTGATCCAGAAATATAACTATTCCGGGCCACGGTATACCTCATATCCTACGGCGCTGGAGTTCTCCGATGCCTTTGGCGAAGCGGAGTTTCTGAGCGCCGTTGCGCGCTATCCTGAGCGGCCCCTGTCGCTGTACGTTCATATCCCGTTTTGCCACAAACTCTGCTATTTCTGCGGTTGCAATAAGATCGTTACCCGCCAGCAGCACAAAGCTGACCAATACCTTGACGTGCTGGAGCAGGAAATACGCCAGCGCGCGCCGTTGTTTACCGGTCGCCATGTTAGCCAACTGCACTGGGGCGGCGGTACGCCAACCTATCTCAATAAGGCGCAAATCAGCCGTCTGATGACGCTGCTGCGCGAGAACTTTCACTTCGATGCTGATGCGGAGATCTCTATTGAAGTTGACCCACGTGAAATTGAGCTGGATGTTATCGACCATCTGCGCGCCGAGGGTTTTAACCGCCTGAGCATGGGCGTTCAGGACTTCAATAAAGAGGTACAGCGCCTGGTTAACCGTGAGCAGGATGAAGACTTTATCTTCTCGCTGCTCAACCACGCCCGTGAGATTGGCTTTACGTCGACCAACATCGACCTGATCTACGGCCTGCCGAAGCAAACGCCGGAGAGCTTTGCTTTTACCCTCCAGCGTGTGGCTGAACTGAATCCGGATCGCCTGAGCGTATTTAACTACGCGCATCTTCCGACGCTCTTCGCTGCTCAGCGTAAAATCAAAGACGCCGACCTGCCGTCGGCGCAGCAGAAGCTGGATATCCTGCAGGAGACCATTCACTCGCTGACGCAAGCGGGCTATCAGTTTATCGGCATGGACCACTTTGCGCGTCCGGATAACGAGCTGGCCGTGGCCCAGCGTGAAGGTGTGCTGCACCGCAACTTCCAGGGATATACCACCCAGGGCGACACCGACTTGCTGGGCATGGGCGTCTCCGCCATCAGCATGATTGGCGATTGCTACGCGCAGAACCAGAAAGAGCTGAAGCTGTACTATCAGCAGGTCGCCGAGCAGGGCAACGCGCTGTGGCGCGGTATTGCCTTAACCCGTGATGATTGCATTCGTCGTGACGTGATTAAGGCGCTGATCTGTAATTTCAGCCTCGATTTCTCCGCGGTGGAAAAACAGTGGGACCTGAACTTCAGCGACTACTTTGCTGAGGACCTGGCGCTGTTGGCACCGCTGGCGAAAGATGGGCTGGTGGATGTGGATGAGAAGGGCATTCAGGTGACCGCCAAAGGCCGCCTGTTGATTCGCAACATCTGTATGTGCTTTGACGCCTACCTGCGCCAGAAAGCGCGTATGCAGCAGTTCTCGCGGGTGATTTAGCGATGATATTGCCCGGTGGCGCTACGCTTACCGGGCCTACAGTCGATTTGTAGGCCGGATAAGCGTAAGCGCCATCCGGCTTAGCTAAATAGCCCAATCAGCGCAGCGCAAAGCACCGCGGCCATCGCCGTTTGCGGTGAGTGGCTGGCCGCACCGCTCGACGCCAGATTAATTAATGATTCAAGCATGTTTCTTCCCCCCGGTATTCGCGGGCAGAATGATACTTAACTCATCGGAACAGTAAAGTACAAAATTGCAGCAACTTGCGCGAATCGAGCAATATTTACACTTCACACCGGCCTTACTCCATTCCTAACTCTTTCAGCTTGCGCGTCAGGGTATTACGACCCCAACCGAGCAGGCGTGCGGCTTCTTGTTTATGTCCTTGCGTATGGCGTAGCGCGGTCGTCAGTAGCGTACGCTCCATCTCTGGCTGGGCTTCGGACAGCAGATTTTGATGGCCGGAACGCAGCGCGCGATCGGCCCACTGCGCCAGCAGCGTTGCCCAACTATCCGGTAGCGACGCGGCCGCGGTGCTATCCGGCTGGCTGGCTTCAAACAGCTCGCCCGGCAGATCCTGAATCAGTACCTCTTGCCCGGCGGCCATCACCGTCAGCCAGCGGCAGGTGTTTTCCAACTGACGCACGTTACCCGGCCAGGCCAGACGCGTTAAGGCGGCTTCGGTTTCCGGGTGCAGCAGCTTGGCTTCAACGCCCAGCTCGCGGGCTGCGACCTGCAGGAAATGATGCGCCAGGCGTGGAATATCCTCCCGACGTTCGCGCAGCGGCGGCAGGTGGACGCGAATCACGTTCAGGCGATGGAACAGATCCTCACGGAACTTACCTTCCTGTACGCGCTGTTCCAGATTCTGGTGGGTGGCCGCGATGATGCGTACGTCAACCTTTACCGGCGCATAGCCGCCGACGCGATAGAACTGACCGTCGGCCAGTACGCGTAGCAGACGAGTCTGGACGTCCATCGGCATATCGCCGATTTCATCGAGGAACAACGTGCCGCCATCGGCCTGCTCAAAGCGGCCCTGACGGACAGTATTGGCGCCGGTAAAGGCCCCTTTCTCGTGACCAAACAGTTCGGACTCAATCAGGTCCTTGGGGATCGCCGCCATATTCAGTGCGATAAACGGCGCTTTGACGCGCGGGCTGTGGCGGTGCAGGGCGTGAGCGACCAGCTCTTTACCAGTACCGGATTCGCCGTTAATCAGCACGCTGATGGAAGAGCGGGAGAGACGGCCGATAATGCGGAACACGTCCTGCATGGCCGGCGCTTCACCGATGATATCGGTGGTTGGCCCATCAACCTGCACATTGCGCGGCTGCTGCTGTTCCTGGTAGTGGCTGATAGCGCGTTCAACCAGCGCCACCGCTTCGTCAATATCAAACGGTTTTGGCAGGTAATCGAACGCCCCTTGTTGATAGGCGCTGACAGCGGCATCCAGATCGGAATGTGCCGTCATTATGATGACCGGAAGCATTGGATGGCGTTGCTTGATTTGTGTTAACAGCGCCAGACCATCCATCCCGGGCATACGAATATCGGACATCAACACGTCAGGGGTTTTGGTAGCCAGCGCATCCAGCACCTCTTTCCCGCCCTCAAACGTTGTGCAAGTCAGCCCTGCGCCGGTGAGTGCGCGTTCAAGCACCCAACGGATGGAGCTATCGTCATCAACGACCCAGACTATCCCTCGTTGCATAAACACACCTTATTTTTTAATTGGCAGGAAAACCGAAAACTCGGTATGGCCTGGCCAACTGGTAAATTCAATTTTGCCGGAGTGCTGATCGATCAGGCTGCGCGCGATCGACAGACCCAGCCCGGTGCCACCTTCGCGGCCGCTGACCATCGGATAAAACAGCGTATCCTGCAAATGTGATGGAATGCCGGGGCCGTTATCTTCGACATCAATTCTGGCGGCCAGGCGGTAGCGAACGCCGTGTAGCGTTAACTGAAACGCGGTGCGGGTACGCAGGACGATTTCGCCCCCTTCAGACCCCAGAGCCTGAAGCGCATTACGCACGATATTAAGAAGAACTTGCTCAATCTGGTCGGGATCATGCGGTAATTCTGGCAAACTTGGGTCGTAGTCGCGTACCAGCGTGACGTTTTCCGGCAGCTCCATCGAAACCAGTTTCACCACGCGCTCAGCCACCTTATGGATGCTCTCGGTGACATGCGTACCGGGATGCTGCGGGCCAAGCAGGCGATCGACCAGGTTACGCAGGCGGTCGGCCTGTTCGATGATGACGTTGGTGTATTCGGTTAATGCAGGGTCGGGCAGCGCTTTACTCAGCAGCTGTGCTGCGCCGCGCAGGCCACCCAGCGGGTTTTTGATCTCGTGGGCAAGGCCACGCACCAGATCGCGCGCGGCAATCTGCTGGGCGTGCTGTAGCTGCTCCTGGCTGAGGCGACGTTGATTGTCCATCGGTGCCATCTCCAGCAGGATAAAACCGTCAGGCAGCCGCTGCGCGGTGAGCGAAAGAATATGTGAGCGACCGTCGATAACCAGCGTCACTTCGTTATCGGTGAACCCCTGGCCGGTTTGCAGGCTTTCCTGCATTAAACCGACGTTGAGCGAGAAATAGCTCAGAAGCTCGGGAAGCGGCGTGCCGAAAAGTTTACGCGCGCTCTGCGCCAGCAACTGCTGCGCCGCAGGGTTCGCATAGTGAACGGCCAGGTCGTCATCGACCAGTAAGATGCTGTTGATTAACGAGTTAAGGATCTGCCCAGCATCGGGCAGCGCGCCTGTTGCCATTTAGCAGTCTCCTGAAAAGGCTTGCACTCTTTTAGTGCAGTATAGCTTTTTACGGATAAAAAGCGCGGGAAATCAGGTTGTTGGTGGAGAAAAAAGCCCATCCTGAGATGGGCTGAAAGTTTCCACGGCAACTCAATTCCCGAGTATCGCGTCAGCACCCATCGGCAGTGACGCGACATCATCGGGAAAGTACAACTCAAAACGTATTAGACGCTGTAGTACAGCTCGAACTCAACCGGGTGCGGAGTCATGCGAACGCGATCGTTTTCTTCAGTGCGCAGCGTGATGTAAGCGTCGATAGCTTCATCAGTGAATACGCCGCCCGCAGTCAGGAACTCACGGTCTGCATCGAGAGCCTGCAGCGCTTCTTCCAGAGAGCCAGCAACCTGTGGGATCTCTTTCGCTTCTTCCGGCGGCAGGTCGTACAGGTTTTTGTCCATCGCTTCGCCCGGGTGGATCTTGTTCTTGATACCGTCAAGGCCAGCCATCAGCAGCGCGGCGAAGCACAGGTACGGGTTAGCAGCCGGGTCCGGGAAGCGCACTTCGATACGACGCGCTTTCGGAGAAGTCACCACCGGAATACGGATGGAGGCAGAGCGGTTACGGGCAGAGTAAGCCAGCATAACCGGCGCTTCGTAACCCGGGACCAGACGCTTGTAGGAGTTGGTGGTCGGGTTCGCCAGGGCGTTGATCGCTTTAGCGTGTTTGATAACGCCGCCGATGTAGTACAGCGCCTGCTCAGACAGACCCGCATATTTGTCACCGGAGAACAGGTTTACGCCGTTCTTGGACAGGGACATGTGGCAGTGCATGCCGGAACCGTTATCGCCAAACATTGGTTTTGGCATAAAGGTCGCGGTTTTACCGAAGCGGTGAGCGACGTTGTGAACCACATATTTGTAGATCTGAATTTCGTCCGCTTTTTTGGTCATGGTGTTGAAGCGGGTCGCGATTTCGTTCTGGCCAGCGGTCGCCACTTCGTGGTGGTGCGCTTCAACGACCAGACCCATTTCTTCCATGATCAGACACATGGTAGAACGGATGTCCTGAGAAGAATCTACCGGAGGAACCGGGAAGTAACCGCCTTTCACGCCCGGACGGTGACCTTTGTTACCACCTTCGTATTTGGTGGAAGAGTTCCATGCGCCTTCGATATCATCGATAGCCACGTGGGAACCGGAGATAGATGCGCCGAAGCGGATGTCGTCAAACAGGAAGAATTCTGGCTCTGGCCCGAACAGAACGGTGTCTGCGATGCCGGTCGCGCGCAGGTACTCTTCAGCGCGTTTAGCGATGGAGCGCGGGTCACGGTCGTAGCCCTGCAGGGTGCCTGGTTCCAGGATGTCACAACGAATAATCAGGGTAGACTCTTCAAAGAACGGGTCGATGAGAGCGGTAGATGCGTCCGGCATCAGAACCATGTCAGATTCGTTAATGCCTTTCCAGCCGCCGATAGAGGAGCCGTCAAACATTTTGCCTTCTTCGAAGAATTCGGCATTAACCTGATGGGCAGGAATCGTGACGTGCTGTTCTTTACCTTTGGTATCGGTGAAGCGCAGATCGACAAACTTCACTTCATGTTCATTCAGCATCGTCAAAACGTGTTCAGCGGACATACTTTACATCTCCCGGATTTGTCATTGTCGTCGTCGTGGTAACGAGGTCTTCTATCACTGCATAAAAATGGCGTTGTTGCCGTGAAAAATATAAAGCGAAATCTGTGCCAACTTTTAAATCACCCCCAAAAGGCGCTATCATGCGCACCATAGTGCAAAAGGGCTGCACCATGATAGCCGTTTTGCACCATTATAGTGCTTACACGCGAGCGTTGAGCACCATATTGGTGCAAATTGTGATTAGGTGCCCTTTTTATGCTCCGTGAAAGCGATCACAAAGAAACTCTGCGATACTTGTTTGCGGAGGATCTCTGTGATCCTGTTTTGTAGTGCGATTAATCCGTGTACAATAACGCGCTATTTCTAATGCCCGAGGCAAAGTTGTGATCGAAAATTTGCGTAACATCGCCATCATCGCGCACGTTGACCATGGTAAAACTACCCTGGTTGATAAGCTGCTGCAGCAATCCGGTACGTTCGACGAGCGTGCTGAAACTCAAGAGCGTGTGATGGACTCCAACGATTTGGAGAAAGAGCGTGGGATTACCATCCTCGCGAAAAACACCGCTATCAAATGGAATGACTACCGTATCAACATCGTTGATACCCCGGGGCACGCCGACTTCGGTGGTGAAGTTGAGCGCGTTATGTCCATGGTTGACTCCGTGCTGCTGGTAGTTGATGCCTTTGATGGCCCGATGCCGCAAACGCGCTTCGTGACCAAAAAAGCATTTGCTCACGGCCTGAAGCCAATTGTTGTCATCAACAAGGTTGACCGTCCGGGCGCGCGTCCTGATTGGGTTGTTGACCAGGTCTTCGACCTGTTCGTTAACCTCGACGCGACCGACGAGCAGCTGGACTTCCCGATCATCTACGCTTCGGCGCTGAACGGTATCGCGGGTCTGGATCACGAAGACATGGCTGAAGACATGACCCCGCTGTATCAGGCGATTGTTGACCATGTACCGGCACCGGACGTAGACCTTGATGGTCCGCTGCAGATGCAGATCTCCCAGCTGGACTACAACAACTACGTTGGCGTTATCGGTATCGGCCGCATCAAACGCGGTAAAGTGAAACCGAACCAGCAGATCACTATCATCGATAGCGAAGGCAAAACCCGTAACGGTAAAGTCGGTAAAGTGCTGACTCACCTGGGTCTGGAACGTATCGACAGCACCCTCGCGGAAGCTGGTGACATCATCGCCATCACTGGTCTGGGCGAGCTGAACATCTCCGACACCATCTGCGATCCGCAGAACGTCGAAGCGCTGCCGGCACTGTCCGTCGATGAACCGACCGTTTCTATGTTCTTCTGCGTTAACACCTCGCCGTTCTGTGGCAAAGAAGGTAAATTCGTTACCTCTCGTCAGATCCTTGACCGCCTGAACAAAGAGCTGGTGCACAACGTAGCGCTGCGCGTTGAAGAAACCGCTGACGCCGATGCGTTCCGCGTTTCTGGCCGTGGTGAACTGCACCTGTCCGTTCTGATTGAAAACATGCGTCGTGAAGGTTTCGAACTGGCGGTATCCCGTCCGAAAGTTATCTTCCGCGAAATCGATGGCCGCAAACAAGAGCCATACGAGAACGTAACGCTGGACGTCGAAGAGCAGCACCAGGGTTCTGTCATGCAGGCACTGGGCGAGCGTAAAGGCGACCTGAAAAACATGAATCCAGACGGTAAAGGCCGCGTACGTCTCGACTACGTGATCCCAAGCCGTGGTCTGATCGGCTTCCGTTCAGAATTCATGACCATGACTTCCGGTACCGGTCTGCTGTACTCCACCTTCAGCCACTATGACGATATCCGTCAGGGCGAAGTGGGCCAGCGCCAGAACGGCGTACTGATCTCCAACGGTCAGGGTAAAGCAGTTGCGTTCGCACTGTTCAGCCTGCAGGACCGCGGCAAGCTGTTCCTGGGCCACGGCGCAGAAGTTTACGAAGGCCAGATCATCGGTATTCACAGCCGTTCTAACGACCTGACCGTAAACTGCCTGACCGGTAAGAAACTGACCAACATGCGTGCATCCGGTACGGATGAAGCGGTTGTTCTGGTTCCGCCTATCCGCATGACTCTGGAGCAAGCTCTGGAATTCATCGATGATGACGAACTGGTCGAAGTGACTCCGCAGTCTATTCGTATCCGTAAACGTCACCTGACGGAAAACGACCGTCGTCGCGCAATGCGCGGTGCGAAAGAAGAGTAATCTTCTTTTTCCGTGACCAAAACCCTGCCTTATGGCGGGGTTTTTCTTTTTCTGATAGCGCGCTTTTGTTCATGGTCAAACCCCGCCTTTCCCGCTACAGTAAAAATTCCACGGCGTGAACGGAGGCAAAAATGCTCTATATCTTTGATTTAGGTAATGTGATTGTCGACATTGATTTCAACCGTGTTTTGGGAACGTGGAGCGACCTTGCCCGTGTGCCGCTGGCGCAGTTGAAGCAGCGCTTTACGATGGGAGAGGCATTTCACCAGCACGAACGCGGTGAAATATCGGATGAAGCATTTGCGAAAGCGATGTGTCACGACCTGGAACTTCCGCTGAGTTACGAGCAGTTCGCCCACGGCTGGCAGGCGGTGTTTGTCGCGCTGCGTCCCGAAGTTATCGATATCATGAAGACGCTACGCGAGCAGGGACACAGGGTGGTGGTGCTCTCGAATACCAATGCGCTACACACGACTTTCTGGCCGGATGAATATCCGCAAATTTATGCCGCCGCTGATCATGTTTACCTCTCTCAGGAGATGGGCATGCGTAAACCAGAGGCCCGTATTTACCAGCGTGTACTTGAGCTGGAAGGTTTTTCCGCCGCCGATGCGGTCTTTTTTGACGATAACGCCGATAATATAGAGGGAGCCAACCAGTTGGGGATCGCCAGCGTACTGGTGACAGGGAGAGAAACCCTGCCTGACTATTTTATGAAGTCGTTATGTTAAAAAACGTTCATCAAAAATGTATTCATCATACCCGGCCGCTGGTGGCGTGGAGTAAATTCCTCTGGCGGCGTATCGAAGAAGATAATATGACGACGCTGGCAGGCAATCTGGCCTATGTGTCGTTGCTTTCACTTGTGCCCCTGGTGGCGGTGATTTTCGCCCTGTTTGCGGCCTTTCCTATGTTCTCGGAAGTGAGTTTGCAAATTCGCCACTTCGTTTTTGCTAACTTCCTGCCCGCGACCGGCGACGTTATTCAGCGCTATATCGAGCAGTTTGTCGCCAACTCCAACAAGATGACCGCGTTTGGCGCCTGTGGTCTGATCATTACCGCGCTGCTGTTGATGTACTCAATCGATAGCGCGCTAAACACCATCTGGCGCAGCAAGCGTACGCGCCCCAGAATTTACTCATTCGCCGTTTACTGGATGATACTCACCCTCGGGCCGCTGCTGGCAGGGGTGAGCCTGGCAATTAGCTCATATCTGCTTTCCCTGCGCTGGGCCAGCGAGCTGCACGGCGTGATTGATAACCTGCTGCGGGTGTTCCCGCTGCTGCTCTCCTGGCTCTCTTTCTGGCTGCTCTACAGCATCGTTCCGACAACACAGGTGCCGAATCGCGATGCGATTGTCGGGGCGCTGGTCGCCGCGCTGCTGCACGAACTCGGTAAGAAAGCCTTCTCGCTCTATATCACCGCATTTCCCTCTTACCAGTTGATTTACGGCGTGCTGGCGGTGATCCCCATTTTGTTTGTCTGGGTCTACTGGACGTGGTGTATCGTCTTGCTTGGCGCAGAAATAACTGTCACTCTCGGTGAATACCGAAAACTGAAATCAGAACAACAAGAAGCAGAAGAACCATGATTGCATTAATTCAGCGCGTCACACGCGCCAGCGTAAGCGTGGCGGACGAGGTGACGGGGGAGATTGGCCCTGGACTACTGGTGCTACTGGGCGTAGAGAAAGACGACGACGAACAGAAAGCGAATCGCCTGTGCGAGCGCGTGCTCGGCTACCGAATTTTTAGCGATGCCGACGGCAAAATGAACCTGAACGTGCAGCAGGCAGGCGGGAGCGTGCTGGTGGTATCACAGTTTACGTTGGCGGCTGATACCGAGCGCGGAATGCGTCCGAGTTTCTCCAAAGGAGCCGCTCCGGATCGCGCAGAAGAACTCTATGAGTACTTTGTGCAGCGCTGTCGCCAGCAGGAGATCAACACGCAAACGGGACGATTCGCTGCGGATATGCAGGTGTCGCTGGTCAATGACGGGCCCGTGACATTCTGGTTACAGGTATGAACCCACTTCCCGGAAGAACGCGGGGGGCAAAAGAGAGCGCGATTATGTACCATCTCCGAGTACCGCAAACGGCAGAAGAGTTAGAGGAATACTACCAGTTTCGCTGGGAAATGCTGCGTAAGCCGCTGCATCAGCCGAAAGGCTCCGAGCGAGACGCCTGGGACGCGATGGCGCACCATCAGATGGTGGTGGATGAACAGGGAAAGCTGGTCGCTGTTGGGCGACTGTACATCAACGCCGATAACGAAGCGTCGATTCGTTTTATGGCTGTCCATCCTGAAGTGCAGGACAAAGGTCTGGGGACACTGATCGCCATGACGCTGGAATCGGTCGCCCGACAGGAAGGCGTGAAGCGCGTAACCTGTAGCGCACGTGAAGATGCCGTGCCGTTTTTCGCCAAGCTGGGCTTCGTGAACCAGGGGGAAATTACCACCCCGCAAACCACGCCGGTGCGCCATTTTCTGATGATTAAACCGGTGGCCTCACTGGACGATATTCTGCATCGCGGTGACTGGTGTGCGCAGCTGCAGCAGGCCTGGTACGATCATATCCCGCTCAGCGAAAAAATGGGCGTGCGTATTCAGCAATACACCGGGCAGAAATTTATCACCACCATGCCGGAAACCGGCAACCAGAATCCACATCACACGCTGTTCGCGGGTAGCCTGTTCTCGCTGGCGACATTGACCGGCTGGGGCCTTATCTGGCTGATGTTGCGCGAGCGCCACCTTGGCGGCACGATTATCTTAGCCGATGCCCATATCCGCTACAGCAGGCCGATCACCGGTAGACCAACGGCGATCGCCGATCTGGGGTCGCTGAGCGGCGATCTGGACCGTCTGGCCCGTGGCCGCAAAGCGCGCGTTCAGCTACAGGTTGAGCTGTTCGGTGATGAAAAAGCGGGCGTGGTATTTGAAGGCACTTATATTGTGCTTCCGGCAAAGCCGTTCGGCGCCTTCGAAGAAGGCGGCAACGAAGAGGAGTAGCGCGAGCCCGCGATTCCTGATGCTATTTATTCACGAGTGGCCGCGCGCCAGGCCACGTCGCGTATTGCGTCCCGCGCCGTCTTGCTCACGCCGCCCAATTGGAAAAATCCGTGGATAACGCCGAGATAGCGCTGGCAAGTACACGCCACGCCCTGCTCGTTCAGGCGGTGATATAGCGCTTCGCCTTCATCACGCAGTGGGTCGAACTCTGCGGTGAGGATATGCACCGGCGGTAAACCGGCAAAATCTTCACGCCATAGCGGACTGGCTTCCGGGTGGCGGACGTCGGTAGCCTGGAGATACATTTCGAAGCCCGATAGCAGCGTATCGCGGGTGATGATGTAGTCTTGCCCATTGCTGGTATAGCTGGGGAAACTGGCGGTGGCATCAAGCATCGGGTAGATCAGCAGCAGCTTTGCCGGAGACCATTGGGCAGTGGATTTCAGGCGTAGCGCGCTTACCAATGCCAAATGCCCGCCTGCGCTGTCGCCAGCAAGCGTAATACGTTCACGGTCGATACCTAACTGTTCGGCATATTGATGAACGAGATTGGCCCCGCGTTCAGCGTCGTCATGAGCCGCAGGGAAGGTGTGCTCTGGCGCAAGACGATACTGAATGGCAATCACCCTACAGCCGCTTCTCCAGGCCAGCTGCCGTAGCTGGGGGTCATGAGTCAGAAAGCCGCCGCTAACAAAACAGCCGCCATGATAGTAGAGGATACAGGGCAGCGAACCGGATGTGTTCAGCGGCGAAACGACGCGAAATGTCATGCCTTCCAGCACGATATCTTCCGAACTTACCCTAATTTCTTTCTCGCCCGCCAGCGTTGTGCTGGCAATATAGCCCGCTCTCCGGTCATCAATATTCTGCTCTCGTGAAGAGGGGCGACCCGCGGCGATAAACCCGGCGACCAGCTCGGCAATTCCTTTTTCCAGTGGCATATAACGCTCCGTAAACTGTATGCATGTACAGTTTATAACCTGGTTTAATGAGAAGGGAAATGGGTAAATAAAGTTGCAGCAATATTCTGGATAGCCGCTCGCAAAAACGATTATTTCTACAAAATGAGCATGCCACGTTTAACAAATTGCGTGTATTTTGTTCGCTTATTGAGCATGGATGATATACTTGAGGTATATATAAGCATGATGGCGGAAAGGGATATGGGCAGAATACTTCTCGATTTATCGGATGAGGTGATCAGACGTCTCGATGAACTCAAGCAGCAGCGGAATATGCCACGCGCGGAGCTGTTACGTGAAGCGGTAGAAATGTATCTGGAGAAACAAAATCAGGCAGAACAGGCAATTGCCGGCGCGCTTGGGATTTGGCAAGAGTGTGAAGACGATGGCGTTGAATTCGAAAGAAAGCTCCGCGAGGAGTGGACGCGATGAACGGTCCAGTCATCTTTGATACCAATATTTTAATCGATCTGTTTAGTGGCCGGGTTGAAGCTAAAAATACGTTAGATTTGTATCCACCTCAGCATGCTATTAGCTTGATTACATGGATGGAGGTGATGGTTGGCGCAAAGCGATTCCATCAGGAGCGACGTACAAGAATGGCCCTGAATGCTTTTGAGGTCATAGAGATATCGCCAGAGATTGCCGAAAAGAGTGTCAACTTGAGGCAGGAATATGGCATGAAGCTGCCGGATGCCATCATTCTGGCAACGGCGCATATACACCGAAGAGAGTTGGTCACGCGTAATACAAAGGATTTTGCCACGCTACCCGGCGTGATAGTGCCTTACGCATTGTAAACCGGGCAGGGATGACCGCCCGGCTTTACCAGAGAACTTACTCCCCTTCCCCCGGGAACAGGAACGGGTTAATAGAGCTACGGGCGAACCCTTCCTGCTCCATCCGCGCGTCCAGCACCAGTGAGGCGAGGTCGTCGGCCACGGCTTCCACTTTCGGGTCCTTTTCCTGATACAGAATCTTCAGGTAGGTGCCGCAGTCGCCGCAGCTTTCGGCTTTAATTGCAGCCTGCTCGTTATCCAGAGACCAGTAGTGCAGGTCGCGGCTTTGTTCGCAGTTGCTGCACTTCACGCGCACGACATGCCACTCGGTTTCACACAGGTTGCAGTGCAGATAGCGCAGCCCCTGCGTGGTGCCAATTTGCACCATACTGGAAACTGGCATTGAGCCGCATACCGGGCAGTACTGACGCTGTTCACCGTATTCTGCATGGGCTTTGCCCGGAATCAGGCTGGCCATTTGCGCCCAGTAAAGTGACAAGGCGGCCCAGATGAACGGCGCTTTATCGCTGCTGACGGAGGAGAAATCGGACTCAAACAGCGCGCTGGCCATTTGCTCCAGCTCCTGTTCGGAGGATTTCTCCAGATTTTCAATCACCGCCAGCGCCGGGCCGCTCATTTCAGGCTTCAGTTCGGCAATCATGGAGTGCAGCAGCGTATGCCAGTGCTTATCGCGCGGCAGAACGTGGATATCCAGCGGCGGCTTGCCCTGGTCGTTTGCCTCTTTAAGACGCGCGCTCAGATCCATCCGCAGCGGATGGTCGTACAGAACCACTTCCTGTGCGTGGGCAATCAGCGCCGCAAAGCGCAGGTAGTCGCCCAGCGGGTTGTTCTCTGCCAGCTCGCGCAGACGCTCGGCGCGACGATTGTAGAGGTTCTTGAGTCTGGGGAACAACAACGGCGGAATGACTTCCGCCGTACGTTTCTCGCTCGAACCCAGCTCATCTTGCGGGATTATGCGAATAC
>ERZ1026892.303-NODE-303-length-23598-cov-23.031899_pt1 | contig 23598 bp, 20 predicted proteins | sample MGYA00380176_ERZ1026892 | MGnify/ENA primary metagenome ERZ1026892 (study PRJEB33269, sample SAMEA4719812) | human gut metagenome | biome: human-associated habitat; feature: organic feature; material: feces | place: Cameroon | collected 2013-10 ... | reverse complement strand
AGGAGTCGTCGGCAGCGTCAGATGTGTATAAGAGACAGGTATACAAAAGTAATGGATTTATCCCATCCTAACAAATTAAAGCTTAGAAATTGTTATATCATACAGAAGTCTTTATTGCAATACGTATTGCGAATAGGGGTATTTATCTATAATAAATTAAAGATAACAAACTATATATCAATACATTAATAGCTTTTCAACAATGCTACAGCAACAGTTCTTTTTACGGTCATATAATTGTGACAAAGAGATATTTTTATTAGATTTGCAACAATAACAATCAAAATAGTAAAATTATGAACAAGATTTATTTTTTAATTCTTCTATCCATGTATAGCATAGGTATACAATCTAAGGAGAATAAAATCATACATGAGCATCACGAGAAATCACTGAATGCTTATGTCGAAAACGAATACTATATCGTAATAAACAACGGTGAAAATGTTAAAGAAAAGAATAACGGACAAATCAAACGTCCTCATCGTAATCCTTCAAATGTTGGCATACTTACATTAGTTTTTAATTCGGATTTCTCAAACATATCTATCTGTATAAAGAAAAATGGAGACACTGTTTATTATGACAACGAACTATCCATTAAAACTTTTGATATTATTTCTATTAACATTAAAGAATTTGGTAGTGGTTTATATTCTGTCCAAATCAAAGAAGAAGAAAAAGTGTTATTAGAAAGAGAGATTGAAATAGACTAACTGATTCACCTTTAAAAAGGTACCGTTCAAAACAGAGTGGGGGAACCTCAAAATGCTTACAGTTTAAAACTAAAAAGCATTGAAAGGCCTCTCTGTCTGACAACTTAAATCTTAGAGATTTTTTAACATTATTTATTTTAAACTTATTTATTATGAGAAATTTAGTAATCATGCTGTTAGGATTGTTCCTTTTTTGTTCATGTTCTTCTTCGGATTCGTTCGAAAATGTTGACGTTAATAATGTAATGTCTGAAGAATCATTACAGGAAGATCAATTGGTTTCTGTACAGTCACAAATTGAATCTCTTAATCAAGAGATGTTTACATCGTCTAATGAGACGAGAGGCTTTTGGAAGTTTTTTACAAAGATAGTATGTACGGTTTTTGCAGATGCCGTAGGTGGTCTTGTTGGCGCAGGATTGAGTGGTGGAAATCCCGTTGTTGCAGCTTCGACAGCCGTTTCTGCTTCTGGGCTTGTGGCATTTGCAAATAACGACAAACTATCATTTAATGCGCATGTAAAGACAAATAAAAAAAAGAAAAATGGTATTATAGACTTAGGAATGAATCATGATACTTTGTCCATTAATGCAACATTAATACCACAAGAGTCAAAGTATAAACAATTTGTTACATTAAATGATAGTATTGGTTATTATCATAATGTTGTATTGAAAGATTTGAGTCTTTCTTTGGCTAGTAATGATATTCAAGTTGATACATTGATATCAAAAGTTGCTCTTACAACAAGTAAATATTATCAAACACCTGTTAATGATATTCTTGTGGCTTTAAAAAACAAACGTTCTTTTTTTGATGGATTGTTATATATAAAAGGCACTGCTATGGAAAAATGTAATAATCTTCATGACTTAGTTACACTTTTTAAAATGCAAAATAAAGGTTTGAATAAAGAATTTGACGTTCTTGAGGAATTTTTTAAAGGTCTCGTAAACGTAGAAGTGGTTGATAATAATGGCGAATTTATGAATAGGGCTTTAATAATTGTAGATAAGTCATCATTGGACGAAATTACAAAAAATAATCTTCGTAATGCTTTTATCGTAGGAAATGCAAGTTATCAATTATGGAATACAGAAAATTGATTTACAACTAAACATCTACCCTTATAAGAATACACAAAAAAAGTAAAATTATGACACGTAGAAAAAACTCGTTAAAATCTCTGGTTATGGGATTGTTATTGGCTTTTGTATGTCCAGTATGCGCTCAAGTAACTGGAAGTAAGGTTTTCCCTTTGCATGTGGAAGCCAGTTTTGAAAGTGGCACTTCTTATCATAAGATGATGCCAATGGGCGCGGTTGCTGATTTAGGCTACTATATTAATAGGTTTTCGCTTCATGCTGTGGCGCAAGGTGATTATTTTCTTCCCAAAGAAGGCAATACATATAAGTATAATAATGCCAGTAATATAGGAGGAGGATTAGGATTTGTCCTCTTTCCCGAGAATTCAGATAATCTGGGAATTATGGAGCTAAGGGCTTTGATGACGACATCTGTGAGTGGAAGCAAGTCAATGGAAAACAATTCTTATAAAGTGGGATTGTATTGGTATGGAAGTTCAAAGTCAAGGAAAGCGGTTCCATTGGTTAGCTTAGGCTATACGATTAAGAACTTCCATAGTAATGGAGTTCCAACTTATCGTGGTGCTTATGTTTCGCTTGGAGTGCGTTTCTAATGATGTAAGTAACAGTTCTGAATTATCTTTATATAAGTAACAATTCAGAATTATCTTGCCATGTACTCCTCCTATAGAAAGTAGCTCATATATAAACCTTAATTCCGCAATACTATAAATTTTAACTTTTATATCAATATCCCGCACCACTAAGTAAGTACCGGGAATTGCTGCCGGATAAATGGAAACAAAAAAAATATCGCTCAAGTTTTTATTCTTGAGCGATATTTTTTTCTGATTGTATATTCAAGTCTTTTGTTGATGCCCTGATGTCAGTCTGTCGCAAAAGCTTTGACAGATTAGTGTCAACAGCTATTGTTCTACTTCTTTACAGCCTGCTCAATATCCTCCTTATAGTTGAGGCCCTTAAGTCGGTAAATGTCATGAATGTGGAGCATACGCTGTAGGAACGAGTCGAGATTGCGTTGTTCCTTCTGTGTCCACTGAACCTCGCACAGTGCGGCAAGACGTGGCAGTAGTTCCCATTCCAGTTTCTTGCTGTCCTTAACCCATTCTGTCCAGATACAACCCTCGGCTCCAATTACGTTCTTCTGCTCTTCGGCTGTAAGTCCATCCTGATATGGATCGAGGTTGTACACGCGCTCAATGCTCGGTATGCCGGTGATTTTGTTTATGCGGAGGTTGCTGAAGTAGAAGTTCTGTATAGGAGCAATAATGGTAGGATGACCTTCCTTTGCAGCGCGAACCGTAGCCTTCGGACTTGTCCATCCAATAACGGTGATGTCCTTGGATGGAGTTCCGTCTAGAATCTCGTCCCATCCAATCATCTTTCTTCCGCGAGCACGTATGTCCTTAGCCACCTCGTCCATGAACCAAGTCTGTAACTGGTCTTCCTTAGAGTGACCTTCCATGTCCTTTAATCCCAATTCGGCAATCTTTGCCTGACAATTTGTGCACTCCTTCCAACGGTCTTTCGGACACTCGTCGCCACCGATATGGATGTACTGCGAAGGGAATATGTCCATAATCTCGTTGATAATGTCCTTGGCAAATTGCAAGGTCTGAGCCTTTCCGGCACACATCACTTCCTTGATAACGCCGAAATGCTGGCACACGTCATAAGGACCACCTGTGCAACCAAGTTCGTTGTATGACGCAAGAGCCGCCTGAGTATGGCCAGGCATGTCTATTTCGGGTATCACGGTAATATAGCGTTCGGCTGCATAGCGCACAATCTCGCGTGCGTCGTCTTGTGTATAATATCCAGAAACAGGCACCTTGTCGTACTGCTCAGAGCGAGGAGCCGTAATGGTGCCAGAGCGCTTTGAGCCAATTTCGGTAAGCTTAGGATACTTCTTAATCTCGATGCGCCAACCCTGGTCTTCGGTGAGATGCCAGTGGAAGTAGTTGATGTTGTGCATGGCAAATACGTCGATAAGCTTCTTCAGGTAGTCTACACTAAAGAAGTGGCGTCCACAATCTATCATGAATGCGCGGTAGGCAAAGCGTGGAGCATCGCTTATGTTGGCTGCTGGCAGCATTACCTGCTTGGTGTCTTTAACTATAGGTAGCGCCTTCATAATGGTTTGCATGCCGTAGAACACGCCTGCATGTGTGGTACCTTCCAGCACAACGGTCTTTTTAGTAACGTCAAGACGGTAGGCCTCGTTGCCTCCCGTAACGTTGGCTATGCCTAATTGTATCTGGTTGTTACCCTTACGGGTTGTTGTAGCCACGTTGATGCCGGTAATCTCCTTGATATACGAGGCAAGGAATTCGGCATTGCGCTTCTGTTTAGCATCGCCGTTGGCATAATAGATAGTGGTCTTGCCACTTAGGGCGAAAGGCTGTCCGCCTGTGGTTGTCACCTGCTTGGGCAATGGTATTATTTGCCAAGTGGCTGTGGCTGCTGTCTTTGCCGAAAGACAAAGGCAGAATAATGAAACGAAAATTGTTGTGATTAATTGTTTAAACATAATAGGTTTGTTTTAGGATTAATTTTCAGTGCAAAGTTACAATAATTTGGCGGAATTATCCACTTGCTTATTATTTTATTGTGTTTGTACAAGAATTATTTGTAACTTAGTGGCATAAAAACAGAAACGACCCAATCAAGGAGGATAAAGGTTATGGCAGAAATAAGAAAATATCCGGTAGGAATACAGACTTTCAGCGAGATTCGTGAGCGCAACTATATATATGTTGACAAGACACAGTATCTTGCCGACTTTATTGGTAATGGCTACAAATATATATTTCTGAGTCGTCCAAGACGATTCGGCAAGTCGCTCTTTGCCTCAATGATTCACTCGTATTACGAAGGTCGCAAGGAGCTGTTCGATGGTCTTGCTATCAGTAAGAAAGAACGTGATTGGACGTGCCATCCGGTGTTGCACTTTGACATGAGTACAGCAAAGCATTGTGCAGAAGAAGATCTCAAATCAGAACTTGATTACAAACTTACTGTCTACGAGGAAATATATGGTTGCGTTGGTAAGAATGTAAATCTTAACCAACGTTTTCAAAACATCGTAAAGGCAGCCTATGAGCAAACACATCAAAAGGTAGTGCTTATTATAGACGAGTACGACGCTCCGCTTCTTGACGTTGTGCACGAGGAACAGAACCTTGCTGCATTGCGCCGAATAATGCAGAACTTCTATTCGCCTATAAAGTCGCTCGACCCGTATTTTGAGTTTGTCTTCCTTACAGGCATCACCAAGTTTTCACAGCTAAGCATATTTAGCGAACTGAACAATCTGTACAACATATCGATGTACGACCAATATTCGGCTATTTGCGGTATAAGCAGTGACGAATTGCATACACAGATGCTTCAGGATGTAGAGAGGCTTGCCGAACATCTGCATATAAGTGTAGATGAAACCTTTGCTCTGTTGAAGAAGAAATATGACGGATATCATTTCAGTAAACATTCAGAGGATGTTTACAATCCATTTAGTTTGATTAAGGCTTTTGCTTCTGGTGATATTGGCAACTATTGGTTTGAGTCGGGAACACCAACATATATCATTAAACTTCTTCAGAAGTATAATGTCAGTCTGCGTGATGTGTCAGGGCGTGACGCAAGTGTTGAGGAGTTTGATATATCTCCTGAGAATATGACAACAGCCTTGCCCTTGCTCTATCAGAGTGGCTACCTCACCATTAAGCATTACGATCCGATGTTCGGTGTGTACACCCTTGCTTATCCTAATGAGGAGGTTGAAATGGGTATGGTGCGTTCGTTTGCAAGCAACTATCTTATACCTGCATCTGGTTCGAACAGTAGCTTTGTTGTAAAGTTTGTCAAGGCTCTTCTTGCCGATGATATGGAGGAGGCTCTTATACAGATGCGTGCTTATCTTGCTGGTTTGAGCTATCGTTTGTCAAACAAGACGGAACGCGATGTGCAGACTATCTTCTATCTGTTGTTCTCGCTTATAGGAGCTTATGTAAAGGTGGAGGAACAGAGCGCTCATGGCCGTGCCGACATCGTGATAACACTCCCTAATGTTGTGTATGTTATGGAGCTTAAGTTTGATGGTTCGGCAGATGCAGCCATTAAGCAGATTGACGATAAGGGTTATCTTGTTCCGTATATTGCAGATGGCAAGCGTATAGTTAAGGTTGGGGTGAACTATAGTAGCGAGGAACGCACTATTACGGATTGGATAATAAAGTAAAATGGAGTTATATTAGGAGGTACGGTCTCCGAACCGTACCACTCAAGCTGCTATATATTATTGATAGCCAATTATTTGAGTGGTACGGTTCGGAGACCGTACCTTCTATTTTTCTTAAACATTGTTTGCTCGGCGAACAGTTGTCTGCTTATTCTTCTCCATTTCTAAAAGCAGATGGCTGTATCTTATAGGCGTCCTTAAAACACTTGCAGAAGTAGCGTGGCGACGAGAAACCATTGGCATAGCTAACCTCTGATATACTCATTTCTCGTCGGTTGCGCAACATATCTGCAGCCTTACGCAGTCGCATATTAAGGATAAAACCCTTAGGCGTATCGCCTGTAAGGTCTTTCCACTTGTTGAAGAACGCTGTGCGCGACATGCCAATCTCTTTGGCAAATGTGTCAACGCTAAATGACGAGTCGGTGTAGTACTTGTCTATAATCTTCATTGCGCGGTCGAGCAGGTCCTTATCCAAAGGATTTGTTGCAAGCACATCGGCCTCTGTATGCGGATGCTCGCTGAACTTGCGTTGCAGCAAACGCCTTGTATTTACAAGGTTGTTGCAACGTGATATCAACACATCGCTGTTGAAAGGCTTTGTAACGTAGTCGTCGGCACCCGTCTTAAGTCCTTCTATAGTCTGCTCAACAGCAGTTCGTGCTGTGAGAAGCACCACTGGAATATGGCATATAGAGAAGTCGCGTTTAATGGCTCGGCACAATTCTATACCCGACATATGCGGCATAAGCACATCGCTAAGTACAAGATCGGGCTTTTCGTCTGCCACCATCTCGAGCGCTTCTCTTCCGTCTACAGCGGTAGATGTGCGATAATAAGGACAGAACAGAGTGACGAGCAACTGTCGTATGTCGTCGTTGTCCTCGACTATGAGTATAGATGGTCTACTCTCGGCTTCTGAATCATCGGCTGATACATGCGCTTCTGGTTCTGATTGCACAGTTGTTACCGGCAGGATAGATGATTCGGCTGTATCGGTCTGCATAGCAGGTGTATCGCTAATCTCAGATGGGTCGAATGCTTCGCGCTGCATAGGTAGTATTACGGTGAAGGTAGTTTCCTTGTCTGGAGCAGAGTCAACGCTGATGGTTCCATGATGCATCTCTACGATACCCTTGGTAAGGTCGAGTCCGATGCCAGTACCTATATCAGAGAACGACTCAATCTTGCGTGACTGATAGAAACGCACAAAGATATTCTTAAGATCGTCTGGTGCGATGCCCTTGCCAGTATTGCTAACCTTAAATATAGCCGTGCCATCGGCATTGGCTTTAGCATTCACGCTTACGGTACCTCCTTGCGGAGTGTGTTTAAGAGCGTTGGATATAAGGTTGCTTGCTACCTTCATCATCTGCTTACGGTCGAACCACATAGGCATAGATGTAGGTACATTAAGCTCGAGAGCAATATCGTTGCTTGTGGCATACTCCTTAAAGAGCATAACATTCTCGCGCAGGAAGATGGCAAAGTCGTTTTGCTGTACGTATATGCGTGTATGACCTTGCTCTTGCTTGCGGAAGTCGAGCAACTCGGATATCAGTCCGCGCAGCTGCGAACTGTTGCGGTAGATGCCAAGAATCTTGTTGTGCACGTCGTTGGCAAAAGCCGACGACTTGAGCAACGATTCTGACAGGCCTATGATAACCGTAAGTGGTGTGCGTATCTCGTGCGACACATTGGTAAAGAAGCGCAACTTAGACTGATTCTGTTCTTCTATGTCCTTGACATGCTGCTGCTCAAACTTGAGCGATTCGCCCAAGCGTATGCGGTCGCGATATTCGCGAATGAGCCACCAGCCAGCTCCGCCAATCAAGGCTATATATATAATGTATGCCCACCACGACATATACCATGGTGGCAGAATTTTGATGCGAAGACTTACTGGCTCGATGTCGCTGCCAGGGCAACTCAGTTCGAGCGTGTAGGTACCGGCACTAAGTCCGTTGAACGATATAACCTTAGTGCGGATGGTTATCCATTGGTCGGACACACCTTTCATTCTATATTGCAACGGCATGTCGTATGTGCGGATGAAGTTGGTGGTAAACGGCTCAACGCTGAATACCTTGTCGTCGTGGCTCAGCACAATCTCCTTGGTAAAGCGTAGCGCTTCGTCGAGTATGCCACTATCATCTCCAGGCTTTATCTCCTCGCCATTAACGTAGAGTTCGCCAAATCCGATATAGTAAGGTTGCGGTCTTTTGTATAGATCACGCTCATTGAATTTGGCCATGCCATCTATACCTCCAAGGTATATATCGCCGTTTTTAGCTACATAGAGTGCATTTTCGTTGATGCTCTCAAGCGGAATGCCAGACGTGCGGTCGTAGTTGTGGAAGCGGTGATCCTTGCTGTCGAACACGGAGAATCCGCGGTTGGTGATAAGCAGAATGTCACGATTGTTGAGCGATGACGGCGCTGTGGCATATACTGCATCGCCCGACAGGCCCTCGGCACCGCCATAACTACTGAATGTATCATCATTGTCGTTGTAGGTGCAGATGCTGTTGTTGGCCATGGCAAACCATAAACGTCCATTGCGGTCGACAGATATGTTGTTGATATAATTGCTGACAATGGATGTTGGAGTGTTGTGCTTATGCAGATACTGCTTGGTCTTGCCGTTCTTTGGATTGACGCAGAACACGCCGTCACCCTCGGTGGCTATCCACAGTTGCTGCTTATTGTCGACACATACACTTGGTACTGGCACGCTAAGCTTGCCTACAAGCAGAGGTGTGAAGCTATTTTGACTGAGTGTGGAAGGGTTGAGCATGGCCACGCCACTTTGGGTGCCTATTACAAGTTTGTCGCCATAGGCTGTAATAGACCTAACCATATCAGAAGGCAGTGTGTGGCTGTTGCCTCTCTGATGTTTGTATACATAGGTCTTGCCAGTAGAAAGATCGAGTCGGTAGAGTCCGCCGAGGTGTGTTCCAACCCACATGGTGTTTCGCTTGCTGTCGAAATGTACAACCTTTAGATTGGCAATGTTTATACTGCCAATACGTTCAATCTTGTTGGTGCGTATATCAAGCACGTTCATGCCACCTCCCTCTGTGCATATCCACAAGCGTCCACGGTTGTCCTCGGTCATGCTACCCACAACGGGGAATGACAGACCAGCATTGGAACCTGCAATGGCACGATAGCGTGTGTATATCTCGTTTTCGGGATTAAAGTAGTTTACACCACCAAAGTAGGTGCCAATCCATAAGGTTCCCTGGCGGTCTTTGATGATGCTCCAAATGCTTGAGTTGGTAAGGCTACCCGACATACCGTCGGCAGTAAACAGACGGTGAGTGCCAGTGGAAGGGTTGTAGCTCATCAGTCCATGGTAGGTGCCAATCCAAATATTGCCGCGATTGTCCTCGCAGAAAGTGCGCACAAAGTTGCTTACGAGCCACTTTTCGGTGGTTGTGTTCTCTATTTTGCCATTAGGCGATATAGTCCAAAAGCCACGGTTCCAGCTGCCCACCCAAATATTGTGCTTGCTGTCCTCGTATATGGTGGTGATGTGTGCGTCGTTGATTACATGGCTCAGTTTGCCCTTGGCATAGCAATAAAGACCTCCGTTATAGGTGCCAATCCACAGACGATTGCGGCTGTCGCAAGTCATCGACTCAATTAGTTCGCCTTTAGGCAGGCGTGTAAGTACGGTGCTTTTCTTGCAGTCGGCGTCAAACTTTTGCACTACGTTGTGCGTACTCATGTATAGCACGTCCTTGAAGCATATAGCCTCGCTGCTGCCATGGTGCAGAGTGGTGAATACCTGCGTACGTATGTCGAACTGCACCACACCCTCCGAGCACACAAGGTATAGCATACGCTTGCCGTCACCCGTTATGTGGCGTATGTTGTTGCAAAATAGCGAGCGTGGATTGCCCGGCTGATAGCTGTAAACATGTATAGAGTTGCCGTTGTAGCTGTCGAGTCCAACGCGTGTGGCTATCCACAGCACACCATCGCTGTCGGCATATATGCTGTTGACAGATATCTGCGACAGGCCATCTGCAGGTGTAAGATGGTTGAAGTATGTATTTTGTGCATTGGCGCAGAGCGATACCAAAAGGCAAATCAGTGTTATGGCTTTTCTTATCATGGTCGTGTAGCCTTTTTAGTTGCGGTTTATAAATAAAAGTCGGATGTTAGGTTTATGTACCAGTCAGACCGTGAGCCATCAGGGTTCATAAGGCACTGTTCTTCGTTTGTAGCATTACTTACAGAAGAGATATGGCCGAAAGACACAAGGAGGCGTTTGGGTTGTTTTCTTGGTGTGGTTCGTATAGCGAGTCGTCTTATTGGCACAAGATGTGCAAGGTAAGCCTCGGCTATGAATGATGTAAGACAGTTGGACGGTATGATTGCACTGAATTCCCCATCCTCAGCAAGCAATCTTTTTACGGCTGTAAATAGGTCGCGATAGGGTAGGGTATCGGCATGGCGGGCTGTTGCACGCTGCGAGTCGGGGTTCTTCAAACTATCTGTAAAGAATGGCGGATTGGATACAATGCTGTCAAACAGTTGGGTGCCATGTACTTCAAAGTTCTGTATACTTGTTTCCACAATGCCAATGCGACTGGCAAAAGGCGAACAATTGGCATTGTTGCATGCCTGTAGTGCGGCGTTGTGATCAATCTCAACAGCCGTGACATGCGCATCGGCAAAGCGTTGTGCCATCATAATAGCCACGAGTCCAGTGCCGGTGCCAATGTCAAGTATACGCTTTCCTCCATGTGCCCATGCTCCAAGCAATACCCCATCGGTGCCCACTTTCATGGCGCACCGATCTTGATGTATTGTGAATTTTTGGAATGTGAAAGAATTGTTAGACATTGTTTATATTATTTCCAATTAAGCCACCCTTTTTTTATATATAGCGGTCTATATAATATAATAAGGTGTAGATTTGTTTGCAAGATATTCCATCTTGTTTGCTTAGAGACTCAGCTTTTTCTGTATGGCCTTGCTCCAAGCCTGAAACTTGCGTGTGCTGTTGTTTATCTCTTCTCGAATGTCGTGTATTTCGTTAAACAGTTCGGCTGCGGCATTCTGTAGAGCATTAGGTTGGCGTTCGCTGCGGTCGGCAAACGAATTGACAACAATCTTTATGCCTTTAGGCTTAAGCTCAACGTCAATATCCTCGCCCGTCATGACTGGGTCGCCGTCGTAATGTATAACGCCAGGCTTGTCGCGGTGGATGTGTAGCTTTTGACAGCGAAACGACTTAATCTTAGAGTTCTTGTCGAGTGTTTTGTTGAACATCTCAATACTAATCTGCGGGGCTTGCAGCAGGTCGAACGGTTCCATAATGATGACATCCATCAGTCCGTCGCTCATAGATGCTTGTGGCGCAATATAGGCATTGTTGCCATATTGTGAAGCATTGGCGCAAGAAATTAGGAACGCCTTGTGTTGAGTTGTTCCGTTTTCATCTTGTATGGTGTATGTCTCGGGTTTGTACTTAAGACCCTCGCGCAACACATTCTCGACGTATGTTATAGGTCCACGTTTGCCAGCCTCTGCAAACTTCATACTTACAAAGGCATCAAATCCCATTCCGCATGTACAGAAGAATGGGTAGTTGTTGATAATGCCATAGTCGAGGTCGCGTATCTCGCATGTGTTTATTATCTCTATTGCCTTACGTGCGTTAATGGGTATAAGCAGATGGCGGGCAAGTCCGTTGCCCGAACCACATGGAATGATGCCTAAGGCCGTGTTAGAGTGTACAATAGCCCGTGCAACCTCATTTACGGTACCGTCGCCACCGACAGCCACCACTACGTCAACGCCATTGTTCTTAGCCTTTTCGGCTATTTCGGAAGCGTGTCCTGCATATTGTGTTATGGCAATTTCATAGTCAAACTTGTCTCTGTCGAGTGTTGAGGCAATTATGTCTGGTATGGCAGCCTTGTCGGATGTGCCAGATTTGAGATTGATTATGAAAACAGCTTTTCTTTTCATACGTGTTGTTTTATCTACATAAAATATATACAAAGTTAATAATTTAAAGTTTCATTTTGGTTTTTTCTTGATTAAAATTACTCAAAATACCACATTTCTTAGGAAAAAGGTTATTATATTGGTTTTTATTTGTAACTTTGCACCTTGGAAATAACAATATTGGGTTTTTTGATACCTATATAAAATTAAAATGGGACAATTACAGGAAAAATACAAGAGCTATCGTCTTCCACAGAAGTACATGGCAGAGGGCGTGTATCCCTATTTTCGTGAAATAACGAGCAAGCAGGGCACAGAAGTGGAAATGGGTGGACATAAGGTCCTCATGTTTGGCTCTAATGCTTATACTGGTCTTACTGGTGACCAGCGAATTATTGATGCAGCAAAGGCTGCTCTTGACAAATATGGTTCGGGTTGTGCTGGTAGCCGCTTCCTCAATGGTACTCTCGACTTGCACGTGCAGCTCGAGAAGGAACTTGCCGAATACATCGGTAAGGACGAGACATTGTGCTTCTCTACAGGTTTCTTTGTAAACTCGGGCGTTCTTGCGGTAGTGGTAGGACGTGGCGACTATATCATCTGCGACGACCGCGATCATGCAAGTATTGTTGACGGACGTCGTCTGTCGTTTGCCACACAGTTGCACTACAAGCACAACGATATGGACGATCTTGAGCGTGTGCTCAAGAATCTGCCACATGAGGCTATTAAGCTTATCGTTGTTGACGGCGTGTTCTCTATGGAGGGCGACTTGGCTAACCTGCCTAAGATTGTGGAGTTGAAGCATAAGTACAACTGCTCTATCATGGTGGACGAGGCTCATGGTCTTGGAGTATTTGGCAAGGAAGGTCGTGGTGTATGCGACTATTTCGGATTGACAGACGAGATAGACCTTATCATGGGTACTTTCTCTAAGTCAATGGCAAGTATAGGTGGCTTTATCGCTGGCGACAAAGATACTATCAACTATCTTCGTCATACATGCCGTACATATATCTTTAGTGCGTCGAACACTCCTGCTGCTACAGCAGCTGCTCTTGAGGCATTGCACATCATCAAGAAGGAGCCTGAGCGCATTGAGAAACTCTGGAAGGTTACCAATTATGCATTGCGACGCTTCAAGGAAGAAGGATTTGAGATAGGCGAGACACAGAGCCCAATCATTCCTCTTTATGTACACGATGTAGACAAGACATTCCAAGCTACAGCTAAGGCTTTTGAGTATGGCGTGTTTATCAATCCGGTTATTCCGCCAGCTTGCGCACCTCAGGACACTCTTGTACGCTTCGCATTGATGGCTACTCATACTGAGGAGCAGGTAGAGCGTGGTGTGCAGATATTGAAACGTGTGTTCAAGGAGCTTGATATCATCAAGGACTAAGTAGAATTTCGTAAAAATAACGTATTCGTAACAACGTAATACATTATATAATATACGGATATAATATGCTGATGGGCATTAATAACTAGAATGATAGTTGTTAATGCCCATATTTTTTAAAGTTTTTGCTAATTTTTTTAGCAAAACGTTTGGTGGATACAATTATTATTTATACCTTTGCACTCGCAATCGAAAAACGGGGTGTAGCGCAGTCCGGTAGCGCGCCTGGTTTGGGACCAGGTGGTCGCAGGTTCGAATCCTGTCGCCCCGACCTCTTTCGATGTAAAAGTCTCTTTAAGGTTTGTATTTAATGTCAGACTATAGAGATAAAAATGATGAAATCCTCCAACGGGGTGTAGCGCAGTCCGGTAGCGCGCCTGGTTTGGGACCAGGTGGTCGCAGGTTCGAATCCTGTCGCCCCGACAAACAAAAAAGGCTCTTCTTATTTAGAAGAGCCTTTTTTGCGTATTGTATGTTGCTATACTTATTTCATTATCTTGACAGTCTTGCTGCCCTGCTTCATGATATAGAGTCCTTTAGCATTGCCATTGACCTTCATACCCTGTAGGTTGTAGAATGTGGCAGGTTCGTTGGCATTGTCATTTATACCCTTAATGGCTGTTACAGTAGCGTCAACGAATGAGTCGTATGTCACCTTCATGTATGGTAAGTATGCATCCTCGTCAGAGTCGTAATCCGACTCAATGTCTTCGGTCATCTCTCCGTGAGGTCCATCGTACTTGTATTCGTGCTTAATGCCTTCAACAAGTACAGCACCAGTTTTGCTGTTTTCGGCATACATATTCTCTTCCGAAGTTTCCCATTCTTCTTGTAGGATGCTATTGCCATGGTCATCAAACTTCTCTTCAATATAGTTAGCGCTTACTACCTGGTTATAATTATAAATATACATACCATATCGGTAGCTTCCGTTGTTGTCGGTGAATTCCAACTTTTCCTCTGCATATATCACAGAAGCTGGGTATCCATCATATGTGACTCTGATGGTGAAGGCTCCATTGTCCTTTGCGTCTACATTAAACTTTAATGTAATATCGTCTCCAGGAATAGTGCATGACTTCAGTTGGTTGGTTTCACTGATAAGGTCTAACGGGTCGGTACTGGTTAATTGTCCATCCGACTTAGTCCAAGTCATATCGGTATATGTCTCTGTTATGCCATATGTTGCATCGTCCTCGTCATAACCATAGCATGTGATGGTTGTAGGAGCATTTCCGCCATTGGCATATTCAATCTCCATACGTTCGCTTTCAGCGTATTCGCCACCGCTCATTGTGTATTTGGTCAGTTTGGTAATATTGCCATTGCCATTTCGCTCGATAGTTGTGTAGTTGGAGCCTCTACCAGTCGTTGTGCCACCTTCTCCATCTGATACTTTAGATTCATATTTTGTGGTATATCCAGTTTGCTCGTCATATTCCTGAACACGTTCCGAGTAAGTTTCGTATGTTTTACCGTCCTCAGAAATAGACATAATTTGGTGGGTTATTTGACCTTTAGAGTTGTATGTATTCTCGAGCTTTGTAAAGTCACCACCTGCATCAAGTACCTGAGTCAGTACAAGACCTTGTGCATTGTAGGTATAATTGTTCTCTGCATCCTTATCCCAACCCTCATCGTACGAGTACTGGATGTCGTGCTGTGGTTTCCATATAGCAGCCTCATTGGCACGTTTGGCGCGCATAGTCTTAATTGTTGCCGGCATGGTTTTAACGGCATGCATATTCTTTTCAAACTTCTCAAGCAGAGCTTTAGTTTTTACTGGCAGTATGTTCTTGTCGGCAGATGTCTGTGCAAAAGCGCCAGTGGCGACGAATGTAGCCGTAAGTACGGCAAGTGTAAAATTTTTCATAAGCATTGAATGTTTTTGTTTGTGATATTGAGTTATTTTATAATCTTCTTTCCGTTTATTATGTATATGCCGTGGGGTAGTGTGGCGGTAGCCGATTGAGCAACCTTTACACCTTGCAATGTGTATACTCCGTTGGCGTTATGCTTGCTTTCTTGTTGTATTGTGCAGTGGCTTATTCCTGTTGAAACATTTGTAAAATCGTCGGCAACAACCTTTGAGTCGGGCATATACTCATTGTCGTTGTAGCTGAAAGTCCATGTAGTGGTCTGGGTTATCTCGCCATGTTCTCCACCGTAAACGTATTCGTTGCGTATGCCGTCGGCAATCTTAGCGTTTTCAATGCCGGTTTGCGACACATTACGACTTTCGTACAACACAATGTTTTTATGGTCGTCGTATGAAGTCTCAATTATTGTACCCTGATATAGATCGTCGTCGGTTGCGGCATTGCCCTCGGTATTGAAATAGAAGAGATCGCTGTATTTGAAACTGCCGTTATCATCCAAAGTCTCGTATTTCTGTATTTCCTTCTGCGACTTTAGACTTTCGGCTGTGTATGTCTGCTCTACCTCATACGAGCCGTTGCACTTGTCTGTAGCTGTTAGGAGAATATCGCCATAGCTATCGCTTTTAATAGTTGCCGACTCCAGAAAGTTGCCGTTAGTAAACCAGTTGGGAGAGTAGGCACCAAGGTATTCGCCTGTGTTTTTTGCCCATTTCAGATCCACGTATTTGGCAGATGTAGTTAGTGTGCTACCATTAGATGTTTGGTATTCGTATGAAACGGGAGCCTTGCTTGTACCATTATATGTGAACAGACTCTTTATCTGGTCAGTGTAGTGGTCGGGAGCATCAAGAATCGACTTAGTTATGCTTGTAACTCTACCTTGGTCGTCGCGCTCAACAGTTCGTTTGTAGCAACTGCCATAAAAGTGTTGCCATTCTCCATTGCTGATGGTACTAAAGAAAAAAGACGTGGCAAGGTCGTGTATATAAGGATCGTATGTGTATTCTTTCATCATACGAGGTTTTAGTTCGTCCGAACCATTGTCTGTGCGATAAGTGGTTTCGGTAAGAAGCTGTCCATTTTCGTCGTATGTGCTTACAATCTTTATCTTCTGTTTTCCATCATCGGATAGTGATACAAGTATATTGCCAAATGTATCATATGTGTAATAGTGTTCAGAGTCCTTAGTCCAACTATCGTTGTCATCGGGCATATAAAGAGTTTCGTGTGATGGCTTCCATAAGTCGTTGGCTTCTTTGACGGCTGTCTTTATCTTTTGTGTATCTATTAGTTTGCTTTGCAGTAGGCTTGGTATCTGTGCAGAAGTGCTATAAGTGCAACCCAATGCTAAAGCAACAGAAAGTGTAAATTTTCTCATAATCTTTACATTTTATTGTTTGTTGTTGCTAAATGATGATGCAAATGTAATAAAAATAATTATAAATGCAATAAAATGTAATAAAAAATATAAATAATATTGTAAATAGACATAATTATGTCTTTATGTAACAAAAAAGCGGAGGCCTATGTCCTCCGCTACCTTATTATATATAGTATTAAAAACTATATATTCATAATATACAGTATTTCATTGAATACAGTATAATAAAATACCACGTGTCAAGGATTTTTATAACAATCCATTACACGTTCTTCAAGATGTCAAGCAAGTGATCCCATACCATCTGTACGGTTGGAATGTGCAGACGTTCGTCTGGTGTGTGTACATCGCGCAGTGTAGGACCAAACGAAACCATGTCAAGGTTAGGATAGCGCTCAGAGAAAAGACCACACTCAAGACCGGCGTGAATGCCCTTAACGATAGGCTCTTTGCCGAAGAGTTTCTTATAAGACTCAACTGCAACCTTTGTGAGTTTGCTGTCTGGGTTCATCTTCCATGCTGGATAACCGTCGCTCATCTTAATTTCAGCGCCAGCAAGCTCGAAAGCTGCCTTAACAGTGTTGGTCTCGTTTTCAAGGTTGCTCATAACGTTAGAGCGCTGAGAAGTGATGATGTTAATCTCGTTCTCAGAAGTAGCTACGCTTGCCACGTTGTTAGATGTCTCAACCATATATGCAAGAGCCTCGTCCTGGCACATAGCAAACACGCCATTGTCTACAGCCTGCATAGCAAGTATGAAGCGGTGGCTTACGCCCTTTTCGATAACGGCAGTTGCTTCTGCGCTTTCGAGATTGAACTCCATTGCTGTATCAGAAACGTGATATTCTTCCTCAACATTGGCTGTAAATACGTTCCAGTCTACACGTACAGTTTCCTTCTCGCTTGCAGGTACAGCAAATACGATAACACCATCGCGAGGAATAGCGTTGTGCAACTTGCCAGAGTTGAATGATGCAAGACGTAGATCCATCTTCTCCTGCTCCTTGTAAAGGAAGCGTGTGAGAATCTTGATGGCATTAGCGCGCTTCTTGTTGATATCGTCGCCAGAGTGGCCACCCTTCAAACCCTTGATAGAAGCCTGGAGGAAGAAGTAACCCTCAGGAGCTTGCTCGCGTGTGAATGTAAACTTGGCAGATGTTGTTTTGCCACCAGCGCAAGAGATAAAGATCTGTCCCTCGTCCTCAGAGTCGAGGTTGATAAGCATATCGCCCTTCATGAAACCAGCCTTCATGCCCATAGCACCAGTGAGGCTTGTCTCCTCATCGCGTGTGAATACACACTCGATAGGTCCATGTTCTATATCGTCGCTGTCGAGGATAGCCAACTCAATAGCGCAGCCAATACCGTCGTCTGCACCAAGTGTTGTGCCTTTAGCTGTAAGCCACTCGCCGTCAACGTATGTCTGGATAGCATCTGTTTGGAAGTTGATGTCAACGTCTACAAGCTTGTCGCATACCATGTCCATGTGGCTCTGAAGGCTTACCATAGGAGCATTCTCGTGACCCTTGGTGGCAGGCTTGCGGATAATGACGTTGCCAGTCTCGTCTACTTCATGCTCAAGGTTGCGCTTTTCGGCAAACTCCTTAAGATAATCAATCATCTTCTCCTCGTGCTTAGAAGGACGAGGAATCTTGTTGATTTCAGCAAACTGCTCGAATACGCGAGCAGGTTTCAATTCGCAATTACTCATTTTTTCTTAATTTCTTTATGTTGAAACAATATTAATCTGAATTTTCAATAATTTATTTTGATATGCGGCGGATTTACTATACCTTTGCAGCGAGTAATTTGTTTCGCTGTGCTTTGCCCGCTGGGGTGAGGTATGTCGAAACCATATATAATATATAAGGTGTAACAAATATATTGGATGTGGTTTGCTGCATTCCGATACAAAGTTAATAAAAATGATTAAACTTCTGCTTTTAAGCCTGTTAATTATTGCTATAGCATTTGCATTGCTTTCAATAAAGTTGCTACTCAAGCGCAATGGCAAGTTCTCGTCACAGCACGTACACGACAATCCGGGTTTGCGTAAACTCGGAATACACTGTGTTATGGATCAAGACAGAGAAGCAAGAGACAAGAACGGAGCCTATTAAGAGTTTTTACTTTTGAGTTGGGAGTTTTGATTCAATTTGATAATAATAAATAATAGATATGAACAAGAAAAACATTTTTGGTACACTTGTCGTTGCAGCTATGGCAGCAATGACAATGACTTCTTGCGACAAGTCAAAGTCGCAGACAGATGACAAACCAGTTGCTACACAGACAGCTTCTACTGACACAAAGGTTGCCTTTGTAGAGGTAGACAGCATTATGTCACAGTATAAGTTCTGTAAGGACTATTCGCTTATTCTTCAGAAGAAGGGTCAGAATATCCAGAACACTCTTGCACAGAAGCAGCAAGCTCTTGAGGCAGCAGCTGCCAACTTCCAGCAGAAGGTACAGCAGAATGCATACACACGTGAGCAGGCACAGCAGATACAGATGTCTCTTCAGAAGCAGAACAATGATCTTCAGGCTCTTAACCAGCGTCTAAGTTCTGAGTTCCAAGCAGAGACAGAGAAGTACAACAACGCTCTGCGCGACTCTATCCAGCACTTCCTCGCTGTATACAATAAGGACAAGAAGTACAGCCTTATCCTTTCAAAGGCTGGTGACAACATCCTTTATGCTGACAAGACACACGACATCACCAACGAGGTTATCGCAGGTCTTAACAAGGCTTACAAGCAGGCTCCTAAGGAGGCAAAGGCTGCTGATACAAAGAAGAAGTAATAATATACACATATATAAAACTAAAAGTGCCGCCGAAGATATCATAGTCTTCGGCGGCACTGTCTTTATATTGCTATACAGGTTAAACTGGGTATTGTGTATTATTTGCTGAAGGTCAATCCCTCTACGTGATCGTTGACGTAGATGTTAGCCATATATGCTGTTTTGTACCAACCTGGTTTGTCTGGCATATCGTCGGATATGTGCTTGCCGTTGATAATAAGGTTTTCAAAACGTATGTTCTTCACCATAGCCAAGACATGGTACGAGTCGCCTGGTTTTGTTTTATGTTATTCCTTATTCTGCTGCATTTTCTCACGCAACTCCTTCAAATTGAGCTTTCGATGTGCCTTGACACGGTCGAATCCCTGTCCGTATACACCTACAACGGCCGACTGTGCTACGAAGGCATTAGGGTCTATCTCATCAATTAGTTCGAAGATAAAGTTCGACTCGCTCTTCTTTGCTATGCAGAATATCACCTTGATGTCTTTCTTCGTAAAGAATCCGCTACCATTTAGCATAGAGCAACCTCGGTCGGCTATCTCGTTGATGGCCTCGCCAATCTCCTGATATTTGTCAGAGATGATGAAGAACTGTACACTTTGGCGCAACGAGTTTACCAAATGGTCTACAACAAACGAGATGACAAACAGTAGCACGTAGCCATATAGTACCTTCTCCCAGTCTTGCAACACTACATACGAAGATGTAATAATTGTAAGATCGCAGAACAGGATGATGTGGCCTAACGAAACATCGCGATATTTGTGTATCATAGCCGCTATAACGTCCGAACCACCAGTAGAGCCTCCTGCCGATAGACCCATACCAATGCTTGTACCCAAGAACACAGCTCCTACCATACATGCCATAAACTTTTGGTCGGCAAGCAGATGCAGTCCTGGAGGTATAACGCTCTGCAGTATAGCCGAGCCTACTGTGAATACTACTACTCCATAAATAGTTTTGGCACAAAAGTGCCATCCTAGTACCTTTAAGGCTATAATTAGCAGCACGCCGTTAAGCGCAAAGAAGGTGTTTTGTACTGGGATGCCAGTTCCCCAATACACAATCGATGCCACACCCATAATGCCGCCAGTGGTTATCTCGTTTGGCAGCAGGAATAGGTTGAGGCCGATAACGCCTAACATCATTGCGATAGTGATGATGCCATAGTCGCGCAACTGGCGCAACAACTTACCTTTGTTTCTTCTTGATTGCATAAATTGTGGTATCTTTAGATTAGTTTCATTTTTATCTCTGTATGCAAAGTTAATAAGAATAAATAAAAACGGCAAGAATTTTTGATGACAACGTTTTGTTGGATAGTTTAATTTTCTGTTTAGGAGTTGGAAAATAATGAAATCGTAGTGTTTGGCAATATTAGTATCTTATAAAAAATATCTTTAAAGAGACGTACGTGTTTCATTAAAAAGTTGTATCTTTGAAATTCAAAATACTTCCAATCAATATAATGCTATTGGATGATTACGAAAGAAGACATATATGACAAAGAAACAACTATATACCTACGTACTCGACTATTTTCGACAGCTTCATCCCGAGGTTACAACCGAGCTTGAGTTTGGTTCAATATTTCAGTTGCTTGTAGCCGTTGTGCTTAGTGCGCAATGTACCGACAAGCGTGTCAATCAGGTAACACCCGAGTTGTTTGCACATTATCCCGACGCTCAATCTATGGCTGAGGCTGATGAGGCAGAGATATACGAATATGTAAAGAGCGTGAGCTATCCCAATGCCAAGGCACGTCATCTTGTGGAGTTGTCGCAGATGCTGGTTAATGATTTTATGGGAGAAGTGCCAGCCGACTTTGACAGCTTGCTTAAGTTGCCTGGTGTAGGTCGCAAGACAGCTAATGTTATGCAGGCGGTTGCTTTTGGACAGGCGGCAATGCCAGTAGACACTCATGTGTTTAGAGTCAGCCATCGTCTTGGACTTGTTCCGCGTACAGCCGACACTCCTTTTAAAGTAGAGCAAGAACTTGTAAAGCATATTCCGGCATCTGATCTTGCTCGTGCCCACCATTGGCTTTTGCTTCATGGCAGATATGTATGCACATCGCGCAAGCCGCATTGCGATAAATGCGAATTGACTAATGTGTGTCCTAAGCGTATTGAAGGCTCCAAACTGCAGAAGTAATGTATATGAACAGCACGTTGCAGCTTAATCCGCTTGTCAGGGTTGTGGCAATGCTTATCTTAGGCATTGCCTTGGGCGATGTGCTTGCCGATGTAGTGGGTGTGCGTATATGGCTTGGCATCTTTGTTGTGGCTGTGGCTGCGGCATTTGTAGCCTATAACACTAATGTAAGGCCAATGGTGCAAAGCCTCATGCTTTTTGGCTGCATCATAATAGGTGGCGCTTTGCGCATGAGCATGAGTGTAGAACGGTCGCATTTCTATTTTATCCAAACCTCCGAACCTTTCTCGGCTGTAGTGTCTTCTATGCCAGTTGAGCGTACAAAGACATTGCGTTGCGAGTTGACAATAGCCGACGGACGTTTTGCCGGTCATCGTGTATATGCCTATCTACCTAAAGGCAAAGATGCGAACAACATATCTGCTTTGTCTATAGGCGATGGCATTGTTGGCTATACGCAATTCTTGGATATTGACGATTATTCAAGCCAACATGGTGCATATAATAAAGGTGGAGCATATAATATAGCAACCCACTTCGACTATCAGCGTTGGCTAAAGGTTCACGATATTGTGGCGCGTTGCTTTCTGCGTGATGGAGCATGGCAACGTGATGTTGTACAACTTGACCATTTGTCGGGAGTGCAACGTGTGCAACTTAGGTGCATGACATTGCGCGAGAAACTGCTTAAGCGTTATCGTGAGCTTGCCATATCCAATGAGGCATATGGAGTAGTGGCAGCTATGACACTTGGCGACAAGAGCAGTCTTACGGCCGAGTTGCGCGAAAGTTTCTCGGTATCAGGTGCTTCGCATGTGTTGGCACTATCGGGTCTGCATCTTGGCATACTATACGCTTTGCTTGTAATGATTTTTGGTAGAAGGAGGCATAACATACTGATGTCGGCATTCATCATTATTGCCGTATGGGGATATACAGCAATGGTTGGCATGCCATTGAGTTTGCTGCGTTCGGCTTTTATGCTCACATTGTTTACGTTTGCACAGATGTTGCAGCGCAATAATGTGTCGCTCAATTATCTTGCCTTTGCAGCATTGGTGTTGTTGCTTGCCAGTCCGTGGAGTTTGTGGGATGTAGGTTTCCAGATGTCCTTCCTTGCTGTTCTTGGCATTCTGTTGTTCAACGAACGGCTGCGTGTGTTTGTAAGCCATAAATATCTTGAAACACATCCATTGGTTAATTGGTGTTTCTCTATGATAGTTGTTTCGTTGTCAGCTCAACTTATGGTTGCACCGCTCGTGGCATATTACTTTGGACGTTTCTCATGCTATTTTCTTCTTTCCAATTTCATAGCCATCCCATTGGCAACAGTCCTTATTTATCTATCGGTAGTTATGTATGCGTTGTTCTTCGTTCCATGTCTTCAGGGGTTGGTAGCAATAGCTGTAGGATGGATTGCTAAGGCATTGACATTGTCGCTTGCTTGGGTGTCATCGTTGCCAGCTGCAAGTGTCGACGGTATTGAGCTTAGCAATGTGCAGCTATGGCTTGTCTATCTTGTTGTGGCAGTGGTGTATGCCTTGCTGTTCTATTTGGAGAAGATTTATAAACCCTTTGACAATTTCCGACCGAGAGTATAATTGTTCCAATATTGCCGAACCGGCACCGTTTTGTCTTGAAGCCTCATTATTTTGTTTTACGTGTTTGCCGAATCCGAACACATAGGTAGCTCCCAATTTTATATAGCAATGACTATCCACTCCATAACCAGACTGCTTGCGGTCGAAATACTTGCTGTTCATCTCATTACTTGAATTCTTCCAACTCCATGTGAATGGATTTGCAATCAAAGCTGATACATAAAACGATTATATCCTGCCGCAAATTACTAAAAAAGCATAGCTGCGGCAGAATATAGTATATTGTATTTTGCCGCAAACTATATTTTTTGTACTTTTGCGGCAGAATATAATAAGTTTT
>ERZ1026892.302-NODE-302-length-23627-cov-13.767139_pt1 | contig 23627 bp, 20 predicted proteins | sample MGYA00380176_ERZ1026892 | MGnify/ENA primary metagenome ERZ1026892 (study PRJEB33269, sample SAMEA4719812) | human gut metagenome | biome: human-associated habitat; feature: organic feature; material: feces | place: Cameroon | collected 2013-10 ... | reverse complement strand
TTCGCTTCCGGCACAAAGCCCCAGTAACGGCTGTCCGCGCTGTTATCGCGGTTATCACCCATCATGAAGTACTGACCCGGCGGGACGATCCAGGTTGCCAGCGGCAGGCCGGACTGGTGGTAGTACATCCCCACCTGATCCTGAGCAATCGGCACGGTCAGAATACGGTGGTTCACGTCGCCCAGCGTTTCCTGACGTTGATCCAGCCGCACGCCGTCTGCTTTGCGCTCCCCCTGTGGCATCTCGAAGAAGCCGCTGGTCGCCTCGCCGCCGTTGCTGCGGGAGAAGGTCTGGACGAAATCGCTCGGCTCAACGTTGGAGTAAGTCACCGGCAGCGCGCTACCGCACGCCTGGCCGGAACTGCACCCCGGTTGAATCGTCACCTGCTTGGCGATTGGATCGTAAGTGACCTTATCGCCCGGCAAGCCGACGGTACGTTTGATGTAGTCCAGACGCGGATCTTCCGGGTATTTAAACACCACGATATCGCCGCGTTTCGGATGGCCCGTTTCAATAATCGTCTTCTGGTAGATCGGGTCTTTAATCCCATAGGCGAATTTCTCCACCAGGATAAAGTCGCCAATCAGCAGCGTTGGCATCATCGAACCGGAGGGAATCTGGAACGGCTCATAAATAAATGAGCGTACGATCAGCACGATCGCCAGCACCGGAAAGACCGACGCGCCGGTTTCCAGCCAGCCCGGTTTCGGGCCGACTTTTTTCAGCGTCTTTTTATCCAGCGCTTCGCCGGTGGCGACCTGCGCCGCCGCCTGACGTTCCCGTCGTTTGGGCGCGAAGATAAACTTATCAACGCACCACAAAACGCCCGTGATCAGTGTGGCAATCACCAGAATCAGGGCAAACATGTTCGCCATGCCAACTCCTTAAGATTATTTGCTGTCTTTACCGACATGCAGAATGGCGAGGAACGCTTCCTGCGGCAGTTCGACGTTACCGATCTGCTTCATGCGCTTTTTACCCTCTTTCTGTTTTTGCAGCAGCTTTTTCTTACGGCTGATATCGCCACCGTAGCACTTCGCCAGAACGTTTTTACGCAGCTGCTTCACCGTTGAACGCGCGATGATATGCGTGCCGATGGCCGCCTGAATCGCGATATCAAACTGCTGGCGAGGGATCAGATCTTTCATCTTCTCCACCAGCTCACGGCCACGGCTCTGGGAGTTGTCGCGGTGAGTGATCAGCGCCAGCGCATCAACACGTTCGTTGTTGATGAGGACATCAACGCGCACCATGTCAGACGCCTGGAAGCGCTTGAAGTTATAGTCCAGCGACGCATAGCCGCGGGAAGTCGACTTCAGGCGGTCGAAGAAGTCGAGTACCACTTCCGCCATCGGAATTTCATAGGTCAGCGCGACCTGGTTACCGTGGTAAACCATGTTGGTCTGCACGCCACGCTTCTCGATACACAGCGTGATAACGTTACCGAGGTAAGCCTGCGGCAGCAGCATATGACACTCGGCGATCGGCTCGCGCAGTTCGTAGATGTTGTTCAGCGGCGGCAGCTTGGACGGGCTATCGACGTAGATAGTCTCTTTCGCCGTGGTTTCCACTTCGTAAACTACGGTCGGCGCGGTGGTGATCAGATCCAGATCGTATTCACGTTCCAGACGTTCCTGAATGATCTCCATGTGCAGCAGGCCGAGGAAACCACAGCGGAAGCCGAAGCCCAGCGCGGTTGAGCTTTCCGGCTCGTAGAACAGGGAGGCATCGTTCAGGCTCAGCTTGCCGAGCGCATCACGGAAGTTTTCGTAATCGTCAGAGCTGACCGGGAACAGACCGGCATAAACCTGCGGTTTCACCTTCTTGAAACCTGGCAGCGCTTTCTCTGCCGGGTTACGCGCAGACGTTAAGGTATCACCCACCGGGGCGCCAAGGATGTCTTTAATCGCACAAACCAACCAACCTACCTCGCCGCATTTCAGCTCGGTACGGTCAACCTGTTTCGGCGTGAAGATACCCAGACGGTCGGCGTTATAAACCTGACCGGTGCTCATCACTTTAATCTTGTCGCCTTTACGCATGGTGCCGTTTTTAATACGCACCAGCGAAACCACGCCCAGGTAGTTATCGAACCAGGAGTCGATGATCAGCGCCTGCAATGGGCCTTCCGGATCGCCTTCCGGCGGCGGAATGTCGCGCACCAGACGTTCCAGCACGTCGGTCACGCCCACGCCGGTTTTCGCCGAGCAGCGTACTGCGTCGGTGGCGTCGATGCCGACGATATCTTCAATTTCTTCCGCTACACGCTCAGGGTCAGCGGCTGGCAGGTCAATTTTGTTCAGTACCGGCACCACTTCCAGATCCATTTCCATGGCGGTGTAGCAGTTGGCCAGCGTTTGCGCTTCTACACCCTGCCCGGCGTCAACCACCAGCAGTGCGCCTTCACAGGCCGCCAGAGAACGGGAAACTTCATAAGAGAAGTCGACGTGGCCCGGGGTGTCGATAAAGTTCAGCTGATAGGTCTCGCCATCGGCTGATTTAAAGTCCAGCGTCACGCTCTGCGCTTTAATGGTAATGCCGCGTTCGCGTTCCAGATCCATTGAATCCAGAACCTGGGCTTCCATTTCGCGGTCAGAAAGGCCGCCGCAAATCTGAATAATACGGTCAGACAGCGTCGATTTACCGTGGTCGATATGTGCAATGATGGAGAAGTTACGTATATTCTTCATATATTAAAATATTTATGCCTTACGGATACTTTGAGGCCGCGGTACGGAGCCTGACATTGTTGTCGTTCGAAAACGCCGCATTCTACACTACAACCGCGCAACCAGGAAATGCTCTTCCCGCAAGCATAGCGCTTCCTGCGAGGAGCGTTCCAAAAAATAAAGCCAGTGTAATCACTGGCTCATTTCAGATGAAGATGCCGTGCGAATCAGGTCGGGGGGAAGCCCCACGCTGATGATGACCGGCTGCCACGTTTGCCGCGCGGCAAGGCGTGGTGAAAACCCTTTCGCAATAAGAAATCCACCGACACCGCCCAGCACCGCACCACACAGCGCGGCGATATCGGTGCCGAACAGCACCTGAAATAGCGCCGCGACCACAAACAAACCGAGCAGCGGGGACATATACACCAGCATCGCCGAACCCAGCAGGCTGCTTTCGGTAATGCCCAGCTCGACCTTTTGCCCGGCCACCAGCGGTTCCGCACTCGGCACGGTGATGGTGTGGGTCGTTTGCGGCCCTAACTTATTAAGCACCCGGCTGCCGCAGCCCGCGCGCGAAGCGCAGCTGTTGCAGGAAGCTTTTACGTCGCAGCTGACCTGCGCCATGCCGTTGTCCCACGCGATAACGGTGGCCCACTCTTTAATCATTGCGCACCCTTGAATTGAATACCGTCTGCGACCCGTTTCGCGGTTTGCGGCGGCAGTTCACCAACGATGGTGATTTCAGCCTGGTTATGCACCGTGGTGCTCACCGTCCGGCGTCCGGTACGTAGCATCTGATCGCTGCTGTTGGCTGTGGCGCGATTGATGTTAATTGAGAAGCTAAAGAGACCATCGGAGAACAGGCGCGACTCGACCGGGCTATCAACGCTCGGCAACGTGCGGCGGCTGCTGGAAATCTCTTTAAAGCCCTGTGGCACCCAACCCGCGGACCAGTTCAGGTCAACATTATTACTGGTGGGTACTGAAAGCTGCGGCGGCAGATTAGCCTTTGCCAGGTTCTGCATCGTGCCGCTGACCTGGTCGCCCGTGGTGACCGCAATCACCCGGAACTGCTCCAGCGTTTCACCGTCACGGTCGAGCAGATCGACGCGCATCGGCAATTTGCTTTCGGAATCAACCCAAACGATATAGCTGTAGCGCGTGCCGTCCCGCGCCACAACGCGAATCACGTCGCACATGCGATCGGCAATACGCGTACGCCCAACGGAGATAAAGTCGTAGTAAGGCGCCAGACGTTTGAAATCGGTATACACCAGCGAAGGCAAGGAGTCGACAATGTAGTCGCCGTTCAGCGTGAAGGGATCGAGACCCGGCTCGAAATAGCTGATTTCGTTGCCGCGCTGGACCACCGCACGTCGTGGACCGTCCATTTGCAACAGCTCCGCCAGCGGCTGACCGTTCAGACGCACGTGACGATAGCGTAACGATTCCACGCCGGATTTATTGATGCTGACGAACGACAGCTCGTAGTTGAGTGACTGACTGGCCAGATTCATTTCCTGCAACAACGCCCCGGACGATACATCAGCCGAGGCGTTAGCGGAGAAGAACAGGCTACCAGCCACAAGTGACATGGCACACCAAAGTTGCTTCATTACTGCGATTGCGTTCCTAAAGTTTGATAGCCTGGCACCTGAACAGCAGCCTGCTGAGTTTGTGCCTGCTCAAACTGAAGCTGTTCAGAATGCAAGCGACGCTGCAATTCATAATCCTGCAGCATAGCATTAATACGACGACGCTGTTCCTGAACCTGCTGCTGACCGTTACCTGCCGACGCATCGGAAGGAACGCCCAGGCTAACCGGGCTGGCTTTGCCCATCATCGGCAGCGTGTTGAATACCGGTGACTCAGGTTGAGAGGAATCTGGTTGCCCATTATAGTGCTGAACGCCGACAATAACAGCCAGTGATACGCAAGCTGCCACGCCCATTTGGGTAAGCGAGCTGGCCCATGGACGGACCTTGTTCCAGAACGGCATTTTCTGCCATTGATGGGGTGCTGGCTGGGCTTCAGGAATGAGCGGCGCAGTCGGTATACGAGCGGGCTCATTTTCGATGGCGGCCATCACGCGAGAGGAGATATCAAAGTGAAGTACTTCACTCGTTTCGCCGCGCAGCGAATCACGAATGAGGTGATAGCTCTCCCAGGTTTTCTGCAACTCTGTTGAACGTGTTAACTCAGTTAACAGTTCTTTATCCAGCGTTTCACCATCCATTAAGGCGGAAAGTTGTTCTTTCTGCATGCCTAATACCTTTTCCAGTATCCCGCTTCCGTCAACGCCTGATAAGCGGTTGAACTTTATTATCGATAGCTTCTCGCGCACGGAAGATACGTGAACGAACCGTACCTACCGGGCAATCCATAATGACCGCTATCTCTTCATAGCTTAGGCCATCTAGCTCCCGCAAGGTAATTGCCATGCGTAAATCTTCCGGAAGCGCTTCAATGGTGCGAAAAACAATCTGTCTCAGTTCTTCTGACAACATTAAGTTCTCAGGGTTCGAAATTTCTTTCAAAGCGCCGCCGCTTTCAAAGTTTTCGGCCTCGTTCGCGTCCACATCGCTGGACGGCGGACGACGCCCCTGAGCAACCAGGTAATTTTTAGCCGTATTCACCGCAATGCGGTACAGCCACGTATAGAAAGCACTATCTCCCCGGAAAGAATCCAGCGCACGATAGGCCTTAATAAAAGACTCTTGTACGACATCCGGCACGTCGCCGGATGGCACATAGCGGGAAACCAGGCTCGCGACCTTATGCTGGTAGCGTACTACCAGAAGGTTAAAAGCTTTCTGATCTCCTTTCTGGACCCGTTCAACCAGGACCTGGTCCGTTAACTGCTCGCTCATCCGAGGTAATGTCTCCCCAAACCCTATTCCCATGCGTAATCAGAATGCCACTCCAACACTGCATTATGAGCAAGCAGAAGATTAGAGTGTCCGGTTTTCGTAAAGTTCCGTTACGCTTTGTTTTTTGTTTCGCAGCAGGCCGTTCATTGTCTGTCATTATAAGTCTGCTGATGTGAACAGATGTGTAAGTTGCGAAATAAAAACGCAAATCCAGTGAAGAGTATCGTAACCCGGCCTTGATTTCACCATAAATAGCGGTGGTAGCACCTGGCGTTATTCAGATTTGTTGCCCTCTCTCACGCGCTCTTTTCAGCAACCATGTTTAGTCACTATAACCTTAGTGTAAAAAAACCCTGCACATATCGCTTTTATAGTGCTAATCTTCGATCACCGTGTTTAGTAAATTAAACAAAGATGATGAACTCACTTCCAGAACTTTCCTGTGATGTATTGATTATCGGCAGCGGCGCTGCTGGCCTTTCGCTGGCGCTGCGTCTTGCGGAGCACAGTTCCGTGATTGTCCTCAGTAAAGGCCCAATGAGCGAAGGTTCCACCTTTTATGCTCAGGGGGGAATTGCAGCCGTTTTTGACGAGACGGACAGCATCGAGTCGCACGTTGAGGATACGCTGATTGCCGGCGCGGGTATCTGTGACCGTCAGGCAGTGTCCTTTGTCGCCAGCAACGCCAGACACTGCGTACAATGGCTGATCGACCAGGGCGTGCTGTTCGATACGCAAATCCAGGCCAACGGGGAAGAGAGTTATCATCTGACGCGCGAAGGCGGCCATAGCCACCGCCGTATTCTGCACGCGGCGGATGCCACCGGACGTGAGGTCGAGAACACGCTGGTCAGTAAAGCGATGAGCCACCCGAATATTCGTGTGCTGGAGCGCTGTAATGCCGTCGACCTGATCGTGTCGGATAAAGTCGGCCTGCCGGGCACCCGTCGGGTCGTTGGCGCGTGGATCTGGGACCGTAATAAAGAGAAGGTGGAAACCTGCTCGGCAAAATCCGTGGTGCTGGCCACCGGCGGTGCCTCGAAGGTATATCAGTACACCACCAACCCGGATATTTCCTCCGGCGACGGTATTGCCATGGCCTGGCGAGCGGGTTGCCGCGTCGCTAACCTTGAGTTTAACCAGTTCCACCCCACAGCGTTGTATCACCCGCAGGCACGTAATTTCCTGCTCACTGAAGCCCTGCGTGGCGAAGGTGCGCACCTGAAGCGCCCTGACGGTAGCCGTTTTATGCCTGACGTTGACCCACGCGGCGAGCTCGCCCCGCGCGATATCGTCGCGCGCGCGATCGATCATGAAATGAAGCGTCTCGGCGTCGACTGCATGTATCTCGACATCAGCCACAAACCGGAAGCCTTTGTACGCCAGCACTTCCCGATGATTTACGAGAAGCTGCTGGGGCTGGGTATCGATCTCACCAAAGAGCCGGTGCCGATTGTTCCGGCGGCGCACTACACCTGCGGCGGCGTGATGGTCGACGACTATGGACGCACCGACGTTGACGGCCTGTACGCCATTGGCGAAGTGAGCTATACCGGCCTGCACGGCGCGAACCGCATGGCGTCAAACTCGCTGCTGGAGTGCCTGGTTTACGGCTGGTCGGCGGCGGAAGATATTCATAAGCGCATGCCGTACGCCCGTCAGGTGGAGAAACTACCCGCCTGGGACGAAAGCCGGGTGGAAAACTCTGACGAACTGGTGGTGATTCAGCATAACTGGCACGAGCTGCGTCTGTTTATGTGGGACTACGTCGGTATCGTGCGCACCACCAAGCGGCTGGAGCGAGCCCTGCGCCGCATCACCATGCTACAGCAGGAGCTGGACGAGTATTACTCACGTTTCCGCGTCTCCAACAACCTGCTGGAACTGCGCAACCTGGTGCAGGTGGCCGAGCTGATTGTACGCTGCGCGATGATGCGTAAAGAGAGCCGTGGGCTGCATTACACGCTGGACTACCCGGAACTGCTCGCGGAATCCGGCCCATCGGTGCTCTCGCCGCTGGTTCACATAAATAAATAGAACGCCTGGGTCAGCGCAGTGTAGCCTTCCGAGTACTGCTGCTCTGGCCCACGGATCGTCAGCCTGTCGCTATAGCACTCTCCGCCTTTCGGTGAAAAAGCCAGCAGCACGCGATGCGGCAGGCGCATCTCCGTCTCCGCGACGTCGGTGCGCAGACGTAAATGCCAGCCCATTGACAGCGCCTGCTGGGTAAAAGTCTGGCCGATATTTTCCGGTAGCACCACGCAGAAAAAGCCGTCTTCGGTCACCGCATTCGCGGCACAGGCCAACAGCGCCTGATGGTCGAGCGTGGTGGTGTAGCGCGCCTGTTCTCGCTGCGGCGTAGCGCATTCCACCCCCTGCTCATAGTAAGGCGGGTTGCTGACGATCAGGTTGTAGCGCGTGGTTAGCCCGGCAACCCACTGCTGGATATCCGCCGTATGCACCTCAATTCGCCCGGCCCACGGCGATTCCGCCACGTTTTCCCGCGCTTGATCCGCCGCCTCTTCATCCAACTCGACGGCGTCGATCGTCACGTTATCTTCAGTACGCTGCGCCAGCATCAGCGCCAGCAGCCCGCTTCCCGTGCCAATATCGAGGATTCGGTTCACGCGGGCGATCGGCGACCAGGCGCCGAGTAAAATGCCGTCGGTGCCCACTTTCATCGCACAGCGGTCGTGGGCAACAAAAAACTTTTTAAAGGTAAATCCGTTGCGGCGCAGCGCGGATTTAGAATCAGACGTCATAAGTAACCTTGCAGGCCAATCCACATAAGCATTCGGCTATGAACAATACCCGAGAACAGATAGCCATACAAACAGATGAAGATTACAGCCGTAACGTCTATAATCAGCGCCTCACACAGAGGTAATCATGACTGTAACGACTTTTTCCGAACTTGAACTTGACGAAAGCCTGCTGGAAGCCCTCCAGAGTAAAGGCTTTACACGCCCGACTGCCATTCAGGCTGCCGCCATTCCGCCTGCGCTCGATGGACGTGATGTTCTCGGTTCTGCGCCAACCGGCACCGGTAAAACAGCGGCGTATTTGCTGCCTGCGTTGCAGCACCTGCTCGACTTTCCGCGTAAAAAATCCGGCCCGCCGCGTATTTTGATCCTCACGCCAACGCGTGAGTTGGCAATGCAGGTCGCTGACCATGCCCGCGAACTGGCGAAAAACACCCATCTGGACATCGCCACCATTACTGGCGGCGTGGCGTATATGAACCACGCCGAAGTGTTCAGCGAAAACCAGGATATCGTGGTCGCCACCACAGGCCGTCTGCTGCAGTACATCAAAGAAGAAAACTTCGACTGCCGCGCCGTTGAGACGCTGATCCTCGATGAAGCCGACCGCATGCTGGACATGGGCTTCGCCCAGGATATCGAACACATCGCCGGAGAAACCCGCTGGCGCAAACAGACGCTGCTGTTCTCCGCGACGCTGGAAGGCGAAGCGATTAAAGACTTCGCCGAGCGTCTGCTGGAAGATCCGGTGGAAGTCTCCGCGACGCCGTCCACCCGCGAGCGCAAGAAGATTCACCAGTGGTACTACCGTGCCGACAACTATGAGCACAAAGTTGAGCTGCTCAAGCACCTGCTCAAGCAGGAAGACGCCACCCGTACCATTGTGTTTGTGCGTAAACGCGAGCGCGTGCATGAGCTGGCGGAAACGCTGCGTCTGGCCGGGATCAACAACTGCTATCTCGAAGGCGAAATGCCGCAGATTAAGCGTAACGAAGGTATCAAACGTCTGACCGATGGCCGCGTGAATGTGCTGGTTGCGACGGATGTCGCAGCGCGCGGGATCGATATCCCTGATGTCAGCCACGTGATTAACTTCGATATGCCGCGCGGCGCCGATACCTACCTGCACCGCATTGGCCGTACCGGCCGCGCGGGCCGTAAAGGCACGGCGATTTCGCTGGTTGAAACGCACGATCATCTGCTGTTGCTGAAGATTGGCCGCTATATCGAAGAACAGCTGAAAGCGCGGGTCATCGACGGGCTGCGCCCCACTACGCGAGCGCCAAGCGAGAAGATGACCGGCAAACCGTCGAAGAAAGTGCTGGCGAAACGTGCCGAGAAGAAAAAAGAGAAAGACAAAGAAAAACCGCGCGTGAAGGTACGTCACCGCGATCTCAAAAACATTGGCAAGCGCCGCAAGCCGAGCGGTACCGGTGCAGCGGAAAAGAGCACCGAAGAGTAAAACAAACGCCGGGACATGTTCCCGGCGTTTTTATATTGAAGAGTAAGGGACAGCGGCCATGAAGAAAAAAGAGTTCGTGACTCAGGATCTCCTCAGCAAAATTTACCAACAGCCTGGTGATGGGCCGCGCAAGCTGCCGCCGGAGCGCCAGCTGGCCGAGGAGTACGGCGTCTCGCGCTTCACCATTCGCCAGGCGCTGGAAAAGCTTGCCAGCATTGGCGTGGTGCGCATCGTGCAGGGTTCTGGCATCTGGATTAACGAGCAAACGCGAGGCAACCCGCTGGTCTATAACTCAATTACCGAAAAACGCTTTGACCAAATGCGTTACCGGATGATCAGCCTGCACAAGAAACGGCCCGAGCGGGAGGACCGGCAGATTTTCGGCCTGACCGACGATGATTTTATCTGGCAGTTCTGCCGCCTGCGTTTCGTCGATGATATTGCCACCCAGATTGAAGTCTCACGGATGCCTGCGACGATGTTCAGTGACCTTAACCAGGAGGTGATTGAACGCTCGCTTCAGCAGTACGTGCTGGAAAAAGGTTATCCCATCTCCCACCTGCTCACCAGCTATCGGGCGATTAGCGTCAGCCGCGAGCAGGCTGCGTTACTGGGCTGTAAAAAAGGCAGTCCGGCCATGCACATCAACAATCGGGGGATCCTCGACGGCGGGCAGGTTTATGAGATAAGCGACATCGTCGATATCAACTACTCCTGCACCTACGTCATCCCCCATAATCGCGACAATCTCGCTTTTCGCCAGCAGCCGCAGAGTTAGCCTACGGCGTGTGTATCGCGCCGTCTGGCAGGCGGCTCTGCGTCCACTCATGCGGGCGATAAACGACCGGATGCGCCAGCGCCTGCGCCTCGTCAAAGCCCACGCCAATACCCGGCGCCGTCGGCGGATAGATAAAGCCGTTTTTCACCTCTGGCGCGCCGGGGAAAACGGCATCCGTGGCGGCGGAACGCGGAATAAACTCCTGAATCGCGGCATTGTGCAGATGAATGTTGAGATGCGTATTCACCGCGACCCCGACAGGCGTCATATCACCCGGACCATGCCACGCCAAACGTACGCCAAAGGCCTGGCATAGCACCGCCAGCTTCAGGGCCGGGGTGATGCCGCCAATCTGCGAAATATGGCAGCGAATAAAATCAATCTGCCGGTTGACGATGAGGTCATGCCACTCCGCCGGATTATTAAACAGCTCCCCCATCGCCAGCGGCACGCAGGTCTGCTGGCGAATCTGCGCCAGCCACGCGCTCTGCTGCGGCGGTAAAATATCTTCGATAAACCACGGCTGATAAGGCTCCAGCAGCTTTGCCATCTGGATCGCCTGCTGCGGGAAGAGTCGCTCGTGGACATCATGCAGAATATGGAAACGATGACCGTAACGCGCACGCAGCAGACGGAACATTTCTACCGTATTGCGAACGTATTCATCCTGATCGAACCAGGCTCCCGGCGTCGGATTTTCCGGCGTTTGCATTTCGCGCGGCGTACCGCCGTAAAAGCCCAGCTGGCAGCGAATATGGCGATACCCCTGCTCCAGCAGCTTATCCACGGAGACAAACAGTTCCTCCGGCGTTTCACCACTGGCGTGAGTGTATGCGGCAATCGCATCCCGCGATTTTCCTCCCAGCAGCTGATATAGCGGCATTCCGGCCAGTTTTGCTTTGATATCCCACAGCGCCATATCCACGCCGGAGATGGCGTTGTTCATGACCGGGCCGTTGCGCCAGTAGGCGTTGACGTTCATCATTTGCCAGAGATCTTCGATATTGTTGGCATCACGCCCCACCAGCAGCGGTTGCAGATATTCATCGACCATCGTCTTTACCGCCAGCGGGCGTTGCTGGAAAGTGGCGCAGCCGTAACCAATGGTGCCGTTGTCGGTCGTCACCCGTACCGTCACGAGGTTGTGACGGTCCGGACGCGTGATAAAACAATCTATCGCAGTAATCAGCGTAGGTTTCACAGAAGGCTCCCTGTGGAAAATAATAATAGGATTGCCATTATCTTCACTCTATTTTCGGCGTTCGGTAAACCTTTTTATTCAATATATTTTTTGGTCCAAAAACAGGTTTGTTTTTATTTAAAAAACGAACCAATTTAAACACAAACCATGTTTTAACCACCTTATAGACGGAAGTTGTGATTGAAATCATATTTTATTGGTTTGTTTTTAACGATGAGCTTACTTACCATTCAGCGAGACAAACAAAACAACAAACATACCGCAGGAGCCATTATGGGGACGCAAGAGGCTATCAGCAGGATTATTCGTCTGGTAGGTGGACAGGAGAATATCAATAAAGTCTGGCACTGTATGACCCGGCTGCGCTTTGATTTAATTGATGATAATAAAGTGGCGCAGGATGAAATTAAGCAACTGCCCGGCGTGTTGGGCGCACAGCTACAAAGCGATCAGTTCCAGATTATTATCGGCCCGAAGGTGAACAGCTGGTATGAAGCGCTGCAGGAAGCCCTCGGCGATAGCGGCCAGTCGACTGTTAGCGGCAAAAGCAAAGAACGCAAAAGCCTGGTTTCGCTGTTTATGGATACCGTCTCCGGGGTATTCGGCCCAATCGTCCCCGCCATCGCCGGCGCCGGGATGATCAAAGGCCTGCTTGCGGGGCTGATTGCGCTAAAAGTGGTATCGCCGAAAAGCGAAACGGTGATGATCATCGATCTTATCGCCAGCGGCGTATTTTATTTCCTGCCGTTCTTCCTTGCCGTCTCGGCGGCGAAGATCTTTAAAACCAACGAATACCTGGCCGCCGCCGTCGCCGCCTGCTTGATGTACCCTACGCTGATTGACGCAGCGAAAGCGCTCGCCACGCATCAAGCCGATGCCGCCTCCGCGCTCTGGTTGTTTAACGCCATTCCGGTATCGGTATTCAACTACGCCTCCAGCGTGATCCCGGTGATCTTCTCCATTCTGGCGTTGAAGTACATTCACCAGGCGGTCGACAAGATCATGCCCGACGTGCTGAAAACCGTCTTTACGCCCACGCTAACGCTTTTCCTCGGCGCGCTGGCGGCATTGGTGGTGATTGGGCCGATTGGTATCTGGCTGGGTAAAATGCTGGCGTGGTTTATCGAAGGGCTGTTTGGCGTTTCGGCGAGCTTCGCCGGGCTGGTCGTGGGCGCCATTCGTCCGGTCGCTATTCTGACCGGGATGCATCACGCGATGACGCCTATCGCGCTACAAAACTTTAGCGATCGCGGTTACGACATGCTGATGCCGATGATGTTTATGGCCAATATGGCGATTGCCGGAGCCACGTTTGCCATCTGGCGTCTGAACAAAGAAAACCGCACGGTGACGCTTTCCGCTGCGATCTCCGCGTTGCTGGGCATTACGGAACCGGCGCTGTTCGGCGTGCTGACCCGCTACAAGAAAGCATTTATCGCCGCCACGATCGCCAGCTCACTGGCTTCAGCGTTTATCGCCTTCTTTGGCGTACGACTGTATGGCTATATTTTATCGAGTATTTTCAGCCTGCCCGCGTACATCGGCCCTTACTTTATTTTCGCCATCTCTGGCGTGGCCCTCGCGCTGGTGCTCTCCTTCACGCTCACCACTATCCTGGTCGGACGCGAGCAGTCGAGATAAAAAAATCCCCCGCAGGTATCCTGCGGGGGATTTGTCTGTTAGCACCGGATTAACCCAACGCCTCCATTTCCCACCCCTGAGAAATTACAGGCTCTCGGTGAAAGTACGGGCGATAACGTCGCGCTGCTGTTCCGGAGTCAGAGAGTTGAAACGTACCGCATAACCAGAAACACGGATGGTCAGCTGCGGGTATTTTTCCGGATGCTCAACGGCGTCCAGCAGAGTTTCACGACGCAGTACGTTGACGTTCAGGTGCTGACCACCTTCTACGCGAACTTCTGGTTTCGCTTCAACCGGGATTTCACGGTATTCGATATCGCCCAGCGCGCTAACGGCAACGACGTCATCTTCTTTGAAACCGCCTTTCGCACACAGGCAACGGGCTTCACCTTTCTCGCTGTCGAGCAGCCAGAATGAGTTGAGCAGGTCGTCGTTTGCAGCTTTAGTAATCTGGATACCAGTAATCATTTGATGCCTCCCTAGGCTCTTTATATTCGTTTTTAACTGGCCGCTTCCCGGCCAATTGGTAAAACCATTGTTGCTTGAGTGTATATATACCCCTCGAACACCCTTGATTCTTTGATTTAAATCAACAAAAACCACACCATAAAAGTGGTGATACAGGAAAATATTTGTTTTGCATCAAGTTATGCCCCCTGTAAGCACTAAAAATATTTGTAAATATTCAACTTTTTTTATTCTACAGACTTCCCCTTCCACTATCCGATTTTGTGATGGAGAAAGAAGCAGTTAAGCTATAGCGAGAGAAATTCGCAGGAGAGCGAGATGACAACCCCATTAACCTGGCACGACGTGCTGGCCGCCGAAAAAGAGCAGCCCTATTTTGTTAACACGCTGGCGACCGTGGCCAGCGAGCGCCAGTCGGGCGTGACCATTTATCCGCCGCAAAAAGATGTTTTCAACGCTTTTCGCTATACCGAACTGAGCGATGTGAAAGTGGTGATTCTGGGCCAGGACCCGTACCACGGCCCCAATCAGGCACACGGGCTGGCGTTTTCTGTCCAGCCGGGCATTGCCATACCGCCGTCGCTGCTGAATATGTATAAAGAGCTGGAAGGCACCATTCCCGGTTTTACCCGTCCGAACCACGGTTATCTGGAGAGCTGGGCGCGCCAGGGTGTGCTGCTGCTCAACACCGTGCTCACCGTGCGTGCCGGACAGGCGCATTCTCACGCCAGCCTTGGCTGGGAAACCTTTACCGATAAGGTGATTGCGCTGATTAACGAACATCGTGAAGGCGTAGTCTTTTTACTGTGGGGATCGCACGCGCAGAAGAAAGGGGCAATTATTGACCCTCAGCGTCATCGCGTGCTGAAAGCGCCACATCCGTCGCCGCTGTCGGCGCATCGCGGGTTCTTTGGCAGTAATCATTTTGTGCAGGCCAACCAGTGGCTTGAACAGCGCGGCGAGACGCCGATTGACTGGATGCCGGTGCTGCCGGAGCAAGTCTAGCTAAAGCAGGCATAAAAAAACCGGTAGAGTCGCCTCTACCGGTTTTTTTTCATTCACGTACTTACGCTTTATGCTGACGCCACCATTCCGCCAGCAGCACGCCCGTCGCCACGGAGACGTTCAGGCCTTCAACGGCGCGCGTCCCGTCGATTGACACGCTCATGTCAGCAATAGCTGCAGCCGCTTCGGAAACGCCATCGCGGCCCTGGCCCAGCGCCAGCACCATTTTCTTAGGCAGTTCTGATTTGAACAGCGGCAGACCGCGGCCATTGCTGCTGGTCGTGACGATGGTGTAGCCCGCATCGCGGAACTGTTCCAGCGCAGCAATGAAGCTGTCGCCAGTAATCGGCTCAACATGCTCAGCGCCGCCTTCAGCGGTACGGATCGCGGCACCAGACTCCAGCAAAGCCGCATCCTGCAATACCACGCCTTTCACACCAAAGTGCGCGCAGCTGCGGATCATCGCGCCGAGGTTGTGCGGGTTACCCGCATCTTCCAGCGCCAGTACGCAATCATCTTCGCCGCTTTTCGCGACCCACTGCTGTACGGAAGTGCCGTTACGTTTTTTAATCAGGAAGCAAACGCCGCCGTGATGTTCAGTGCCGGACGCTTTCGCCAGCTCGGCTTCATCCACCACGTGGTAGGCTTTACGGTTCGCCGCCATCCAACGCAGCGCTTCTTTAAAGCGCGGGGTGACGCTCTGCACGAACCAGGCGCGGACAATCGCGTCCGGACGGCTCTGGAACAGCGCCTGACAGGCGTTTTCACCGTAGACGCGGGTTTCTTCCGCACGCTGACGACGCAAAACTTCCGGATCGATAAAGCTTTTGCCGCTGATGCCGCCGTGATCGGGCTTAACGATAGTTTCGTCACCCGGCGCACGGGAAACCGTACGCCATGGTGAGCCTTCGCCACGTTCGCGATCGCGTTCAACATCCCGATCGCGACCGCGCTCACGGCCACGATCGCTGTTTTGACCCTTTCTCTCATCACGGGCAGGGCGACGACCGCCTTCGGCACGGGAAGTACCGGCACGGGATGCGCCTGGACGGCCTCCGCCTTTACCAGTACGTGGATTTTGGGTGCGTTTGTCCGAGTCATCGTCACTGCGGACGTACATCACTTTGACCTTGCCGTTTTTGTTTTTCAGTTCGTCGCTCATGTTTTTCTCCACCTGCGCTGCGCGAAGCGCGCAGATTACCTGATGTGCTAGCGCTTAGCTATGACTTCGTACAAAAGACCACGACTATTGTACCCATTGGATAAAACGCATTGTCGATTAATACGCTCTGAACGATAATGTGTAACATTATAGAAACATCCGGCAACATTGCCGTTCTGCAACACGATGACCCAGAGGTGAGTTATGAATACCGTTTGTGCCCACTGCCAGGCGCTTAATCGCATTCCTGAAGAACGCATTAACGAGGCGGCAAAATGTGGACGCTGTGGTGAAGACTTGTTTGATGGCGATGTTATTAACGCCACGGACAGCACGCTGGACAAACTGCTGAAGGACGATCTCCCGGTTGTGGTTGATTTCTGGGCGCCATGGTGCGGCCCATGCCGCAATTTTGCGCCGATATTTGAAGACGTCGCCGAAGAGCGCAGCAGCACGATGCGCTTCGTAAAAGTGAACACCGAAGCCGAACGAGAACTGAGCGCGCGTTTCCGTATTCGCAGTATCCCGACCATTATGATTTTCAAAAATGGCGAAGTGATTGATATGCTCAACGGCGCAGTCCCCAAAGCGCCGTTTGAAAGCTGGCTGAACGAAGCCCTGCAAGCCTGATACCCACGGGGCACATCTTGTGCCCCGTATCCGCCTCTGCGACAATAGCGTTTTTGCCGTTCGAATCCCATGATTGATAACGCCGTTCTTCGGTTGCGCGCCGAGCGTCTTGCCCGCGCGACTCGTCCTTTTCTTGCCCGCGGTAACCGGGTCCGTCGCTGCCAGCGCTGCCTGCTGGTGCAGCGCTATTGTCTCTGTGACACCATCACGCCGCAGCCGGCAAAAAGCAGCTTCTGCCTGGTGATGTTCGATACCGAGCCAATGAAACCCAGTAATACTGGCCGCCTGATCGCCGATATTTTGCCGCAGACTGAGGCTTTCCAGTGGTCGCGCACGGAGCCACCGCAGGCGCTGCTGGATTTGGTCCGCAACCCCGACTATCAGCCGATGGTCGTCTTCCCTTCATCCTACGCCGATGCGGATAGACAAGTATTAAGCGCCCCGCCCGCCGGTAAGCCGCCGCTCTTTATTATGTTAGACGGAACCTGGCCGGAAGCGCGCAAAATGTTTCGCAAAAGCCCGTGGCTGGACAACCTGCCGCTGATCTCCGTCGACCTTTCGCGCGTGTCAGCCTATAGCCTGCGCGAAGTGCACGCTGAAGGGCAGTATTGCACCGCTGAAGTGGCGATTGCGCTGCTCGATTTAGCGAATGACACCGATGCTGCGTCGGCACTCAGTGAACATTTCACACGCTTTCGCAGTCGCTATCTGGCAGGAAAATCTCAGCATCAGGGCAGCGTCACAGCAGTCGAGGCGGAAAACGGTTAAACTCTTACCGTCATTGTCGCGTAAGGAAGACCGGTATGAGCCAACGTGGGCTGGAAGCACTGCTGAGACCCAAATCGATTGCGGTGATTGGCGCGTCAATGAAACCTCAGCGCGCCGGTTTTCTGATGATGCAAAACCTGCTGGCGGGTGGTTTCGCTGGCCCGGTTTTACCGGTGACGCCCGCCTGGAAAGCGGTGCTGGGCGTGCTGGCCTGGCCGACGGTAGAAAGCCTCCCCTTCTCGCCCGATCTCGCCGTGTTGTGCACCCATGCGCGCCGCAATCTTGAGCTGCTGGAGTCACTCGGCAAAAAAGGCTGCAAAACCTGTATTATTCTCTCCTCCCCTCCGGACCAGTTCAGCGAGCTAAAAGCCTGCGCCGCACGTTATCAGATGCGACTGCTGGGGCCGAATAGCCTCGGGTTGCTGGCGCCATGGCAGGGGCTGAACGCCAGCTTCTCGCCGGTCCCTATCCGCAAAGGCAAGCTGGCCTTTATCTCACAGTCCGCCGCGGTCTCGAACACCATTCTGGACTGGGCGCAGCAGCGCGAAATGGGCTTCTCCTATTTTATCGCGCTCGGCGACAGCCTCGATATCGACGTCGACGACCTGCTCGACTATCTGGCGCGTGATAGTAAAACCAGCGCCATTCTGCTGTATCTCGAGCAACTCAGCGACGCGCGCCGTTTTGTCTCTGCTGCCCGCAGCGCATCGCGTAATAAACCCATTCTGGTGATTAAAAGCGGCCGTAGCCCGGCGGCACAGCGGCTACTGCACGTGAACTCGGGTATGGATCCAGCCTGGGATGCGGCTATCCAGCGCGCAGGTTTGCTCCGCGTACAGGACACGCACGAACTGTTTTCTGCCGTTGAAACGCTCAGCCATATGCGGCCGCTACGCGGCGAGCGACTGATGATCATCAGTAACGGCGCGGCGCCTGCGGCGCTCGCGTTAGATGAACACTGGGCGCGTAATGGCAAACTGGCCACGCTGAGCGACGAGACGCGCCAGCAGCTTCAACAGCTATTGCCCGATACCGTCGAGGCCAACAACCCGCTGGATTTACGTGATGATGCCAGTATTGGCCACTATCTGGCGGCGGTGAATGTATTGCTGAATAGCCCGGACCTCGATGCGCTGATGGTCATCCACTCACCCAGCGCCACCGCGCCAGGCAGCGAAAGCGCCGCGGCCTTGATTGACCTGATTAAGCAACACCCACGCGGCAACTACATCAGCGTACTGACCAACTGGTGCGGCGAGTATTCATCGATAGAAGCGCGCCGGATGTTCAGCGATGCCGGGATCCCGACCTACCGCACGCCGGAAGGCACCATTACTGCCTTTATGCATATGGTGGAGTACCGGCGCAACCAGAAGCAGCTACGGGAAACCCCGGCCCTACCGCACAGCCTGACCGCCAATACCGGCCAGGTGCATGAATTATTACAGCAGGCGATTGATAACGGCATCAGCGCACTGGACACGCACGAAGTACGGCCAATTTTAGCCGCTTACGGCCTGAATACGCTTCCCACCTGGATTGCCGCAGACAGCGCCGAGGCCGTACACATTGCCGAGCAGATTGGTTATCCGGTCGCGCTTAAGCTCCGTTCGCCGGACATTCCGCATAAATCGGAAGTTCAGGGCGTCATGCTCTACCTGCGTACCGCCAGCGAAGTGCAGCAGGCGGCGGACGCCATCCTTGACCGTGTAAAAATGACCTGGCCACAGGCACGTATTCACGGGCTGCTGGTGCAAAGTATGGCCAACCGCGCTGGTGCTCAGGAGCTGCGCGTCGTCGTCGAGCACGATCCGGTTTTCGGCCCGCTGATTATGCTGGGCGAAGGAGGCGTGGAATGGCGTGCGGAGGATCAGGCTGCAGTCGCCCTACCGCCGCTGAATATGACGCTGGCGCGCTATCTGGTCATTCAGGCGATTAAAAGCAAGAAAATCCGCGGGCGTAGCGCGCTGCGACCGCTGGATGTCGCGGGGCTGAGCCAGCTGCTGGTACAGGTGTCGAACCTGATAGTTGATTGCCCTGAGATTCAGCGGCTGGATATTCACCCGCTGCTTGCCTCTGGCAACGAATTTACCGCTCTGGACGTGACGCTGGACATTGCGCCATTTAGCGGCTCAAGCGAAAGTCGGCTGGCGGTGCGGCCTTACCCGCAGCACCTTGAAGAGTGGGTGACCATGAAGAACGGCGAGCGCTGCCTGTTCCGACCGATCCTGCCGGAAGACGAGCCGCTGCTGCAGCAATTTATCGCTCAAGTCACGAAAGAAGATCTTTATTACCGCTATTTCAGCGAGATCAACGAATTTACCCACGACGATTTAGCCAATATGACGCAGATCGACTACGATCGAGAAATGGCTTTCGTCGCGGTCTATTCGCCAGGCGATCGCACTGAGATCCTGGGGGTGACTCGCGCCATTTCCGATCCCGACAATATTGACGCGGAGTTTGCCGTGTTAGTGCGCTCCGACCTGAAAGGGCTGGGGCTAGGCGGGCGTCTGCTGGACAAACTTATCAGCTATACCCGGGCCCATGGTTTGCAGCGCCTGAATGGCATTACCATGCCAAACAATCACGGGATGATTGCCCTCGCGAGGAAGCTCGGTTTTGACGTAGATATTCAGCTGGAAGATGGCATTGTCGGGCTGTCATTAAGGCTAAGTGATGAGTAAGCTGCTGGAAATGCTGCCCTTAACCGACAGAGATGGTATCATTGACCGCTTACGTCGTCTGCGTGGTACAGAGGACCCTTCACTAAACCAGAGAAGAAACGCACTGTGATGTTGTCAAAATTTAAGCGTAATAAACATCAACAACACCTTGCCCAACTACCCAAGCTTTCACAGTCTGTTGATGATATTGAGTTTTTTTATGCTCCAGCAGATTTTCGTGAAGCGTTGCTCGCAAAAATCGCCAGCGCCACGCGCCGAATCTGTATCGTCGCGTTGTACCTTGAGCAGGACGACGCCGGAAAGATGATTCTGCAAGCCCTGTACGATGCCAAACGTCAACGCCCGGAACTCGATGTTCGCGTGCTGGTTGACTGGCATCGCGCACAGCGTGGGCGCATTGGTGCTGCTGCATCCAATACCAACGCGGACTGGTACTGCCGCACCGCAAAAGAGAATCCCGGTGTCGAGGTTCCCGTTTATGGCGTGCCGGTGAATACCCGTGAAGCACTCGGCGTACTGCATTTTAAAGGCTTCATTATTGATGACTGCGTGCTGTATAGCGGCGCCAGCATCAACGATGTCTATCTGCATCAGCACGATAAATATCGTTATGATCGCTACCAATGTATCCGCAATCCGCAGATGGCCGATATCATGTTCAACTGGGTATCGGAGAATCTGGTCGAAGGCCGTGGCGTTAATCGCCTGGACAACACCGAGCGCCCGAAAAGCCCGGAAATCAAAAATGATATCCGCCAGTATCGCCAGGAACTGCGTGATACCAGCTACCATTTCACAGGCAATGCCGGTGATGATGAGCTGACGGTCACGCCGCTGGTTGGCCTGGGGAAAACCAGCCAGCTGAATAAAGCTATTTTCCACCTGATGCCGTGCACCGAAGAAAAGCTCACTATCTGCACCCCTTACTTTAACCTGCCAGCATTGCTGGTCCGCAGCATTATTCGTCTGCTGCGCGAGGGGAAGAAGGTGGAGATTATCGTCGGTGACAAAACGGCGAATGACTTCTATATTCCGGAAAATGAGCCGTTTAAAATTATCGGCTCGCTGCCTTATCTCTACGAGATTAACCTGCGCCGCTTCCTGAGCCGCCTGCAATATTATATCAATACCGGCCAGCTGACGGTGCGCCTGTGGAAAGATGGCGATAATAGCTATCACCTGAAAGGAATGTGGGTCGACAACGAGTGGATTCTGCTAACCGGCAATAACCTCAACCCTCGTGCCTGGCGTCTGGACCTGGAAAACGCGGTACTGATTCACGACCCGAAAAAGCAGCTGGCGTCGATGCGCCAGAAAGAGCTGGATCTCATCCGTAAGCACACGACGGTGGTTAATCACTTCCGAGACCTGCAAAGCATCGCGGATTACCCGGTAAAAGTGCGCAAGCTGATTCGTCGTCTGCGCCGAATTCGTATCGACAGGCTGATTAGCCGTATCCTGTAAACTGAAGCCCCGCACGTCGGGGCTTTTTTATGACTGGAGTCTTTATGCGACATCCTCTTCTGATTTGCACAATGCTGGCGCTCAGCGGTTGCAGCCATATGGCAAACGATAGCTGGAGCGGGCAGGATAAAGCTCAGCATTTTATTGCCTCGGCGATGCTTTCAGCCGCCGGTAATGAGTATGCGCACCACCAGGGAGTCAGCCGCGATCGCAGCGCGGCGATTGGCCTGCTGTTCTCCATCAGTCTGGGGGCGTCAAAAGAGCTTTGGGACAGCCGCCCGGCGGGGAGCGGCTGGAGCTGGAAAGACTTTGCATGGGACGTTGCCGGCGCCACCACCGGCTATGCGGTGTGGCAGCTCGCGCAACATTAACCTACAGGCGTAGACCTTTTCCTTTGCGATGCAGCTTAAGTGAGACCAGGAAAGCAATCGCCGCCATTACCGTCACATACCAGAAGAAGGCGGTTTCGATACCCGCCGACTTCATCGACAACGCCACGTATTCGGCTGAACCGCCAAACAAGGCGTTAGCCACCGCATAAGACAAGCCTACCCCCAACGCGCGCACCTGCGCCGGGAACATTTCAGCTTTCAGGATCCCGCTAATCGAGGTGTAGAAGCTGGTAATGAGCAGCGCGCACATGACTAACGCAAATGCCGCGTATGGTGACGTGACGTTCTGTAACGCAGAGAGAATTGGCACGGTGAACAGGGTGGCCAGCGCACCAAAGCAGAGCATCGAGGTACGACGTCCGACTTTATCAGACAGCAGGCCAAAGAACGGCTGGACGAGCATATAGACGAACAGCGCAGCGGTCATAATGACGCTTGCCAGGTTTGCGCTCATCCCGGCAGTGTTCACGAGATATTTCTGCATGTAGGTCGTAAAGGTGTAGAAACTCAGTGACCCTGCAGCAGTGAAACCGAGCACCATGAAAAACGCTCTACGGTTACGCCACAGCCCTTTGAATGAACCGGCTTCTTTTAGCGTGCGCGTCTCTTTCTGCGAGGTTTCATCCAGCTGACGCCGTAGCCACAGGGCGACAATCGCCAGTACGGCCCCCAGGGCAAATGGAATTCGCCATCCCCAGGCGTGAAGATCTTCGCTGCTGAGCACATTTTGCAAGATAACCACCACCAGCACAGCCAGCAGTTGTCCGCCAATCAGCGTGACATACTGGAAGGAGGCATAGAAGCCCTTACGGCCTTCAACCGCTACCTCGCTCATGTAGGTAGCGCTGGTACCATACTCGCCGCCGACGGACAGTCCCTGGAATAAACGCGCCAGCAGTAGCAGTGCAGGAGCCCAGGTGCCAATCACGCTGTAGCCCGGTAAACAGGCAATAACTAACGAGCCGAAACACATCATGCATACTGAAATAAGCATCGAGACTTTACGTCCGCGACGGTCCGCGATACGGCCAAATAGCCAACCACCGATTGGGCGCATCAGAAAACCAGCGGCAAATACGCCAGCAGTTTGTAGCAGTTGGGTAGTGGTATTTCCTGATGGGAAAAAGATGTGAGCAAAATAGAGGGAACAGAACGAGTAGACGTAGAAATCAAACCACTCAACAAGGTTCCCTGATGATGCCCCGACGATTGCCATCACGCGACGGCGAGTATCGCTGTTGGTCAGCGATTCTTCTGGGGTCACACTGGTTACGGCCATTAGTTAACTCCTGCCAAAAGCGCTCTCCTGCCTTACCGGGCGTACACGTCACGCAGGCAGATATTTTAGTAAATGAAATGTTATATAATTGTTATTATTAAATTAGTGATGAAAATCACATTTTCTGTTAGCAGGATCACGATTTAGGATTAGGTGCAGAAGGAACAGAAGGGAATAGAGAGGAAAAAAGTGGAGTATTGTGCATCACGTGCACGTGATGTAGGCCGGATAAGGCATTTATGCCGCCATCCGGCAAAGTGCCCCGGGGTAACCTGATAACGCTGCGTTTATCAGCCCAGCGGGGGCATTAATCGCCCGGGATTTCACCGTATTTTACTTTCGTACAGACGCAAAAAAGCCCATCCGTCAGGATGGGCTTCTTCACT
>ERZ1026892.298-NODE-298-length-23720-cov-47.618973_pt1 | contig 23720 bp, 8 predicted proteins | sample MGYA00380176_ERZ1026892 | MGnify/ENA primary metagenome ERZ1026892 (study PRJEB33269, sample SAMEA4719812) | human gut metagenome | biome: human-associated habitat; feature: organic feature; material: feces | place: Cameroon | collected 2013-10 ... | reverse complement strand
AGATGATTTTCTATAAGAATGCCCAGGATTCCGTCTTGGTGAAGTTCATGCTCAACGAGAAGGACATCAAGATCAATATCCTCTCGCAGGTGGAGTATGGCACGTGCTACTATCCTTGGAACCAGTGGAAGAAGCAGATGCACGAACGCATCCACAACCTGGAGCACATCCGCCAGCTGAATGCCATCAACACGATGGTGGGCACGGCACAGTCCAACACCCAGAGTGCCGGCCTGTTTGGCAAGGGCAGCGAGGAGCATGGCCAGACCCTGCCTGCCGTACTCGTTCCGAACGGGCAGAACTTCTGGACTCCGCAGACCCAGGATACCGAACAGAAATGCATCGCACCTTATTATTATAAGGACTCCCTTTTGCAGGGTTTCCGCTGCAGCCATTGGATAGTGGGTGGCTGCATGCAGGATTACGGTTCCTTTACCGTTGCCGCCCTGGGCGATGAGCTGAGGCTCCAGCCCGAGCAGCGCGCCACTCCTTTCAGTCATGCCGATGAGGTTTCGCATCCTCATTACTATGCGGTGAATCTGAAGGAAGAACATCTCAAGGCTGAGATGACGGCATTGAGCCATACCTCCATCCTCCGTGTCACTCCCGAAAAGGACCAGCTGGTGCATCTGGTCATCAATCCGAATAGTGATGAAGGTCAGGGCTACATCGAGATTGATACCCTCAACCATGTGGTGTATGGCTATAATCCGGTGCATCGCATTTACCAGGGATGGGGCGAACCGGCTGGTTTCAGCGGTCACTTCGTGCTGGCTTACGATGCCAGAGACCTGGTGGATTACGGTGTGTTCGAAGGTGACAACAGGATTAGCAAGGGCTTGAAGATGCAGGATAAGCCACGCATCGGCGCCTGGCTCTCTTTCCGTGGAAAGGCAGGCAAGGCGATGGAGTGGATGTCGGGCACTTCCTTCACCTCCCGTGAGAAAGCCCTGGCAAATCTCAATGCCGAGAACTACAACTATGGCGGCTTGGATTTCTACAGCATGATGCAGTTTGCTGCCGATTTATGGTGCGACCGTCTGCATACCATCGATGTGGAGCATCACGACCAGGCAAAGGTCAACCAGTTTTACGGTGCCCTGTATCGCTGTTCCTTCCTCCCTCACGAAGTGAGTGATGTGGGGGATGAAATCAGATATGATGATTTCTCTATGTGGGACATCTATCGTGCCGAGTTGCCGCTCTATACGCTCATCACCCCGAAGCGTTCGGGCGAGATGATGCAGTCGCTGGTCAGGATGTATCAGAACCGTGGCTGGCTGCCTGCCTTCCCGTGCTGGAACAGTTATACGGCTGCGATGATAGGCGATCATGCCAGTGCTGCCCTTGCCGATGCCTATGTCAAGGGCATCCGCAACTTCGATGCGCAGAAGGCTTACGAGGGAATGCGGATGAATGCTTTCTCTACACCTTATATATATAAGGAGTATCAGGAAGGAAAGGGACGCCGTGCCATCCAGTCGTATATCAATAATGGCTACATCCCTCTGGAGGATATGGTGGAGGAAGCTTATCATACCAACGAGCAGACTTCCCGCACCCTGGAGTATGCCTACGATGATTTTGCCGTGGCGCAGATGGCGAAGGCGCTAATGGATTCCTGCAGGGATGCTTCGCAGCGACAGAAATATCAGGAAGATTACAACGAACTGATGCGCCGTTCCGAGAATTGGCGCAATGTCATCAATCCAGCCTCGGGTTGGGCGGATGGCAGATATGAGAATGGAAAATGGCTGAACAATAAAGACCTGGTTCATCGCCAGAGCTTCATCACCGAGGGGGCTGCCTGTCATTATACCTGGTATGTGCCCCAGAACCCGGAAGGGTTGTTTGATGTTATCCGCCATAGCAAACCGATGGATAAGAAGGAGAAGAAGGCAGAAGACAAGGTTATCTACCGCCTGGACAGGATGTTCGACAAGGGCTGGTACTGGCATGGCAACGAACCTTGCCATCAGATAGCCTATCTTTATGATGCTGCCGGAGCTCCGGAGAAGACCCAGCAATGGGTGCACCACATCCTGCAGACGGAGTATAATGATACCCCGGGCGGTCTGTCGGGCAATGATGATGCGGGTCAGATGTCGGCATGGTATGTATTCTCCTCCCTGGGTTTCTACCCGGTTTGTCCTGGCACACCTTATTATTATATAGGTACGCCAGGTTTCGACAAGGTGACGCTGAATCTGGAAAACGGAAAGAAGTTCATCTTGTCAGCCCGAAGAAAGGATGCAGGCAGCTACCTCATCCAATCTACCTCTCTTAACGGAAAACCACTGAATGGTTATCGCCTCTCTCACCAGCAGATAGTGAGTGGAGGGCAACTGCTTTTTGAATTGAAATAATAGAATCATAGAAATTAATACTGTAGGCGTAAGCCTGGCAACTAGATCAATTAACAGATAAGTATATGGATGCTGTAACGAGTTTTATTTATGGAATGAGCATGATGTTCTTTTCCATGATGGCATGGATGTTTTGGCGTAAGGGCAGTGAACGGCTCTTCCGCCTCATCATGCTTTTGATGTTGATAGCGGATGCACAGTGCCTGAAAGACCTCGTGCTCTTCTACTACAAGGGTTTCGGCAGTACGGAGGGATGGTATTTCACCTCCGCTGTCGATATGTTTATCATTCCGTTCTATAGCTTTGTGCTGATGGAACTGGTAAAACCGGGATGGACCACCTGGACCAAGGCGGTGGTGCTGGAGTTGCCTTTTGTGCTGCTTCCGCTCTTGTTTCTCATCTCGGGTGCCAACATCTATTTTTATATTCTCTCGGTATGGGGTGCCATTTATGGCGTCACCACCTTCGTTGTACTCTTCTTCCTCATCCGCAGGTATCATCGCCAGCTCAAGGAGCGTTTCTCCTATCAGGAGAACATCAACCTTTCCTGGCTCCTTGCCATCCTGGGCAGTTTCTTCCTCATCCTGGTCATCTGGACCTTTAGCTGCTTTGTCATCGATGAAGGCTTCGACAATCTTTATATGGTCTGCTCCCTGGCCATCTGGATGTTCATCTGTTACTTTGTGAATCGCCATGAGTCGGTGATTGATGAGCTGAAGGATGTGGAGGCAGCGCATGCAGAAGCTGCTCCGGAAGAGAGTGAGGAAGAAACGCAAGGTCTCGCCACCGAGGTGCAGCGTCTCTTTGAAGTGGAGAAGATCTATCTCAATCCGCGACTCAAGCTCTCGGATGTGGCACACATGGTGGGCACCAATCGTACTTATCTCAGCAGGTATTTCAACCAGGAGAATGGTAGCACGTTCTATGATTTCGTGAACAATTACCGCCTCCGCCATGCTGAATATCTGCTTCGAAACTCTGATTCTTCTATTTTGGAGATTTCGGAAAAGTCGGGCTTTAATTCTCTTTCCACCTTTAGAAGAGTCTTTTCTTCTGCTTATGGCTGTTCGCCTAATGAATTTAGAAATGCTCTGTAAATGTTTGTAAACCAGCTGAATTTACGCAATGAGTGCTTGATTTTTACGAAATGAGTTTTTGTAACGGACAATAAAAAAGACACTTTTTGTTTAAATGAAGTCTTTTTTTTACCAAATGAAGCCTGACTTTCGGAGAAAAAGCTTATCTTTGCATCAGAATTTTCTAGATTAGGTTTACTTATCATTTGCTTTTGATAGAACACATAAAGAGGTTGGCTAACCCGTGGAGGGCAAGCCAACCTCTGCTTTTTTATATACTAAGAAAAACTGCTGATTTCTAACTTCTGATTTTAACTTCAGAAATCAGATTCTGGTTATCTGATTTCTGTTGAAATCTTATTCCTTATTGCTTCCGAAGATGCGAAGCAGGTAGAGGAACAGGTTGATGAAATCGAGGTACAAAGTCAGGGCACCCATGAGAGCCAACTTCTGAGCACCTTCGCTCATGTCGTACTGTGTCTGCAGCATGTGCTTAATCTTCTGGCTATCCCAGGCTGTAAGACCGGTGAAGATAGCAACACCCACGTAGCTCAGGATGTAATCAAATCCCGAACTCTTCAGGAACATGTTTACTACGGTGGCGATAATCAATCCAATCAAAGCCATGAAGAGAATCTTACCCATTGAGGTCAGGTCCTTCTTGGTGGTGTAACCATATACTGCCATGGCTCCGAAGGTACCTGCTGTGATGAAGAACACCTTGGCAATGCTGGTCATCGTGTAAACCACGAAGATGGAAGAAAGCATCGCACCATTCAATACCGAGTAGACGATGAAGAGCAGGGTAGCCGTACTTAGCGACAGGCGGTTCAGGGCACCTGTGATAATGAATACCAGGGCGAGTTCAGCGATTACCAGTCCGAAGAGCAGTCCTCTGCTAGTCATCAGCGTCATCATCAGGGTAGGGCTGGCAGCCACGCCGTATGCAGTAACACCCGTAATAACGAGAGCCAGGGTCATCCATGTATAAACCTTGCGCATCAGAGCGGAGAACACGCCGCTTAATCCACGCTCCTTCTCATTGATAGCAAAGCCGTTGCTTTGCTGTTCATTCTGATTATTAATCAGATTGTACATTTCCTTTTCTGTCATAGTTTTATTTTCTAATTGTTATTCAAATACAAAGCGCAAAGATAATGCCAATTATTGAAATGAGCGATTATCTCTGCGCTTTATTAACATTTATTCCGTTCTTTTACGGCTTTCCGTCTGTTCTTATCCGTTTTCCGTCGGTTTTCATCTCTTTCTTGTCTGTTGGCATCCGTGTCCTCATCCCTTATTTCAGGGCAATCTTCCTCACTGCCACCTGTTTGCCGCCTCGTGTCACTTCTACGATCACGTTGCCCTGGATGGCTGTGCGAACCTGCTCCTTCTCAGCCTTTGCCGTCTTCTGAAGGGCTAGAACGCCATCGGCAGCATACACGCTGATGAGGTCGTTTGGCTGGAGTCCTTTGAGGACGATGGCTCTGAATCCGATAGACTGGATGCTGATGTCTGACTTCATGTCAGTTGTCATGCGGTTGAAACTGATGGTGAAGCGATGGTTCTGTTCGCCTGCCTGGCTGGCATGGAAACGGTAATCGCCTTCCTTCAGGTCGATTGCCTTTCCGGTTTCCTTGTCCTTCAGCCATACGGTTTCGTATTCGCTGGCGTCGCATTCTTCAGGGATGCTGATGGTGTATTCACCCGTTTCAGGCAGACTGATACCGATGCTCTGTTCTGCATCTATGCTGATGGCAGAGAGGAGCGAGTAGCGTCCGCCGTTGCGGGTAGCATAGATCTGAGCGTTCTGGCTAGCCATCCATTTCACGCCGTCGCTTCCCAGGTCGAAGTCAGATTTCGCCTCCTGTGCAGGAACTGCGTTCAGTTGGAGCTGGTCATCTGCAGGAGTGCCGTTGCCGGCTCTGCTTATTCTGTCGTTCTGCGTGATGGCGATGTCGAGGGCTCGGGTTCCTTGTTTGGCTGTTGTCGCCTTTTCTTCAGAATGGTATACTATTACGCTTTCCGAATTCTCCAGAGTGGCAGTCTGCGTAAATACAGCATCCATTGCCGGGATGTAGCCGGTTACACCATCCGTGTTGATAGTCTTGTAGCTACCGTTTTCTTCGCATTGATAGATGACTCTGCCATACTCCATATCGCTATAGTTCATGGCGCAGAGATAAGGCGAACCGAAGAGATTCCAGCCCATGTTCTCCTTATGGGTGAACTTCAAGCCGCCGCCATTGCTGCTCGACCATGGCTGCTGGTTGTTGTTCTGTACCAGGGTAATTTTGTCAAGCAGGCTCCTGTTGGTTCTGCCGTCTTTCTCCGTGTAACTGTTTCCATAGAAACGGACGGTCTTGTTGCCATTAGCTTCCATTCTAAAACCTGCGGTAAAGTTTCGCTGGTTGTCTACGCCTCTTACCCATGCTTCACTATTGGTTTTGTCAAACTTATAGTCGTACTTGGCACGAGTAGCGGCATTATAGTAGTAGGCTGTTACGCTACCATCAGCAGGATTAACTTTACTACCCTCCACCTCCATATTGGTAGCCTTGAATGGCATGGAGAAGAAGTTGGTTCCTGCCTTCAGGTTTCTTTCCACTGCAAAGTTGGTGAGGTTTACATAACTGTTGTTGCCTCTTAAACCAGCGTGGTGCTTCAGGAGCAGGAAGCCTGGGCTGAACGGATTCGTTTCTGTATAGAAGTCATAGTCGAGTTTCAGCTCCTTGTCTTCTGTCATGACATAGACCACAGATTTTCCATGAGGATAATCCGCTTTCTTTGCTTCTGCATCGCTTGTCAGGTACCAAGTCTCGAAACATCCGTTATCAACGTTGTCTCTGATGCGCTTGTTGCCGGCCAGGTCATAGCTGTGCATCACCATGTCGATGCATTCGTTGGTTGCTGTTGCGTCTGCATTGGCATTGATGTCTTTTGAAGTCTCGTCAAGCTGGTACTTCCAGTATTCATCTTTCACATATTTATTATATTTATCATCGGTGGTTACAGGTGATCTGTTGGCAGCATAATCAGATGTTTCTGGTAATTTGCCGGAAGCTGTTACATTGACGGCCTTCACATTCTCCACGGTTCCTAATGCCAGACTGTTGTAGAGCATGCCATTTGCATCGCCAGATATGTTGCCATCTATGATCGAGGTCGATAGCATGCTGTTGCCCTGGAGGCTGACTGCACCAGAAACCTTGAATCCATCAACAATAGATGTTGCATCAGTATTCGTGTTATTGAGTGTCAATCCATTGATGGCAGATTGACTGGAAGACTCAATGATTCCTTTTCTCTGAGTAAGGAGGTCTGTTACAATAGCTTTTGTCTTTTCAGACTCTGTTTTACCCGTTGCCGAACTGGTTTCTTCGCGCATCGAACCAAACATCTTGACGCCTGGCATACTGATGTTGACATTATCAGCCTTCAGATTTCTATCTACGAAGACGTAGCCATATTCACCTGGATTCTTGTTTGCATAAAGCTCAGCCAGGTTGATGGCACCTTGCAGGTCGTTGGTTGGGTTATCCCAACTTTCACCTGTTCCATTTGTCAGTACAGACTTCACATATATAATAGATTTCAGCTTCGTGTCGCACTCGTATGCGCCGATGTCTATGTTGTCGCCAATCAGACGAGCAGTATTGCCCAAGTCCTTTTCTTTGGCAAAGGTCTCAGCAACAGTCGATTCTTTCTTAAGATCGGTCTTATCAATATATTTAGTATTGCTACCTTTGTCAAGTAGGAGCAGGCTTGGTCGTATTCTGTAATCCTCTTTTTCAGGATCAACAAAGTTTGGTCCTTTTAATACATCTCCATTTGCTACATCATTTGGGAAAACTACGTTGTATCTATCTGCTCCTTCCTTAATGGAATTGTCTCCATTCTGCCATGCTAATGAGTTATAGACGCTAGCTGTGCCATCAATTGCCTTAAGTCTGTTTTTTACAAAGGTAACATTTACAAAATGCATACTCTGTGAATCATTAAGTCTAATGGCGTCATTATCTCCATCAGCAAAGAGGATATTCCACATTCGTGTACCTAATTTGGCAGTATTATCGAAGTCTAACGCTATGCCTTTATTATGTCGGAAGGAACAGTGATGAATAACCATTTCTTTTCCCGTTCCGGCTTTGTCATTATTAACCATCGCATTTATTCCCACACCATAGTCTTTTTGGTTGCTCATATTGGTAAATGTGAATCCCGATATCGTTACCGGCTTACCATTGGTGGTGATATTGAGCAAGTTCTTGGTTTCGTTCACCTTTGTCGGGTTCTCAACGAGTACCGATGGGTTACTGAAGTCTTGTTCCTCTTTACCATTTATCTTCTTGCCCGTACAACCACCCACGAGCTCTATCGATTCAATATACTGAGCCTTATCGGCATCATTCACATAGAGTGAGAAGGCATCACCGCTAGAGTAGGTTGGCGAATAATAAGTACCGCCACGAACGAATACCTGTCTCTTGCTGGTAATTCCTGTACCAGGACCTGTAGATGAGTTACCTGATGGGTTGGCCATGGCAATGATGGCACCACGGAGGTCGGTGCTTTGGTTAGCCCAACTGCTACCATCACCTTCGCCTTCCTGTGTCATTCCGATATAAACCCTTTCCAGGTCTGTAAACTTGAGTACATACTGGAATTCATACATACCGATGTCGATAGGCTTTTCTGTCACTACACCTTTCTCGTCTTTCGGACCAACGTATCTGAAGTAATCCTTGCTGCTGTTGGCAGAACGGATATACTCAGATCGATAACCATAAGCTTCCAGGCGATCCTTGTGCTTATTCCACCAATCAAAATACTTACCTTCCTCGTGTGCCTCGTTTGCAACGTTTGCATCCTTTCTTCCATCACCTGCATCCGTAAGCACAGAGATAGCCTGTGGATTCCATTTGGCATCCAGTTTATAGCCTTCGTAACCCTTGATGGTTGTAGGCTCCGTGAAGCGTGGACCATCTGATGCGATGTTCTCCGTGTTCAGCTTGATGTTGCCATCTTTTGTCGTCGAAGCTGTAGATTCCGGTAATTCATCCCAGGCGCAGTTGCGCATGTGCTCTCTTTTGAGGAGAACACTATTACCAGTTGATTCATTTCCCCAAATGGCGGTATTATATAAAATAGGTGTAATAGTACCGCTTGTTACCTCGTTCTCCACATGGATGGCTCCATCTTCCTTTGCCTTGTTGTTCACGATGAGGCTGTTCACGATGTAGGCATCCTGATAGCCCGCAGTCATAGCTCTACGGATATAGATGGCACCACCTTGCGAGCTTTCTGTGCTTGTAATCTTGCCACAGGTCACATCATTGTTGGCAAGGAGCGAATTGATGATATGCAGATTTCCATTCTTTGATTCCGTGAGATAGAGATAGATGGCTCCTCCCTTACCAGGCATGGCAATCTCATCCTGACTTGCCTTTTCCGATACGTCTCTATTACCGCTGATCGTACTGCCGATGATATCCAGACTTGCATTGTTGGCATAGATAGCTCCGCCATGCAGACCGGAGTTCTTCATCAGTCGGCAACGGTTCAATGTATAGTTCACGCGGTTGGTGTAGATACCGCCTCCACGACCAATCTCGGCAATTTTATTTTCTCCTTCTATAGACTTCAGCTCTGTCATGGTTTCGCCATTCATAATGGTAATACCATCTAATACAACTTCGTTGTTCTGAGAAGACGAAGTTTCTGTAGATTCCGCATTACTGTAAACCACATGATAAACATTACGCTCCGTTTCCGATGCCTTGATGTCACCAGAGAGAATTGTAGGATTCTGGAACTCCCATGGCTCTATCAATCCGTTTTTGTTGTTGTCTGCCATGTGGTTCTTGTTGCGCTCACTCAGGATATCCTTGATTTTCATTTCAGGACGCAAGGTTATATTACCCAGGCTGGTAAAACTTTCTGTAGGAACAGCATCCTTAGGGTCAGATGAGTAATTGTCTTCCACAGAGAAACTGCCATAGATATCTACGTTCACAGGAATCGTGAAACTCTGCAGACGGCGGTCTATCGTGTTCTGCTCAGGAGAAAGGTCTTTATCCTTTCGCATCTTGCCCGGCTTGTAGGTTCCACCCGTCATCAGAATTTCGAAATGGGTAGCTTCAGTAGCCACTTTCTGTTTCCTTGCCTCATTGATATAATCGAGGGCAGCATCGAGACTGTTGAACGGAGTGAGGAAGGAACGGCCATAGTATTTCTGTATATCAGCATCCTTCACCAGCTCGCCACCTTCCTGTGAAACGAACAGGCGTCTCAGCAGTTTGGTCGTGTCAAATGTAGGCAATTCTAGTGCGAATGCACCTGCCGTCTGTCTCTCTCTCAGGGTCCTAGTTTTACCCGTGATATCGAAGTCGCTGATGCCATAGTTCTTCCATGCCTCTATGTACGATTTATCTACACCATTGCCAATCAATGGTGAGTATGCACGAGGCACATAATAGGTTTGATCCTTGAAATAGCTCTCCCAGTCGCTGCTCATTTCCGTATTCATCATGTTGGCTGGCAGCGACATCTTTTCTACGAAACAGTAGTTGTATGGGTAGAACTTTGTGGTCAGCGAACCGGTGCCTTGCAGATAGTCGGCAGATAGGATGTCTACCTTTCCGCTGATGTTATTGTCGGTCTGTGCTGTGTTGCCCCAAATCACAGAGTTACCGCCAATCAGCGTGTTGTCTTCCTGATAGATGCCGCCGCCTATGGTAGCGTCGTTCTTGACGATGGTACAGGAGATGACGTAGGCATGGAAACCTTTCTTTTCTTCTATTTGGCTGGTGGTTCTTGGTGCATAGATGGCACCACCTTCCTGTGCCTTGTTGTTGAGGATGACACTACCGCTCACCATACTACCCTTGAGCAGACTGAGAGCACCGCCCTTGGTAGCTTCACAACCTGTAATCAGACAGTTGCGTACGTGGGCTTTCTTAGGTACGACGGCAGCACCGCCCATACTCTTGAAGTCAGCCTTATCGCTGGCATTACCATCTATTAGATGACAGCCATCTATCACAGCACGATATTCTATGGCTGTGGTATTGTAATCATCCAATTCACCCGTAGGCCATTTTCCGAAGCATACCGTGTGGTAACCGTTCACCTCCTGGGTAACGGTGGAACCAGCCTTCACTTCAGTCTTGGCGCTGAGTAGGGTCTGGTATTCGTTGATACAGTCGCGCTGGTCATTATCCCAATTATAGGTTTTAGGATCTGGAACACCATTCTTTTGCGTACCCTCATTATAGCCACCCATCAGCCATACTCCGTTAGGAATCAGGAAGGTGTAGCTCTGTGGGTCGTTAGGGTCAGCCAGGGTGTTGGCATGATAAACGAAGCGGTCTCCGTTTTCATCAGCCTGATAGCCAGCTACTTTTACATATACCTTATGTTTCTTGGCGTTATCAGTAATGCCCTTGTTCTTTTCCTCAAACAGTTTGCCTGCTGCGGTCAGCACGCTTTGCAGCTTGTCAGCGCAGGCAGCATTTTTCGGGCTGTCTCCACTTCGGTTGCCGTAACCATTGCTGGTAACATAGTAGATATAATCTACAATGCCAGCAGTATTTGTCTTTGCTTCCGCAGCGATATTTTCGGTATTGTCAGCCTCATAAGCACCGATATCCACCGTACAGTCCTTGATTCGGTTGGTAAAGTCCATATCTTTGGAAGGCAGAGACGCTATTTTTGCTTCGCCGTTCTGATTCAGGTCTTCTGTACCTGCATTCAGACACTCGCTGTTTGCTGCCAGACGGAAGTTGTTCTTTAATCGGGCATTACGGAAGCGGAAATTTCCTTCATGTCCACTTTCGTAGGTCTGGTTTTCAAATGGGAAAGCCTGAGCCTTCGTTCCTGTGAAGTTACCATCGCTTTCCTTGAATTTGTCGTTGATGTTACCACTGTTCATGTAGCAGTTGTGAGATGGATTCATCTTGTCCGAAGCAGCAGAGTTTACCTGGTCTGTAATCTGCTTGCTGTTGTTATAATTATCATAGATGATACAGTTGTAGAGTGAAAGTTGCGATGCAACTCCGGTTTTGGCATCCTGCCAGTGATAGATGCCGGTTCCGTCTGTCGCCATATTGTAGGCGATGGTGTTGTTGTAGAACTTGGCACTCTCCAGGAAGATACCTCCGCCACGGCAGGTTCCGTTATAACAGCGGTTGTTTGCCACGACAAGGTTGTAGCCGGTGCCTTGAATCATATAGGCTCCGCCTCCATAACTTTCACTGCTATTGGCATAGCTCAGGTTTCTCAGCAGATAACTGTTCGAAATCTTACTGTTCTCTCCGTCCATATACAAACCGCCACCACGCACACGACTGCCATGGTTAAAGTTGTTGACGATGATGAGGTTTTCCAGTTCTACTCCTCGGAATACGCGCACACCGGCTCCTCCGTCACGGTTGGCACCAGGATAGTTGATGATGTAACCGTGACGTACAGAGAAGCCATCCCATTTGGCATACTCGTAATCCTTGTAGTATTTGTTGTCTATTAATTTTTCTTTATTATAGCGTACTGCATTACCATCTGTACGTGAGGCGTTTCCATCACCTGATGGTGACCAGGTAGGAAGGCAAACGTCTGGCTGATACAGTACATAGTGGCGTTCTGTATTTCCTCTATTCATCAATGTCTTGGTATAGTCATATTTAGAGCCATCTGTAGGATTTTTCTCCTGATACCACATTTCCTTATCTCCGTTTTTGAAGTATACAGGCGATTCCTTTCTGATCTGGAGAATGGTTTCATACTTGGTCTTGTCCAAAGTCTCGTATTCCTTACGTGCCGGTACGTATTGTGACAGCAGCGGATGGCGGTCGCTTTCATTTGGATATCCTTCGTAAGGGAAACCACCATATACTTTCACTTTATCTCTAATAACAAACCCCTTATAGTCTGTATAAATACCAGCACCAACCCAAACTACAACAGGTTCTTCGCCAGGCTTAAGGCTTTCGTTTATCTTTGCTGCCTTTTCTACAGCGTATTGCAGACCGCTGATGTACTGTTCATCTCTGTTGTTGGTGATTTGGTTATAGGTATCCCAATCTGTAGATTTCTGGTTTTGCAGGTTCCCAGAGTTCTTCCAGAAATCACCGTATGAGTCAGTCTCTGAACGATACTTGCAGCCAGTCTCACTATACTCCTTGTTGTCAATGGTAGTATTGAGCAAGATGCCATTATCTGTAACATAAAATTTATTGCCGCTTCTTTCAATTGTATTATCGCACATGGCATTACCGATAATGGCCTTGTCCCATGAGGTGCCGTCATACTTGATATTAGTATCTTTCAGAAGGTTGAAATTTGGCTTGCCGTCCTGGTCGTCGTCGTTGGAATTTTCTTGACTAATATACTCTGTATTATAAGAACGCACGTAGATAACACGTCCGTACTCTGGCAATAGTGCCTCGTATGCACCCAAATCTGGAGCGCCACCCAGGTTGCGCTCTTTGCCTGTCATATCTTTCGTGGTTGTGCTGCTTGCAGCACTATTGATAATTTTGCCTGCCTCTATCGAACTTGTCAAAGGACGGAAGGAAGCATAACCGCCGTAGTAAACATTTCCTACCATTTTAGCGCCCACTTCCTTGGTTGGATTGCTGAAGTTCTTGGCGCCATTTTCGCCTAATGTGTTGATTGGATAAATACTATTGTAGGCGGTAGAACCCTCCATAGTTGCGTTTTGGTAAATAACGACGTTACCTGCTGCATAAGAGGTAGAACCCAAATCTTTTTTTTCTGGTGCTAGTCCTATATTGTTGATAATCGTAACATGCTTCAGCGTAAGCTGGTTGTTGCTGCCTTCGCTCTTGTTCAGATAGATGATAGAAGGCCATTCCGTCAGCTGCTGCTCATTGATGTCCTGACTGGTATTGTTGTTGATAACGCAGTTCTCCAACTCCAGGTTTACATTCTCGGCATCAGGCATGGTGGCAAGAGCAGCACCGTTCATGGCAGTGTTGTTCTCGAAGATGCAGTTCTTGAATTTTACAGTGGTAGGATCGTTAATCTGATCCACACTGCCTATCAGGGCACCGCCACCGTATGGCATATAGGCTTTGCCGGCAGCGTATGCATGGGTAAATACATAGCCGTCGATGGTAACGTTGGCTCCTGCCTCGATGCGGACCAGATGATAAAGACCATCGCTGAGCTCGGAACCTTCTATGTTGCCGTTTACTTCAGTACGATATAGGGTTGGGTTGCGGTCGGAATCATCAGGATTTTTATTTTCTGAATAAGCAGGATAACCGGCATACAGGGTTAGTGGAAGCGCGGTTGGCTGGATGCGGAAAGTGCATGACTTCGCATCGCTCTCCTCATTCACATAAGCGGTTTTTGGAGCAAAGATTCCTTCACGGGCACAGATTTCAAACTGGTAGTCGTCCGCCTTATTGATAATGAATTCCGTTTTCGTTGTACTTCCTTTTTCTACGACATTCACCGTATCGCCATCCTGAATGGTGGCAAGATAATCTATTACCTCATCAACGGCAGAAGAGGTGTAGCTCTTTTCCCACGACTGGCCTGTACCTTCTACCAGTTCTCGTGAACGGTCGTAGTAGATGCGCAGACGCTTGGCGGTTGTGTTCAGTTCGAAGACAATGTTATGGTTGTCTGGCATGTAGGCTCCCGTAGAAGGGGTGAAGCTGAAAGGCTTTCCGTTTAAGTCAATTTGTGGCTGATACAGATAGGCTGATGGCAGGAGGGCATAACTGATACCTATATTGCGCAGTCTGGTACCTTGCTTCACCTCCCAGAAATAGTCCACCTCTGTCTTATCCGTGATAACGCCTCGCTTGTTGTTGAAGTTTTCTTCTGTGCTGAATGGCGTATTTGTGCCGCCCTGAATAAATCCCATTCCGGAATAGTAATTGTTGATGGCTGTGGTTCCCACCTGATAAGTGTTGTTCCAGATGGCTGCGTTTACGTCAGAGATGGCGTTGTTGTAGAATTGTACGGTCTCCTTGGTCGGACTGGCTGCATAAACCTGTGCCCTGGCAGCCTGATGGTTGCTGTTGGAAGTGCTCTGCAGCAATGAGTTGTTCCAGATGATGTTGTTGGCTATCAGACCCTTTTTCTTGATATACACACCACCCGTATTGGATGACTCCTTGTCGGCGGCATCCGATGTGTTGGTGGTATAGTTGTTGGTGATGGTGTTGTTGATAACCAGTCCATGACCGTCTACATACACAGCACCGTTTCGGGTACTGGTATTGTTGCTGACCACAGAGGTGGCAAGAATCTGGTAATAAGCTTTGTTCGGGTCTGTTGCGTCACCCTTCAGATAAACACCTGCTCCCATGTTGGCAGAACAGTTGGTCACCATGCTGCGGGTTACGAATCCGGCGTCATCAATATAGATACCGCCGCCCATGTATGCTGAGCAGTTATATACCAGGTTACCCTCCGTCATACCGTTGCGGCAGTAGATGCCACCGCCACGGGGTGTTTTGTTCTCGGTATCCTTGATGCCCGGATTACAGTTGCGTACGATGCAGTAACGCAGCTTGGCATTAGGGTCGTTCATATAGACACCGGCTCCGCAGTCGGGTTCAAATTTTTTATCGTTGGTTTCCTGGTAGGCACCACCCTCGATGATGAATCCTTCCAGATACACATTGTCAGAGAAGGCTTGTCCGCCATCAGGTAATGGGGCAAACCATACCACGTGATAGGAACTGCTGGTCACCTTCCATTCCTCATCCGTAGGGCTCCAGGTGGTGCTTTCATATCCGTTGCCCTTGATGATGGATGGATAATGCCAGCTCCAAGGCTTCTTTAAATCTGTGGTTTCTGCAAGGCGCTGGGCACGTGATGTCTCAACGCCCTTGAAGGAACCATATACGCTGATACCATCCTTCATCAGCAGGGAGGTAGGCGCATTCTGGGCTTCAGCGATTCGGTTCTTGATCTCGTAGGTTCCCTCTGCTACCCATACCTCGCCTTTCATGCCGTTGGCATCTTCTGCTAGGTCGTTGATGGCTTTCTGAATATCGTCCATGGCATTCTCCCATGAAGAGCCGTCGCCTGTACCACGTCGTTTTTGCATCACGTATCTGATTCTTCCAGCCATGAGTCGCTCATACTCATAGGCACCGATGTCGATGCTGCTGCTTTCATAGCGCTTCTTGCCTCTTACGTCGGTGGAACCGGTGGCTTCCAGATTGCTTTTCTCGATGTAGTTCTGGTAGTACTGCAGGTCGCCTGCACCATAAAGGGCTGAGGTCTCCTCGAAGCGGAACGAGGTGTTGATAAGCTGCTTGAGGTTGCTGCTGAAGGAGAAGTCATAGCCCAGGTTTACCACACTCTGTACAAACCAAGGTGCTGGCTTGGTGGTGTGGTTCTGGATGCTGATGTGCACGTTGCCGTTGGCATCTTTGCCGCCTGCTGGTTCTACCTCGGAAAAGGCACAGGATTTGAATACCGGACGGGTATCATTCTTGCAGAGGGTGGTACAATGCCAGAGCACGGTGTTGTAAACCGCTCCGCCGCCATCGCTTCCTGATGCTCCGGCTGTGGTCAAATCTACTGCCGATACGGTGTTGGCAATTACAGAGCAGTTGACGATTTTCGATGTGCTCGAAAGTCGGATGCCGCCGTTTGTGTTGTTGTTGATGTTGCAGTTGTAGACGGTGGCTGTTCCGTCTATCCATATACCGCCACCTTCGTTTTCGCTGGTGCCTCGCTTGCCTGCTACATTATTAAAAAATCTGCAGTAGCTGATGGCTGACTGCTGGTTGGTACAGAAATTATCCACATAGATGGCACCGCCGCGCATGCCGTAGTTGTTCGCAAAGTTACATTGCGAAATACGGAAGAAGCGGCTCTGGGCATTGTTGTCGTTGCTGTTGTTCACTACGTAGATGCCGCCGCCTCTGCCGTCTGAAGTAGAGTTGTCGCCCTTGGCATTACCTGCTGCGATGAGGAAACCGGAAACGATGGTTGGCTTGCTGCCGTCGTTGGTGTTGTCCGGTGTTACGCCCATCTGGAGGGTCAGCACATGGGTGGCATTGTCGTTGCGGGTGGCGTTCTCTGGGTAGATAATCAGCTGCTGGCTCGCCTTGTCGTTGGTGGCGATATCGCCCACCAGAGCCGTCTGATACTTCATCTGATATTTGTGTCTGCCCGTAGGGAGATTGTTCTTGATGGTTTCATCTCCTGCAAAACCTCCATACATGCCGACGCCCGAAGGGAGAACGAAGCCTTCCTTCGGTGCCTTGTAGATGTGACCGGTAATATCCTCGTAGCCTTTCACCCAGATTTCGTCGCCAGCCTTGGCTAGGTTCAGCGCCTCTGTCAGGGTGATGGCCTTCTCCCACGACAAACCATCGTTGCCGGAGGTCTTTATCTCGGAATCTACTTTCACATGATAGGTCTTGCCTTGTGCTGACAAAGCGATGGAGCAACCCAGCAATAGGAGGGTTGCTATAAGCTTGCAGTATGTTTGATAGAGTTTTCTCATGATAAATGTTCTGTTTTTTATGTTTAGAACTAATCGATTTCTTTATTCTTTAAATTTGTCGATGGTGATGTTGCTTGCACTACCGATTTTGGTTCCCGAGATGGTAACGTTGATCTTGTACCATTGGGCAGGATTGAAACTTTTTATTTTGTTCTTCAAATCGAAAGTCACCTCGGTTTTTGTCTCCGCCTCTCCTTCTTTCTTTGTCGTCTTTAAATCGAAGGTGATGCGGGGCTTCGTAACGCCGTCGGGAAAAGTGTAATGATAAACTCTTCCGTTACGCTTGCTGATTTCCAAGGTGTTGATAAAGGTTTTCTGTCCGCCTACGGATGTCTTGACCGTTCCTTCTGCAGCATTCAGGGTAGGGAAGAGCCGTCCGTATCCTGCTTCTGTCGTAGCTGCATTTTCTTCCTCGCCATGATAGGTGAATCCCTGTACCTTTACATCTGTGAATTTTGGCTTTCCGTCGTCACCATTCTCGTAGGCTCCCTTGGCATCCCATTGGATGTCTACCTTGGTAGCGAGCCTACCTAATATCATGCGCCAATACTTTCGGTCGTAGATGCCGGAGTTGACAAACTGGTCAATGTTTATTTCCCGAATGCCGTTCTCCTTGTTGGTTTTCGGATCTATCTCAACAGCATAACCTGTAGAAACGCTGATAAACTTGGCTACATCCATAGTGCTGCCTGATGTGGCATAGTTGTTGGAAATCTGTAGGTTAAGAATGGATGGGTTCGCGTCCGTTCCATCTTTTCCTATATTTGATAAAAGTGTCTCCAGGTTGAGACCTTGACCTTCGCTGTAGGTTACGCCATACATGCAGCAGGTGCCTAAGGGCAGATAAATCTGGTAGTCGTGGAAACCATTCTTGTCGGCAGGCGATAGGGTGGAGTTGGCATGTTTCACTTCCGTTTGTCTTTCAAATTCTTCCTTGGTGAAAGTATCGAAATATACCATCTTCCTTGAATCGTTATCAACGATGGTTTCGCCCGTTGTCTTGGTTTTATAGGCAACGATAATCGTCAACTGGTCCCAATCCACCTTGTCGTGGGTGTCTTCTCCCGGGTCTCCGATGCGGGTACTTGACTTGTCGTTAGGCACGGAGAGGGTGAGCGAGATGGGAACCAGCGTGTCCTTTGGTCTCTCCTCGCCCTGCTCGCTTCCGCTGCATCCTGCCAGCATGATAAGCGATAGTATCGTAAATATGTATTTCGTAATATGATTCATGTATCAAATCTTTATTGCCGTTGAATTCTTCACTCTTCGTTCTTCACTCTTCACTTCATTAAATCTCCACATCGTGGCTTCCGCCTGGCTTCCAGTCGAGTTTCACGCTTACGCCTACGGCGGTGTTGCTGGTAGAGAGCGAACCGTCTTCCTTCAGTCGGGTCTTGATAATCTTAAGCTTGCCGGCTTTCAGCGGTTCGTTCATGGTGAAGATGGTTTCGGTGTATTTGCCGTTCACCCTGGCGATGACGTGGTAGCGCCATTCCGGTTTGATGCTCGGGAAGTTGACTGTGTAGAGGGCATCGTGGGTTGGGATGGAGTTGGTGATGAAATCCTGGTTGATTCTCTTCGCCCTGACCATCGTGTTGAGGCTGGAAGAATAGGTGCTGTCGTTCACCTGGAATTGGGTTGCCATGCCTTCTACGAATCCCCAAAGTTCGGTGGGCTGCACCTTGCTCTGGTCGATAACCACCACAGCAGAGCTGTTTGCCATATAGAGCGTGGTTTGCAGGTCGTGTTCGAAATCGTTCTCGTTGATGGTGAGTCGGGAAGTGAACAGTCCGATGTTGTGACTGTTGATGGTATCTTTTGCCTCTTGCTGCAAAGCGAGTGATTTACAGGAGTTCGCGTTGATGATTTTTACGTTGTCAGCGCTTCCGGTGTTGGCGAGAGAGAGGTTCTGATAGTTGTTGCGGGGCAGATAGATGGTGTAGGATACCGAGTTGGCACCCATCTTGTTTGCCTCGTGGTGGGAGAGTTCTTCGCCTACGAAGAAGGAGAGGTCGTTGTCGTGGGCATGGTCGGTGAATACCTTGCTGAGTGCCTGTTTCAGTCTGGCAGCAATCTCCTGTTCTTCGATGAGATTCAGATCCACGTCAATCACGGTGTTGATCTGCGTGTTGAGCTGCAGATTATATTGTATCTTATAGTCTTTGCCGCAGTCGCTCATATCTTCATCAATGCATGAAGATAAACATGCGATGACGCTGATGGTCATCACGGCTGCCAGTAAAGTGTTATATAGATTTTTCATTGTACTTTTTGCATTCTTAATGTTCGACAATCTTCCTCCACAAATATGATTATAATTTGTGATTTCTATTGCACACTACACGAAAGTTTAGCAAATAGCTGTGTATGAGGTTGTTATGTGAGTGTAGTGTGGCCGTTGACACTACACGAATACTACACTACATTACACGGTGCGAGATGAGTGTAGTGTGGTGTAGTGTTAGTGTAGTGTTGATGCCCACATTACACGGCTATAAGATGCTGATAATTAGCAAAATACAGCGATTTAGTGTAGTGTGTAATAGTTTTCGAGATTTCTGCGTATGCTGCGACACGCTGATTTCGAAAGCCCGTTTCCGAAGGCAAGTATAGGCGATAGCGAAGTGGAATTCCGCTCATTTCGCAAAGTGCCTAGGCATGGCAGTTAACTGCCGTAGTTAGGACAGAAAGTTGCCCCAGCTAGGGCAATTTCGTGCCTTTCTGAGGCGCAAAACGGGATAAGGCACAGTTGCTTGCCTGTCAAGCCCCATTTGAGTTTCTAGAAAGTTCCCCCGCACGCCCTTTAAGAACGTGTGGGGGATAAGCTATCGTTTTATTCTATCTGGCTTAGAGGTCTACATTGAATTCTATACCAGATTCCCACTTGAGATCTACAGCAAGACCTACGTTGATCTTTGATGTACGCAGATCAGGGATATGGTTGTATGCCTTCTTCAAGTTTGTGATGGTGAAGTTGGCAACAGTGGTATGATCCTTGACGAATACATGGTCGATAGTTTCTGTAGTGTTTCCACTGAGCTTCAATTCACCTACCAAATAGAATTTGGTGTTTTTAGGAATTATGCCTTCTGCACCATAGAAATCTTCATTAGAATTGTTTTGTAATTCTACGGTTACGAATACGTTGCTTTGTGAAGAGCCTGATCTATCCTTGTTGTCCAATACCAATGTGTAATTCGGGCTTGATTCTGTTGATTTTGCAGCAAAACCAGAATTCATGTTCTTATCGTAAATCGTATATTTGAAATCATTTGTATTCGTAGCATATGGTTCGAAATTCCAAGCCACACCTTGTGGCTGTCCACCAACTAAAATGCCAGTAACATTGAAACCTCCTGCTGGTACAGATATACTGTTGTCATTATCAAATTCAAAACTTTTTGCATTATCTTCTAATGAAGTACCATTGCACTTTATAGTTGATTTCAAGCATGCTACACCATATTGGAGTGGATATTGTAGTGCAACGAAACGAGTTCTGTTTTCAACTTCGTCTTTGTAATCTGCCCAATATGTTTCATTAGTCCATTGATCGTATGTAGGTAAGTTTGCAACTGCAGTAATCTCCTCTTGGGATGTCTTTACAGGAGAACTTACAAAATATGCCAACTCTGCAGGGTACGTGATTTTGGTATAATCAATGTTGTTATTTGTATTTGCTGTTCCAATGCCTACACTATTTGCCTCGACAAAAGCAAATTGCCCATTCTCCCACTTTACTTTTGCTACACCATCAGGTAAGTCCTTGTCTCTTGGGAATGTTACACTTTTGAGGGTGGTTTCCAGGGCTGTCTTACAGTTCTCGACGATTTTTTTTGCCAACTCGTTTTCTGTAGATTCATTCTTACCACCGATAACGTTTTTTAAGTCAGTGATGAGTTGTTTTACTGAATTGGCAGAACCTGCAGTCAGTTTTGTAAATTTATCGTAGCGAGTAGCTAAAGCCTCGCGCTCATTCTCTGTGCCGAAATCAGCTGGGGAGTTCTTATTAATATCAGACCATTTGATGGTCTTTTTGCTGCCTTCATCTACTACCTCTATGTAAGTACCTGCAATAGCATTTAATGCAGTCAAAATAGCTTCGCCATCTTTAGCGAAACCTGTTCCATTATAGGCTTTAACCAAATCGAACTTGAGCTGTTCTAGTGTTGCCCCTGAAGTTAAACTTTCATAAGGATTAGTCAATGCACCAGCTTCAAATTTACCTCTGTTGATAGAATGTCCTGCTGAACCATCGTATAAAATTCTTGGAGCTTTAGCATACAGAATAATATTCTTTGTTCCGACAGGAATAGCAATGTCACGATAAACACTACGCCAAGATGTTACATTTACTCCGCTGAGGTCCTCTTTTTTGCTTGAAGCATTTCCGCTAGTTCCAAGCTTTAGAGCTGCGGTAGATGTTGACATCTCTCCTTCACTCGTACCCGGTTTACCAGTGAAAGAAAACATTTCCATATTGTCCAATCCCAAGAAATTCTTATTATTTTGGGTGTCGTGTGCTGTCATTCTCGTTGAAACTCTGGCATTTCCGCCCTCATCATTTCCGGCATACGGAATGTTCAGGTAGAACTGTGTCTTCACCACCTGTCCTGCCACACCTGATCCTCCTGCCAGAGGATCTTCTGAATCTGAAGAGCAGGAAGTGAATCCTGCTGCGCTTGCAAGAAGCATTGCACTTGCCAAGCTAAATAGCTGAAATCTTTTCATAACTTTAGTCAGATTTTAGTATGTAAATAAACTTGTTAATTAAAAATTCTATCATATTGCATGAGGTTCTTCTTCGCCTCCTCATCGCCAGCCTCCATCGCCTGCTGCCAGTAACGGCGGGCGGTTTCTCGGTTGCCCGTCATGTAGTAGGCTATGCCGAGGGCGTTGGCGGCTCTCTTGTCGGCCTTTACCTTCTGCAACTCCTTCAACGCCTCCAGGTAACGCTCCGACTTGAGCAACTGGGTGGCTAGGTTGATGGTTGCCGCCGCCTCGTCAGGTACGTAATCGTAGTAGATGCGGAGGAAACCGGAATTGCGCTGGTTGCCCAGAATCTTATCACGAAGTTCTGCCCATGCTCTGCCTTGGTCGATACTCTTGATGCGTCGCTCCCTGCGGTCGGCATCAGGCTCCTCATCGATAATCCTCAGCAGTTCGTCCCTGCATTTCAGATTGCTCTCCTTGATGCTATAGCGAAGTTCTGCCCAAGCCTCTCCGCCGTTGTTGCACTCGAAGAGCGAATCGGGGAGCAAGGTGCGCTGCTGGATATAATCCTTCAATGCCTCTGCTCGCTTACCTGCCAACTGTTCGTTAAATTTCACGGAACCATCGATGGATGCGAGACCCACTATCTGGATAATCTTCACCGAAGAAGTGGTATCCTTCATGATGGCTTTGGTGATGTCGATAATCTGGTCGAGCACCTTATTATTATTGCGGAACTCCTGCGTGATGTTTGCCTTCGACTTCGGGAAAAAGATGTAGAGTGCTCCCTCTTCCTGACTTAATACCAGGTCCTTGGAGTAAGGGCGATAGTTCTTAATATCTTGAAGCACAGGGTTGTTCTTCTGTAACTCGCCTGCCTTGCCCGTGTTGTCCTTGACGAACGAAAGAGCAGGGATAAACTGGATTTCGTTGAGCGTACAGCTATCTTCAGGAAGAATAATCTCCTGCGGCTCCTTCTGGCGGCAGTTGTCCATGCGGTCTGTAGGACCGATGTTGTAAACCAGCGAAACAGCTAACTTGGTTGGCATCACGAAAGTCTTGTTTTTTTTCTCGATAGCCGTACCGCATTTCCCGTAACAGTTGTATTTGGTATAGCGGGTGAAGCCCACTCCCAGTCCCAGTGCCGTTTCCAGGTTCCATCTGTTGCTCTTTCCGAGTGACCAGTCGTAACCATACACCAGTCCAACGGCACCCAAGTCGCCTTGGAACCGATGCTTTTTTAGCTCTGGAAAAAAGCCGAAGGGGAAGTGTACGCCACCAGCATTGTAATGCGAGTAGAGTATGTTGGCTCCCAGGAAGTGTCCGATGTAGGGGCATCCGAGCCAGTATCTGATTTCCGGTTGTATCGCAATGTGCTTCAGTTTCTTGTTTCCACTATACGTAAACGTGTTCCATCCTAATGATAGATCCATCGACCATCGGTTAGATAGTCTGGTTTCTGCAGCGATATTGGGTGTTGTTGTTGCCCAGTATGCCAGGTTTGTCTTCAATCGCCAGTCTTGTGCCAGCGTGGAATTCATCGTAAGAGTAGAAATCAAGAGGAGCAGCATGCGCAGTCCTTTAATTCTATTCATATAGTCGGTTTTCTTTTTATAGTTTAAATCGTCTTTGTCGTTCTTAGATATACCGTTTTTTGTGCGGATATATCGTTTTTCATGTTGGATATACCTGATTTTGCTCAGAATATACCATTCAAGTCCTTATAACTTTCATTTCTCATCGACAAAGGTAGCAAAAAATCCGTTAGCAGCCAAAAAACGGGGGGGGGTAATTTTAGGGTTTTAGATTTTCTTAACTATATAAAGAAGCGTGTGCGTGCACACATGCGCCCAACGTGTGTATGTATATTATAAGGAGTTTGAAGGGGAATAAAGGGTTAAAATGTTTATGACTGTTAAATTTGGGATAAAAATGAAACTTTCTTCTCTGAAAATTTGGTAGATTCGAAAATAGTTAGTACTTTTGCACTCGCTTTTGAGAAATCACTTCTCTTAGCAAACATAAAGAAAGAGTTCTTTGAAAGATTTTACATAAACAGAC